>ENA-ORUA01001794-ORUA01001794.1-human-gut-metagenome-genome-assembly--contig:-NODE-1794-length-18269-cov-14.559570_pt1 | contig 18269 bp, 15 predicted proteins | sample MGYA00242076_ERZ509201 | MGnify/ENA primary metagenome ERZ509201 (study PRJEB26280, sample SAMEA2338863) | human gut metagenome | biome: human gut; feature: human-associated habitat; material: faeces...
ATGCACAGAACGGTGTTGAACCACAGTCAGAAAACGTATGGCGTCAGGCTGATAAATATAACGTACCACGTATGGCTTTCATGAACAAGATGGATAAAATGGGTGCTGATTTCTTTGGTTCATGCAACCAGCTTATTACTAAGCTTGGAAAGAATCCTGTACTTGTACAAATTCCTATCGGTAAGGAAGATGAATTCAAGGGTATTATCGACTTATTTGAAATGAAGGCTTATGTCTTCAACGGAGATAAGGGAGATGATATTTCAGTTGGTGAAATTCCTGATGATTTAAAGGACGAAGCTCAGGAATATCATGACAAGCTCGTTGAACAGTGTGCTGAACTTGATGAAGACCTTATGGAAAAGTTCTTTAACGATGAAGAAATTAGCGTTCCAGAGTTAAAGGCAGCTTTAAGAAAGGGTACTATTGAAGGTACAGCTATTCCTTGTCTTTGCGGTACAGCTTACAAGAACAAGGGTGTTCAGAAGCTTCTTGATGCAGTTATCGAATATATGCCAGCTCCTACAGATATCCCAGATATCACAGGTGTTGATGAAGACGGTAACGAAGTTACAAGAAAGTCATCTGATGAAGAGCCATTCTCAGCTCTTGCATTCAAGATTATGACAGACCCATTCGTTGGTAAGTTAGCATTCTTTAGAGTTTACTCAGGTACATTAAACGGTGGTTCTTATGTACTTAATGCTAATAAGAATAAGAAAGAAAGAGTTGGACGTATCCTTCAGATGCACGCCAACCAGAGAAAAGAAATAGATAAGGTTTACTCAGGAGATATTGCTGCTGCAGTAGGTCTTAAGGTTACAGTTACAGGTGATACTATCTGTGACGAACAGCATCCTGTTATCTTAGAGTCTATGGAATTCCCAGAGCCAGTTATTGAACTTGCTATTGAGCCAAAGACTAAGAATGACCAGGGTAAGATGGGTGAAGCTTTAGCAAAGCTTGCTGAAGAAGACCCAACATTCCGTGCTCATACAGATACAGAAACAGGTCAGACAATCATCGCTGGTATGGGTGAACTTCACCTTGATATCATCGTTGATAGACTTCTTCGTGAATTTAAGGTAGAGGCTAACGTAGGTGCTCCTCAGGTTGCTTACAGAGAATGCTTTACTAAGTCTGTTGATATTGACAGTAAGTATGCTAAGCAGTCAGGTGGACGTGGTCAGTATGGTCACTGTAAAGTACGTTTCTCTCCACTTGAAGCTAACGTTGATAAGTTTGATGTTGAAACAAAGAACACAGTATTAATTAACGAACCTCCAGTACTTTTCTGCGAATCTTCAGTAGTAGGTGGTGCTATTCCTAAGGAATACATTCCTTCAGTTGCTGATGGTATCAGAGAAGCTGCTAATTCAGGTATCTTAGCTGGATTCCCAGTTCTTGGACTTAGAGCAGACATTTATGATGGTTCTTATCATGAAGTCGATTCATCAGAAATGGCATTCCACATTGCTGGTTCTATGGCATTTAAGGATGCTATGGCTAAGGCAGCTCCAGCTCTTCTTGAGCCAATCATGAAGGTTGAAGTTACTATGCCAGAAGAATACATGGGTGATGTTATCGGTGATATCAATGCTCGTAGAGGTCGTATTGAAGGTATGGAAGATATCAGTGGTGGTAAGATGATTAAAGCATTCGTTCCACTTTCAGAAATGTTCGGATATGCTACAGACCTTCGTTCTAAGACACAGGGTCGTGGTAACTACTCTATGTTCTTTGATAAGTATGAACAGGCTCCAAAGTCTGTTGTAGATAAAGTTATCGCTGCTAAGGGTAAGTAATTATCTAAAATAAGTAGTTGATATATTATTAAAAAGCATATAAAATGTGTATTTGGCTTGACAAGTGTTAAGCTGAATACGCATTTATATAAAATATAGTTGAAAATTATTTCAAAATGCAATATAATTATTGTTAGCTATGGAAGCCCTTTTGGGTTATCTATCTAAGGATTTTTTAAGGAGGATTTTAAACAATGGCAAAGGCTAAATTTGAAAGAACTAAACCACATTGTAACATTGGTACAATTGGACACGTAGATCATGGTAAGACTACATTAACAGCTGCAATCACAAAGACTCTTCATGAAAGATTAGGTACTGGTGAAGCAGTTGCATTCGAAAATATCGATAAGGCTCCAGAAGAAAGAGAAAGAGGTATCACAATCTCTACAGCTCACGTTGAATATGAAACAGAAAAGAGACACTATGCACACGTTGACTGTCCAGGACATGCCGATTACGTTAAGAACATGATCACTGGTGCTGCTCAGATGGATGCTGGTATCCTTGTTGTTGCTGCTACTGATGGTGTTATGGCTCAGACAAGAGAACATATCCTTCTTGCTCGTCAGGTAGGTGTTCCTTACATCGTTGTATTCATGAACAAGTGTGATATGGTTGATGATGAAGAACTTCTTGAATTAGTAGAAATGGAAATCAGAGAACTTCTTAACGAATATGATTTCCCAGGCGATGATACACCAATCATCAAGGGTTCAGCTCTTAAGGCTCTTGAAGATCCAAACAGCGAATGGGGTGATAAGATTCTTGAACTTATGCACACAATCGATGAATATGTTCCAGATCCAGAAAGAGATACAGATAAGCCATTCCTTATGCCTGTAGAAGACGTATTCTCAATTACAGGACGTGGTACTGTTGCTACTGGTAGAGTAGAAAGAGGTATCCTCCATGTTAATGAAGAAGTTGAAATCGTTGGTATCCATGAAGATATCCGTAAGGTAGTTGTAACTGGTATCGAAATGTTCAGAAAGCTCCTTGACGAAGCACAGCCAGGTGATAACATTGGTGCTCTTCTTAGAGGTGTTCAGAGAGACGAAATCCAGAGAGGACAGGTTCTCTGTAAGCCAGGTTCAATCACACCACACCACAAGTTTACAGCTCAGGTTTACGTATTAACAAAGGACGAAGGTGGACGTCATACTCCATTCTTCAACAACTACAGACCACAGTTCTACTTCAGAACAACTGATGTTACTGGTGTTTGTGAGCTTCCAGCTGGTACAGAAATGTGCATGCCTGGTGATAACGTAGAAATGACAGTTGAACTTATCCACAACGTAGCTATGGAGCAGGGTCTTCGTTTCGCTATTCGTGAAGGTGGACGTACAGTTGGTTCAGGTGCTGTTGCTACAATCATTGAATAATTCTAATTTAGCTTATTAATTAGTAATTTATTTATAAATATATATAATATATTTTAATAGTGTTTTACACTAATAGTTCGGACGGTTGAGAAAAAGCCATCTTCCATAATTGGAAGGTGGCTTTTTTGAGTTTAGAACGAATTAATTATTAAGTTGTCAATGTGGCATAAAAAAATATTAAATTTAATTTTTAGTGCCACTAATAACTGCTGGTACTGAAGTTTCAAGCATTACGGTGAAATATTCAACAAGCTGTTCTTTATTATACTTGTCTGGGTGTTGGAATAGATTGATTATCATTCCTGCAATACCTTCTGTATAGAGATTACATAAGAAAAATCTAAAGTCGTCAGATATATTAGTATTCATCTTTATTTCTGTATCTTTTATAATTCTTTCTACTAGACCTATAAAGTCCTTATAAAAAAATCGTTTTAATTCATCTCGACCAACAGAGTCATAAATACAGTTTAAGAAGAAAGAATTTTTTTCAACATATTCTATTACAAAAAAGAATGCGTCTTTGCAGTCTACAGTTAAATCAAATTGCTTTACAACTTCTATAGCTTCCTGCTCTAACATCCATTTTAATAAATCATAAATATCTTCAAAATGATAATAAAAAGTCTTTCTATTAATATTACAATGTCTAATCAATTCACTAACAGTTATTTTAGAAAAAGTTTTCTGCTTCATAAGTTCTTTTAAAGAATTGCATAATGCAGTTTTTGTGCGTAAAGAGTTTTCTTCATGTGTCATTGTAAATACCTCATACAATTTATATTTTAAAAACAGCATCAAAGAGCTGAAACTGTTGTAGAATTTTATATTTAATAAAATATGAGAAACTTTTATATAGCATTTCTCAAGTTATTGCGAATCGTCAAGGTAGGTTGCAAGTACAGACTTTGGCTTGTTGTTCGCTTAAATAAAAATTTAATAATATCAAATAAGCTAATTATATTTACTTAATAGTTTTAACTAGATGTAAATGTTTTATTTAATTATATAATATTAAGATTTGCCCGTCAAATACATATGATTTGTGTAAAATTACTCATTTGTTTGTTAATTGATGGTGGTATGTAAATATTTATAATTATAGAATACTGTATACAGTAAAAAGCAAATAAATTTAGGAAAGCTTAGATTAAATAAAGGAGAGATGAAAATGAAGAAGTTTTATGAAAAGGTTGTAAATCACCCTAAACTCATTATTACAGTATTCGCAGTATTAGTTGTAGTTTCTGCGATATGTCAAAACTTTATTTATGTTGACTATGATATGAATGACTACTTACCAGATGGATAGCACAAAATAATTAAATTGATATGTATGTTTACGTTAATTTTGTACACAATTGGTTGTATAATATATGTATGGAAAATAAATATAGACATACAAACACAACAGTATCTTTGATAAATTATCATTTTTTATTTTGTCCTAGATACAGAAGAAAGATTTTTCTGATACCAAATGTTGAAGAACGATTTAAAGAACTGGTTGAAATAAAATGTAAGGAGTTAGAAATAGAAATCATCGCAATAGAATGCGATAAAGACCATACGCATATGTTCTTGAATTGTTTACCAACATTAAGTCCATCAGATATTATGCAACAAATAAAATGATATACAAGCAGAATACTTAGAAAAGAGTTTTCGCAACTATCTAAAATGCCTAGCTTATGGACGAGAAGTTATTTTGTTTCTACTGCTGGCAATGTATGTAGTGAAACTGTTAAAAAATATGTGGAAAATCAAAAGAAAAGATATTAAGTAGAAAATAATATAATTAGAAAGTGTGGTGAGTATTGTGTCAAATTTTATTGTGGAATTTCCACTTAAAACGCAAAAATATCAAGAAGATATCTTGAATAGACGTTTTGAGATTGGAAGAAAAATCTATAATTCGTTGGTTAATATAACTCAAAAGCGTTATAAAGAAATGATTAAGACAAAAAAATATATAACTCTTATGTCATCATTAACGGGAAATAAGAAAGCTGATAAAGATATTTGGAAACAAATAAATGATATTCGTAAGCAATACAGTATGACAGAATATTCATTTCACGAAGATGTTAAAGAAATGAAAAAGCATTTTAAAGATAATATTGACTCATTCACTGCTCAAAAGATTGCAACGGCTTTATGGAAAGCTTATGATGAATTATTTTTTGGAAATGGTAAAAAAGTTTATTATAAAAGATATGATGAATTAAATTCTATTGAAGGTAAGTCAAATAAAACTGGTATAAGATTTATTGATGCTTTTCTTATTTGGAATGGATTAAATGTTCCAGTTATTATAGATTATAATAATCAGTATGAGTGTGAAGCTATAAGTTGTAAGATTTATTATAACAGGATTGTAAGAAAATATATTAAAAATAAATATAGGTTTTATATACAAATAGTTTTTAAAGGTAATCCACCAATAAAAGTTAATAATAAAACAGGTGAAGTAAAACATTGCATAGGAAATGGTGATGTAGGGTTGGATATAGGGACTAGAACAATTGCTGTTTCTAGTAAATCAGATGTAAAAATGTTAGAGCTTGCAGATAGAGTTCAAAATATTGAAAATCAAAAGCAAAAATTACTTAGAAAACTTGATAGGTCAAGACGTAGTACCAATCAAGAAAATTATAATGAAGATGGAACTATTAAAAAGCAAGGAAACAAAAGAATAATTTGGAATAAATCAAATCATTACATAAAATATCAAAATCAACTTAAAGAATTATATAGAAAGCAAGCCGATATAAGAAAATATCAACATGAATGTTTAGCAAACTATATAATTTCTCTTGGAAACAAAATATATATTGAAAAAATGAACTTTTCAGGACTTCAAAAATGTGCAAAAATACTGAAAAGAATGACAAAGGAAAATTTAAAAAGAAAAAGCGCTTTGGGAAATCATTAGCTAATAAAGCTTCAGCTATGTTGTTGAAAATAATTAATAGAAAATTAAATTATTTTGGAGAAAAGCTTATCGAAATAAATATATTTGAAGCAAAAGCTAGTCAATTTAATCATTTTGATAAAACATATACAAAGAAAAGTTTAGCACAAAGGTGGAATGACTTTAATGGAATAAAGGTTCAAAGAGATATGTATAGTACATTTTTAATAATGAATATAGGTGAAGATTTAAAGAGTTTTGATATTGATAAATGTAATGAAAGATTTGAAAATTTTTATAGACTTCATAACTTAGAAGTTAAACGCTTAATAGGACAAAAAAATTTAAGTAGTATTGGAATTTAAAAATAATAATAAATAGGTTTTGACACGAGCCTTATACTATCGTTAATGGATACAGTGGTATCTTTGGTAGTGAAAGTCTTATAGAAAATTATTAGTCTTATATGCTTTCGAGTATATTTGGAAGTGGTCGTATATAAGAACCCAACGAGCTTTAGCCGTTGGAGTGTCAGAAGATGGAACTAACGAATTTTATGAAAATACTAAGGATATGGACACACAAGTTCAAGATACAATTGATGATATGTTAAGCTCAATTTCAGGAAGTGGCTCAGATGTAGTATCATTCGTATCTGATAAGAATGAAAATGTAAAAGATGTTCAATTCGTAATTAAAACTACAGCTATTAAAAAGGCAGAACAAGAAGCTGTACAGGAGGATGAAGAAGTAGAAATGAACTTCTGGCAGAAGTTAGTTAATCTTTTCAAAAAGTAAATAAAGATGTGCTAATGTATGTAATCAAAATGCAATACAAAAAGTATAGAATTTAAAAGGGCTGTCACATTAACGAAAGTTTATACAAGATATAGCATTGTTTATTAATTAAATATCTTGTATAAAATTTTCCTAGTGTGACAGCTCTATTTTGTTATCTAGTTAGTTGTAACTAATATAAAAATCTTATTCATTATGACCTTTTGTCTTAATTTCATTTACAAGTTTATCAACAAATTCATCGAGTGGTAAAGTTGTTGTCTTTTGTTCTCCATGTAATCTGAATGAAACTGTATTTGCGTCTTTCTCGTTGTTACCAAGTACAAGAAGGTAAGGAACTTTCTGTATCTGACCTTCACGCATACGGTAGCCAAGTTTTTCTGAACGATCATCAATTTCAACTCGAATATTTACAGCGTCAAGAGCTTCATATACTTTCTTAGCATAAGCTGATAATTCTTCATCGTTATCCTTAACTGGAAGAACTCTTGCTTGAACTGGAGCTAACCAAAGTGGAAGATTACCCTTAGTTTCTTCAAGAATATAAGCCATAAATCTGTCAAGAGAACCAAGAATTGCTCTATGAAGAACAACAGGAGTTTTCTTTTCACCGTCTTTGTCAACATAAGTTAAGTTGAACTTAGCAGGAAGACAGAAGTCTAACTGACAAGTTGAAAGTGTGTATTCATTACCAACAGCAGGCTTAACATTAACATCAAGCTTAGGACCGTAGAAGGCAGCTTCGCCGATTTCTTCTGTGTATTCAATACCAATATCATTAAGAACTGTTCTAAGAGCATTTTCAGCCTTATCCCACATTTCATCATCTTGATGATACTTTGTTGTATCCTTAGGGTCTCTAAGTGAAAGTACACAACGGTAATCTGTAATATTGAAGTCCTTATATGTGTTAAAGATAAGTTCAACAACACTTGCAAATTCTTGTTCAATCTGTTCTGGAGTAACGAAGATATGAGCGTCATTCTGACAGAAGTGACGACCTCGTTCGATACCCTTTAAAGTACCACTTGCTTCAAATCTAAAGTCGTGAGCAATTTCACCAATTCTCATTGGAAGGTCTTTGTATGAGTGCATTCTGTTAGCATAAATCATCATGTGATGAGGGCAGTTCATTGGTCTTAATACAAATGACTCGCCTTCAACTTCCATAGCTGGGAACATATTTTCCTTATAATGCTCCCAGTGACCAGAAGTCTTGTAAAGATTAACTGTACCTACGCAAGGAGTCATAACGTGAAGATAGCCAAGCTTTCTTTCTTTTTCTTTGATGTAGTTTTCAAGTTCCTGCCATACTGTGTAGCCCTTTGGAAGAAACATTGGAAGACCACGACCAATAAGGTCATCAACCATGAATAACTGCATATCCTTACCAATTTTTCTGTGGTCACGTTCTTTAGCTTCTTCAAGAAGTTGTAAATGAGCTTCAAGTTCTTCTGCTGTTGGGAAACATACACCATAAATTCTTTGAAGTACTTTGTTGTTAGCATCACCTTTCCAGTATGCACCTGAGTGCTTGATTAACTTGAAGTTTCTACAAAGCTTAACATTGTCAACGTGAGGTCCACGACATAAATCAGTAAAATCACCCTGGTCATAAACTGTGATATTTCCATCATCAAGGTCTGCTATAAGGTCGAGCTTGTATTCGTCATCTTTGAACATTTCAAGAGCTTCAGCCTTTGAAACTTCACGTCTTATAATCTTTTTGCCAGACTTTGCAACTTTTTTCATTTCTTTTTCGATAGCGGCGATATCTTCATCTCTAATTACTGCGTCACCGAGGTCGATATCATAGTAAAAGCCTTCTGCAACAACAGGTCCAACCCAGAACTTAGCCTGTGGATAAAGGTGCTTTACTGCTTGTGCCATTAAGTGAGCACATGAGTGGTTAAGTGTGTTAAGATTTTCGTCTTCTCTAAAATCTACCATTTTAATCTCCATTTCTGCCTTTAAGGCGTTAAAATTTTAATGCTAAAAAATGCACCCTAAGATACACTTTTAGCATATCTAAGGGTGCATTTATCTTCATATATAAATACACGGTTCCACCTTAATATTTAACTTAGGTGTGAAAATGTAAATGTTATATCTTTACATTTTGCAACACAGACTTTAACGCAGTCATACGGTAATGCTTAAATCTTATAAAAGATGTTCGCATACGACTCGGGAGTGGTTTTCATGTAAGCTGTACATGGGTAACTTCCACCATTTGTTACTTTCTCTGTATGTCAGGGATACACTACTCTTTCCGTCATGGTCTTTTGTTCTTTTCATTTTGTGACAATAATATCATAATGAGTTGTGGATTGCAATAATAAAATGGTGTTAGTTTTTGTATTTTTATAGGTATTGATGATATAAGTATTAGATAATCAAACACACACCAGTAAAAGTACAACCAACTCTATTTGTATGCCACTATCGAACAAGTTTGTTCGCTATTGTCATACAAATGGAGTTACGTGTTCTTTTAATGGTGCATTTATTGGTTATCTAATACTGATATCTTTACGGTACTTTATTGGAGTGTAAAATACAAAAACTTAGGTAAGGTTAGGTGTGGGAAATATATTTTATTATAGAAGTTAAAGAGAGTAAAATACAAGAGCTTGAATAAGGTGAGAGGTTGAGTTGATATTTTATGCTGTGTTATTATTGGCAATAAATTTTTTGGGTTTTATAATTAAGAAATATAAATTATAAAAATTTGATATATAGATTTATAGAATTTTTGGATATTGTATTTTGACATTTATATAAATATACAATATAATGGATACATAATTATAAAAGTAGGAAATAGTATTATTATAAAGTAAGGAGTATTATGAGTGAAAATCGTTTAAGTGAACTGATTGCTATTCAGATATCAGAGTTTATTTTATCTGGTAAGCTAGAAAGTGATACTAAGTTAAAACAGACAGAACTTGCGGATATGCTGGGAGTTTCTAGGATACCTGTAAGGGAAGCATTGCAGATATTGGAAAGTCAAGGTTTTGTGAAAAGGCTTGAAACTAGACATATCGTTGTGGCAAAGATTAATGAAGAAATACTAAAAGAAACTTTTTCATTAATAGCGGATATGGAAAAGAATGTACTCGGTATGATATTAAATCACGAGGGTTGGGAAAATATAAGGTGCATAATTAATGATATGTCAGATATGCAGTTACATTCATTTTTTATAACAAAGTCAGATAATCTATATATAAGTACACTTCTTGAGAATGCGTTCAAATATTATATTTCATTTGCACAAAAATTAACAAAGTGCGATGATATTCTAGTGGCTACCCTAAAGAAAATAGAGATAGACAATAATATACAACAAAATGTTATTTCAGATGTAATTGACAATTATTATATGCAGTTATGCAGTACAATAATTAAAGAAAGGAAGAAAATAAATGAATTTGCTTACCCCAATAGTTATGACATCAGCAAAGGAAAAGGTGGTGTCGGAATTAAGAAAGGCAATTCTTTCTAAAAGAATGGTAGAAGGAGAGAGTCTTACACTTGAAAATATAGCTTCACAATTAAATGTTTCAATTACTCCAGTAAGAGAAGCATTTCAAATATTAGATAGAGATGGACTTATTAAGCTTCGTAAAAATAAGGGGGCAGTAGTTCTTGGTATTACAGATACTTATATAAAGGAACACTATCAATTAAGGGGAATTCTTGAAGCTTCTGCTGTTAAATTAGCTTGTGAAAATGGAGCTGATTTAAGTAATGTAGGTGAAGTTTTAAAAGAAGCAAAGCAGTCAATAGAAAATAAAGATTATTCCGATTATGCAGAGTACAACAGAGCCTTTCACCATGAAATATGGAAGCTTTGTGGCAACAGCAAAATGGAAAAGATGATAAGTGAGCTTTGGAATGGTCTTTCAATGGGGAATATGATAACAGAAGAAGAATATGCTAAGATTTCATATAGTGAGCATAAAGGTATATATGACGCAATGGTTGAAAAAGATGCTAATAAAGCCTATGAAAGAATGTATGCTCACATTATGAGAAGTAGAGATGATATGCTAACATATTACAATTAAGCATATTTATTTAAAAACTGGTATGGAACTTTATAAGAATTGATAATAAGGGAGTTATTAATTCTTATAAATAACATATCAGTTTTTATATTTCTATAAGCAATTAGCTAAATTCTGTAATCGCATAAAGGATTGGCGGTTTTTGTGATAAATTGAGAAACTTGCAAAACTTGTTTCATATAGTTTTATAAAAAAGTAGCGAATACATTTTTTCTATAAAGAACCTATCATTGTTTTATAGGTGATTGCTAATTCTAAAAGTTTAAAAATACATTGTGTGATATTATAGAAAATATAGCTAATTGTACATATTGCACAATAACACCTATGTTTAGTGATATAAAACTACCAATATTAATAAAAGGTATTGACATTTGTACAAACAAGAGTTATATTATAGTCAAGAAATGGATACATTATCAAATATCAATGATAATATCCGAGAAGTAAAATCGAAAATAAAAAATAGGAATGGAGGTATGGTATGAGTCAGGCAACAATTACATTATTATTTTTATTGTTTGCGATTGTCATGTTTGTATGGGAAAAACTTCCGTTGGGAGTTACATCTATGATAGTCTGTGTTGGTCTTGTAGTTACTAAGGTGTTAGACTGGAAGACAGCATTCTCTGGCTTTATTGACAGTAACGTAATACTTTTCGTATCAATGTTTATTGTCGGAGGAGCATTATTTGAAACAGGTATGGCTAATAAGATAGGTGGTGTGGTAACACATTTTGCTAAGAGCGAAAAGCAACTTATTATAGCTATCATGGTTATTGTAGGTTTTATGAGTGGTGTGTTATCTAACACAGGTACGGCAGCAGTACTTATTCCAGTAGTAATCGGTGTTGCAGCTAAGTCAGGATATTCAAGGTCAAGATTACTTATGCCACTTGTATTTGCAGCAGCGATGGGTGGTAACTTATCACTTATAGGTGCGCCTGGTAACTTAATAGCACAGTCAGCTATGCAGGAGATGGGAATGTCATTTGGCTTCTTTGAATATGCAAAGGTAGGTATACCAATATTAATAGTAGGAATAATCTTCTTTGCAGTATTCGGACATAAGCTTTTACCAAATACAAAGCCATCAGCAGATTCAGGTTTTGATGAAAGTAAGGACTTTAGCAATGTCCCAAAGTGGAAACAGTGGACATCTTTAGTAATTCTTATTCTTACACTTTTAGGAATGGTATTTGAAGACCAGATTGGTATTAAGTTATGTGTAACTGGTGCAATCGGAGCATTGGCACTTATAATTACAGGAGTTATTACAGAAAAGCAGGCATTACAGTCAATCGACTTAAAGACAATTTTCCTTTTCGGTGGTACACTTTCTCTTGCTTCAGCTCTTTCAAAGTCAGGTGCAGGTGAGCTTGTAGCAAATAAAGTTATTGGTTTATTAGGAGATAATCCTTCACCATATTTATTAACATTTGTAGTATTTATCCTTTGTTGTGTACTTACTAACTTTATGAGTAATACAGCAACAACAGCGCTTATGGTTCCAATATGTGTATCAATTGCAAATGGAATTGGCGCAGACCCAAGTGCAGTACTTATGGCGTGTGTAATCGGTGGTTCATGTGCTTATGCAACACCTATTGGTATGCCAGCTAACACAATGGTTATTACAGCGGGTGGATATACATTTAAGGATTATGCAAAAGCCGGAGTTCCACTTATTATAGTATCAACAATCGTAAGTATGATACTTTTACCAATCTTTTATCCATTCTTCCCATAAGCAATGGAATGGATTAAGAAAATTTATAACATATTTTTAAATAATACATAGTGAGTATTTCTCACAGCTAAAAAATTTTTATAAAAATATTTCAAAAAATGTATACATTATCATTTATATTATGTTAAAATGAATTAAGAACAAAAATGATAATAATAAACCAAAGTCAATAGATATTAGAAATAATATTTATATATAAAACAATATAAAACAGCGAAAATAATATATTTAAGGAGGACCTAATATGTCAAAGGAAGAACAAGTAAAGAAACTTACCAATTATATGGCAGAATTTATTGCATATACAGCTAAGAAGTTACCAGATGATGTAATAGCAAAATTAGAGGAGCTTCGTGATAAGGAAGACAGCCCTCTTTCAAAGACAATCTACAATACAATGTTTGAGAACCAGAAACTTGCAGTTGAACTTAACAGACCAAGTTGTCAGGATACAGGTGTACTTCAGTTCTGGGTAAAATGTGGAACAAAGTTTCCATTAATCGGTGAATTAGAAGCACTTTTAAAAGAAGCAGTAGTTCAAGCTACATTTGCAGCACCATTAAGACACAACAGTGTAGAAACATTTGACGAATACAACACAGGTAAGAACGTAGGTAAGGGAACACCAACAGTATTTTGGGATATTGTTCCAGACAGTGATGAATGTGAAATCTATACATACATGGCTGGTGGTGGCTGTACACTTCCAGGAAAAGCTATGGTACTTATGCCAGGCGAAGGATACGAAGGCGTTACAAAGTTCGTTCTTGATGTAATGACAAGCTATGGCTTAAACGCATGTCCTCCTCTTTTAGTTGGTGTAGGTGTAGCAACATCAGTTGAAACAGCAGCACTCTTATCAAAGAAAGCACTTATGCGACCAATTGGTTCTCACAATGATAACGAAAGAGCAGCTAAGATGGAAAAGCTCTTAGAAGACGGAATTAACGAAATCGGACTCGGACCACAAGGAATGGGTGGTAAGTATTCAGTAATGGGAGTTAATATTGAAAATACAGCTCGTCATCCATCAGCTATCGGCGTAGCCGTAAATGTAGGTTGTTGGAGTCACAGAAGAGGTCATATTGTATTTGATAAGGACTTAAATTATAAGATTACAACACATTCAGGCGTGACTTTAGATTAATTAAGTAGTAGTAGGATTAGTCATTATCTGTTCAGAAATGGAGGATTACAATGGTAGAAATAAGAGATGGAAAAAAGGTGCTTATAACACCAGTATCAGCAGAAGATTTAAAAGACATAAAGGTTGGAGATATTGTATATCTTGATGGAAGTATGACAACTTGTAGAGATGTTGCTCACAGAAGACTTGTAGAAGAAGGAAGAGAGCTTCCAGTAGATGTAAGAAATAATGCTATCTTCCACGCAGGTCCAATCATCAGACCACTTGAAAATGATAAGTTTGAAATGGTATCAGTAGGCCCTACAACAAGTATGAGAATGGAAAAATTTGAATACGAGTTTGTAAAGCTTACAGGAGTAAGAGTTATCATTGGTAAGGGCGGAATGAAAGAAAACACAGAAAGAGCTTGTAAAGAATTTGGCGCAATCCACTGTGTATTCCCAGCAGGAAATGCTGTAGTAGCAGCTACAGAAGTTGAAGAAATTGTAAGAGCAGAGTGGAGAGACCTCGGTATGCCAGAAACACTTTGGAACTGTCGTGTAAAGGAATTTGGCCCACTTATCGTATCAATTGATACACAGGGTAACAATATGTTTGAAGAAAACAAAGTTACATTTAACAAGAGAAAAGACGAAGCTTATGAAAAGATAAGTAAGCAAGTTGGATTTATAAAATAATCACAACAAAATCTAATAAAACCCAATTTAAAAATATTAATAAGTCCCTAGTTTCAATTTTGAAAAAATAAATGTGGCAGGGACTTATTCGTATCATTTATAAAACAACTGACATAAATCAATTATACCTTTAATATACCTAATATATAAGAGCTGTAGCCAGAGCATACCTCAACTGGCTACAGCATTTTTTTGTGAAAATATTTTATTATATGATAATAGAAAATAATAGTTTCCACCTAAAAACATTTAATTGATATTCAATTTTATTGATATATGTTATCATTATTATATCGAATTGATAAAAAAATAACAATAATCAAGGCAAAAGCCTTGAAATAATTATGAAAGGATAATATTTATGAAGTACGAAAAACTATTTACTCCAATCCAAATAGGAAGCGTTACTATCAAGAATCGTTTTGCAATGGCGCCAATGGGGCCTTTAGGACTTGCAGACGCAAATGGTGGTTGGAACCAACGTGGTATTGACTACTATGTAGAAAGAGCAAAGGGTGGAACAGGTCTTATCATAACAGGTGTAACATTTTTTGACCAAGTTGTTGAAAAACAAGACCCATCAACAGTTCCAAACCCACTTTATAAGCCGGTAAGTTTTGTAAAGACGAGTAGAGAAATGACTGAACGTGTTCATGCTTATGGCAGTAAAATATTTTTACAGTTATCAGGTGGTTTTGGACGAGTTACAATTCCTACTAATGTAGGTGATATAGCACCAATAGCGCCATCAGAAATTCCACACCGTTGGCTTGATAAGACTTGTAGAGCCATAACAGTAGACGAGATACACGCTATTGTAAAACAATTTGGCGAAGCTGCTTTCCACGCTAAAAGAGCAGGATTTGACGGTGTGCAAATTCACGCTGTACATGAAGGCTATTTATTAGACCAGTTTGCAATTTCAATGTTTAACTTAAGAACAGATGAATATGGCGGCTCACTTGAAAATAGACTTCGTTTTGCAAAGGAAGTTGTAGAAGAAATCAAGAAAACTTGTGGTGAAGATTTCCCTGTAACACTTCGTTTTAGTGTAAAGAGTATGATAAAAGACTGGCGTGTAGGTGCATTGCCGGGAGAAGAATTTGAAGAAAAAGGCAGAGATACAGAAGAAGGACTAAAAGCTGCTAAGCTTCTTGAAAGCTATGGTTACGATGCGCTCGACACCGACGTTGGAACATACGACGCTTGGTGGTGGAACCACCCACCAATGTATCAAAAGAAGGGTCTTTACAGAGAATATTGCAAGATGGTAAAAGAAGTTGTAAATATTCCAGTATTCTGTGCAGGTCGTATGGATAATCCAGACATGGCACTTGAAGCCATTGAAAATGGTGAGTGTGATGTAATTGACCTCGGAAGACCTTTACTTGCAGACCCAGATTACTGTAATAAGTTAAGATGTGGAAATGTAACACAGATACGTCCATGTATCTCATGTCAAGAAGGTTGTATGGGTAGAGTAGCTTCATATTCTTTACTTAACTGTGCCGTTAATCCACAGGCAGCAAGAGAACGTGTAAATGCTTACGAACCTATTTTAAAGAAGAAAAAGGTACTTATTGTAGGTGGTGGCGTTGCTGGTTGTGAAGCTGCAAGAGTGCTTGCAATAAGAGGACATGAGCCAGTTGTCTATGAAAAAGGAAATAGACTTGGTGGTAATTTAATACCGGGTGGTGCGCCTGATTTCAAGGAAGACGATATTGCATTAGCAGATTGGTACACAAATGAATTAGACAGACTCGGTGTAAGTGTTCACTTAAATACACAGCTTAATGAAGATGAGATAAAAGCAATGGACTTTGACACACTTATTCTTGCAACAGGTTCAAAGCCAAAGGTATTTTCATTGGGGGATGATAAACATACATACACAGCAGAACAAGTTTTATTAAAGCAAAAAGACGCAGGTAAGAACACTGTAGTTGTAGGTGGTGGACTTGTTGGTTGTGAAACTGCTTTATGGTTGGCACAAAATGGTATTCATGTTACAATCGTAGAAGCATTAGATAAGGTTATGGCTGTAAATGGCCCACTTTGTGCCGCTAATAAAGAAATGCTTGAAGCTTTACTTCCATTTAATGGAGTAGATATTGTTACAGGTGCAAAGGTTACAAGCTTTGACAATGGAAAAGTTGAACTTGATACAAAAGAAGGTGCAAAGAGTATTGAGTGTGATAGTGTAATTCTTTCAGTTGGATATAAGGAAGAAAACACACTTTATAACAAACTTCAGTTTGAAGTTCCAGATATTTATTTACTTGGCGATGCTAAGAAGGTATCTAATATCATGTACGCAATCTGGGACGCATTCGAGGTTGCCAACCATATCTAATGACTTTATAAAGGTGGTTTATTATTAGGTGTGGTTAATTTAAAAGATTTCTTGTATTTTCAGAAAGTGTATGAAACCCATAGCATACACAGGGCAGCAGAACATTTATTTATTTCTTCGCAAGGTTTAGGTAAGATTATCAAAAATCTTGAGCAGGAGTATAATACCACGTTTTTTATACGTTCAAAAAATGGAGTGTTGCCTACTGAAAGTGCAAAGGTATTTTACGAGTGGAGCAAAGAACTTGTTTTGCAAGATACTCATATGAGAAATGAAATAAAACATCTAAGTAATAAGGTTAAAAGACTTAGAATTGGCTGCGCAAATGGAGTTTTAAGGGCAGTTCCTTTGAATACTATATTGGGATTTGCAAGCTCTAACAGTGATATTAATGTTGAGTGGAGTGAATATAGTAATGAAGATGTAATCAATAAGCTTCTTAATTATGAGCTTGAATACGGTCTTATAGTTGGCTTATATGATAATTCTAATTTTGAGCAGATAAAGTTATACCAATGTAATCTTACATTGTATGTATATGAAGGTCATCATCTTTGTGAAAAGGAAAAAGTATCCCTTAAGATGCTTCGCAATGAAAATATTATAATAATGAACGAACAGTTTCATATGTACAATGACTTTATCAATGCTTGTAAAATAAATGGATTTACACCCAATATAAAGGCAAAGACAATGGACGGTGGAACTTTATTCCATTTGTGCAAACAAAAAATAGGTGTAGCAATATCACCAAAATTTGAAGAAGAACCTCCAAAAGGACTTAAAGCAATTGCATTTGAAGAACCTTATTACTGGGATATATATGGCACTTGCAGAACAGATACTAAAGATGAAGCAATAGAAAAACTTAAACTACAATTGTTACAATAATAGAATTTAATAATGTGAAATTTATAACAATATTTACTTACCGTAATTTATCAAAAGATTTTAATTATTTTGATACGAAAAAGTCCCATACTCATTGAGTGTTGCAATAGAAGTGAGGAACTTTTTTGATAGTTTATTTTTTATTATATTAGTTAAAGGTTAATATATAAATATGTAATATAGGTAATTGATAAATACGGTTATACCACCATATATGCAGGATAGATTAGATAATTTTGGCTTTTATAATGAAGAAAAAGATTTTAATATGAATTACGCAGATAAAGAATAATGGTAAATAGTGTGGCAGATTATTTGCTAATTTTAATAAATAATAATAAAGTGTAAATGGCTTTATATGGCATAAAATGGGGCTTTGCAGACTATAATAGGAGTAATGCGAAAAGAAAAGTTAAAAAAAATCAAAAAAAGTGTTGACAGATACCCGTATAAATGATAATATAACTGAG
>ENA-ORUA01001799-ORUA01001799.1-human-gut-metagenome-genome-assembly--contig:-NODE-1799-length-18230-cov-2.609959_pt1 | contig 18230 bp, 17 predicted proteins | sample MGYA00242076_ERZ509201 | MGnify/ENA primary metagenome ERZ509201 (study PRJEB26280, sample SAMEA2338863) | human gut metagenome | biome: human gut; feature: human-associated habitat; material: faeces...
TTTCACCCACCTATGAGCAAGCTCATGTGGGCTTAGACCTTTTGACCCTGGCATCGTAAGAATACAGGGATTGCCTGGTGCAATAAAAATCTGCAGGGAAAAGCAGGAGGACAGGAATGGGAGAGACAAAGGAAGAAAAACGGGGACAATTTCAGCGTTTGGAAGGAGAAATTGCAGAAGAATCCAAACGGCTGGCGATCGCAATCGGGGGCGCGGCAATTTATTCAGCGGGCGTCAATTTGTTTATCGTACCGGCAGGATTGTACAGTGGAGGCATTATGGGTTTTGCCCAGATTGTACGAACGATTTTGGTCAGTTATCTGCATCTGCCGATTCAGAATTTTGATATCGCGGGTCTGATTTATTATGCGATCAATATTCCGGTGCTTCTGCTTGGTATGAAAGATATTGGAAAACAGTTTTTCGTAAAAACGATTTGCTGTCTGACAGCGGTGACGATATTTTTGTCGTTTATCCCGATTCCGACGGAGACGCTTTTACATAATGACATTCTGGGCAGCACGGTGATCGGTGCCCTGATGTGCGGCTTCGGCATGGGAACGGCGCTTCGAATGGGGGCATCGCTGGGCGGAACGGATATTATTGCGCTGCTTTTGATCAAATGGAAGAAAAATATCAGCGTCGGCAAGGTCAATATTATCACGAACGCTGTTCTTTACGGAATCTGCCTGTTCCTGTTTGACGTCAGCACCGTGATTTATTCTCTGATCTACGCGGCGGTCAGCGCCTTTGCGGTCGATCACGAGCATTCACAGAACATTAACGTCGAGGTGCGGATTATCACGAAGCTGGACGACATGGGACTGGAGCAGGAAATCCTGCAGAAGATGGACAGAGGAATCACTCGTCTGGAAAGCACGGGCGCTTACACGAATGAAAAGTCGAACATGCTTTACATTCTCGTGTCCAAGTACGAGGTCGGTCAGCTGAAAAACATTGTGCTCAAATACGATCCGCATGCGTTTATTGTTATGAACGAGGGCGTGACGGTCATCGGACATTATAAAAAGAAGCTGTAAAAAAATGGTAAAAAATGGCATCCACGATAGAGTGGATGCCATTTTTAATTCATGACATAGAATGCTCGCAGAGCGTGTATTCTATTGTTTCATAGGGAAATCCTGTTTACTGTTTTTTTACATCTTTCTCTTCATTTTTCGGTTCGCAGGTCAGATGCATGCCGAGCTTTTTGAAGATGCCCTCATCTACAGAGGAAAGCAGGACGGAGGAATGAACCTCGCATCCTTTTAAGAGCGGAACAGCATTCAGGGCGCGGGCAGCGTCCGGGCTGGTTGCAGCACTGATGGAAAGTGCGATCAGAATTTCGTCCGTATGAAGACGGGGGTTCTGGCTGCCCAGATAGTTGATCTTGAGGGTCTGGATCGGGTGGATCGCATCCGGAGATACCAGATGGATCTCATGATCGATGCCTGCAAGAATCTTTAAAGCGTTGAGCAGGCAGGCTGCGGATGCGCCGAGCAGGTCGGAGGTCTTGCCGGTCACCAGAGTGCCGTCAGGAAGCTCGAGGGCAGCGGCGGGAGCGCCGGTAGCCTCTTCGCGGTTCATGGCAGCAGCGATTACCTTGCGGTCTGCAACGGTAATTCCAGCCTGCTTCATCAGAAGCTCGAGCTTGTACAAAACGGCGGGCGTGGAGTTTCCGCGTTTTAAGTCGCATAAGCAGTTGTAATAACGGCGGATGATTTCCTGTCTGGAGGCTTCCTTGCAGGCCTCATCGTCGATGATACAGTTGCCAGCCATGTTGACGCCCATATCCGTAGGGGACTTGTAAGGACATTCGCCCATGATTTCTTCAAAAATAGCGCTCAGAACAGGGAAAATCTCAACGTCGCGGTTGTAGTTGACGGTGGTAACGCCGTAAGCTTCCAGATGGAACGGGTCGATCATGTTGACGTCGTTTAAATCAGCGGTAGCAGCCTCATAGGCGAGGTTGACCGGGTGCTTTAACGGCAGATTCCAGATCGGGAATGTCTCGAACTTGGCGTAGCCGGCGTTGACGCCGCGCAGATGCTCATGATACAGCTGGGAAAGGCAGGTAGCCATTTTGCCGCTGCCGGGTCCGGGTGCGGTTACGACAACGAGCGGACGGCTGGTTTCGATATAATCGTTTTTGCCGTAGCCTTCTTCGCTGACGATTTTTTCCACGTTGGTCGGATAACCTTCAATAATATAGTGGATATAGCAGCGGATGCCGAGGGTTTCGAGCTTTTTGCGGAACAGGTCCGCAGCGGGCTGACCGGCATACTGTGTGATGACAACGCTTCCGACGTAAAGACCGATATTGCGGAATGCTTCTGTAAGACGCAGCACTTCGAGGTCATAAGTCAGACCGAGATCACGGCGTGTTTTGTTGGTTTCCAGCGCACTGGCGGAGATCGCGATGACGATTTCTGCCTGATCCTTTAACTGGAGCAGCATTTTTAATTTACTGTCCGGCTCGAATCCGGGCAGTACTCTGGCCGCATGATAGTCGTCGAACAACTTGCCGCCAAATTCCAGATACAGTTTATCCCCGAACATGGAAATTCGTTCGCGGATATGGGCAGACTGCATCTGCAGATACTTTTGATTGTCAAAACCGATATTCATAAGAAACTCCCTGTGTAAACTTTAGTGTAGCAGTTACTTGAAAAATCGTGACGGATTCGTCACGACAAACTCTGTCACAATTATATAACGCATTGAAAGAAAAAATCTACCGTTTCCTGAGAAAAAATCTGCAGATATTTCGCGGAAAGGAACTGACGCTTGATTTTACAGGCTCTTTCCGCTATGATTCATGACAATAGAATGCTCGCAGAGCGTGTATTCTATTGTTCATGACAATAGAATGCTTGCAGAGCGTGCATTCTATTGTTTGGTGGAAATGATGGCATAGAAATGGAGACAGAATGAAAAAAAGAATTGGAATTTTTCTGGCGGCGCTTCTGCTGCTGTCTAGCTGCGGCAGGGACAGCGGTCGGCTGAAAATGGGTGCTGCGGGACTTGGAGGAACGTATCAGGCATTTTCCGATGCGTTTGCAAAGCTGGAATCCGAGACGAACAACAGGGAGATTGAGGTGCGTACGACTGCCGGATCGGCTGCAAACCTCCGGCTTTTATCCCAGAATTATATTCAGCTCGCGCTGTGTCAGGCGGATTTGCTGGAGGATGCCTGGAACGGAACCGGGCAGTTTCAGGGAACAGAGCCGATCCGTGGATTCGGGGCTGTAGCGGGCGTTTATGAAGAAGCGTGTCAGATTGTGGTGCGCGCAGACTCTGAAATTTCGACGGTGGAAGAGCTGGAAGGACACAGGGTCAGCGTCGGTGAGGAAGAGTCCGGGACGAAGCAGAACGCGCTGCAGATTCTGGCGGCATACGGCCTGAATGAAAAGCTGGTGGAGGAAGTCTCCCTGAATTACACGGAGGCTGCGAAGGAACTGGAAAATGGCTCGATCGACGCATTTTTCTGTACGGCAGGAGCGCAGACGGCTGCAATCGCGAATCTGGCGCAGCGGACAGGAATCCGGTTCCTGAATGTTGACGGCGCTGCTGCGGCACGTTTGAAAAAGAGCTATCCGGTCTATGACAGCTGCATCATTGCGGCGGGAACCTATCCGGGACAGGAAGAGGATGTTTCGACGGTCGGCGTAAAAGCGGTCTTGCTGGCGAGTGACAGCGTTTCTGCAGAGGTGGTGGAAGAACTGACTGCGCTTTTGTTTGAGGAACAGCAGGAGCTGGATTTTGCGCTGCCGGTGGAGCTGATTACGGAAGCGGATGCTGCTGCAGACGGACTTCCGGTTCCGTTCCACAAAGGTGCAGAGCGGTATTATGAGAGCAGAGGAGAAAAGAGTGAGAATTGAACTGGATATGTATCAGACAATGGCAGTTGCAGTGCTTGCTCTGATGCTTGGAAGATATTTAAGAAAAAAGTGCTGGCTGCTGGAGCGGTTTTGTATTCCAGCACCGGTAATCGGCGGTGTTATTTTTGCAGTGGCAACGTGTATCTGCTATGTGACGGGAATTGCGGAGTTTGTATTTGATGATATTTTAAAAGAAGTATTTATGGTGTTTTTCTTTACCTCCGTAGGCTTTCAGGCAAATCTGAAGGTTCTGAAAAGCGGCGGGAAATCCATGATTGTCTTTCTGGGACTGGTAATCGGTCTGATCGTGCTGCAGAACGGAACTGCGGTAGGCCTGGCGAAGTTTTTGCACCTCGATCCGTTGGTCGGCATGTGTACCGGCTCGATTCCGATGACGGGCGGACACGGTACGGCGGGTGCGTTTGGTCCCGTGCTGGAGGACTTCGGAATTTCCGGAGCGACGACGGTTTGTACGGCGGCAGCGACGTTTGGCCTGGTGGCAGGCAGCGTGATGGGCGGACCGCTCGGCGAACGGCTGGTTGAAAAGCGTAATCTTTTGAAAACGGCGATTCCTGAGGATGACAGCCTTCTGCTGGAAGAAGATAAAAAACATGAACGCCATGTAAAACAGTATCCGGCTGCATTCTTTCAGCTGGTTCTGGCGATGGGAATCGGAACGGTACTGTCTCAGGTTTTATCGATGACAGGAATGACATTTCCGATTTATATCGGCGCGATGATCGTAGCCGCCGTGCTGCGGAATCTGAGTGAATACACTGGGAAATTTCCTATCTATATGGGAGAAATCAATGGCATCGGTGGTATCAGTCTTTCCATGTTCCTTGGTTTGGCGATGATTACGCTGAAGCTGTGGCAGCTGGCGGAGCTGGCTGTGCCGATGCTCCTGTTGCTGACAGGACAGGTACTTTTGATGTTTCTGTACACTTATTTTGTAGTATTCCGTGTCATGGGAAAAGACTATGATGCGGCGGTTATTTGTTCCGGTACCTGCGGTTTCGGTATGGGGGCTACGCCGAATGCGATGGCAAATATGCAGGCGGTGTGTGAAAAATATGTGCCGTCTGTAAAGGCATATCTGCTGATCCCGATTGTGGGCAGCCTGTTTGCGGATTTTATCAACAGCCTTGTCATTACGCTGTTTATCAATTTCCTGTAAAGCAAGGGGGAGAGAGGATGTTTTGGGAAAAAAGAAAAGAAAAAGCGGCAAAATACAAAGTGGAAAATGAAAATTTGGCAGTTCCGGAGATTCACTTAAAAGGAGATGACGACGCAGACCCTGCAGAGGTGTGCGGAGAGGATCAGGATATCGTTTATGAAAATGTGGCGGTTCCGGAAATCCATATCGGTAAAAAGCGCGTTTGAGCCGTAGAGCAGAATTCTATTTTAGACTTTGCGTATTGATTTATCCTATCGAAATGTCTATAATTATGGTACTATCGTAGCTTCCATGCATGAAGCGGACGAAAAGAAAGGTTAAATCGAATGGATAATAATATGAACCCGTTTAACGGCGGAAATGGAAATGGTTCCGGCAACGGATCTCAGGGACCGAACGGTTCCGGAGGATCGGAACAGAACAATCCGAGGCGGACGAGCCTGATCCTGTTGGCGATTGCAGCGATTGTGACGTTGATTTCCATGAGTCTGTTTATGCGGATGATCAATAATGCAACCAATCAGGAAATCACCTATGGAAAATTTCAGGAGCTGGTAGAAGGCGGCAAGGCGGCAGAGGTTACCTGGGATGACGATACGATTTATCTCAAACTGCAGCAGACAAACCAGAAGACACTGTTTTCTGCGATGCCGGAGGTAACCTATTATACCGGTAAGGCACAGTCGGATGATGCATTGACGGCGTACTTAAAAGAATATAAGGTTGCAAGCTACGGCAAGGATGTTCCGGACAGCTCCGGACTGATTTTGACGATGATCCTGACCTATGTGCTTCCGATTGTCGTTATGTGGCTGCTTTTAAGTCTGCTATTTCGGCGGATGGGCGGAGGCGGCCCGATGGGCGTCGGCAAGAGCAACGCAAAGGTTTATGTACAGAAAGAAACCGGAATCACGTTTAAGGATGTAGCAGGCGAGGACGAAGCAAAGGAGTCGCTGCAGGAGGTTGTCGATTTCCTGCACAATCCGCAGCGCTATGTGAAGATCGGCGCAAAGCTGCCCAAGGGTGCGCTGTTAGTCGGCCCTCCCGGTACCGGAAAGACGCTTCTTGCAAAGGCAGTAGCCGGAGAGGCGAAGGTCCCGTTCTTTTCGCTGACCGGTTCCGATTTTATCGAGCTGTACGTCGGTGTCGGCGCATCGCGTGTGCGCGACCTGTTTAAAGAAGCGACGAAAAATGCGCCGTGTATCATCTTTATTGATGAGATTGATGCAATCGGCAGAAGCAGAGATTCCAAATACGGCGGCGGAAATGAAGAGCGTGAGCAGACGCTGAACCAGCTGCTTTCTGAGATGGATGGTTTTGATACTTCGAAGGGAATTCTGGTTCTGGGGGCGACCAACCGTCCGGAGATTCTGGACAAGGCACTGCTGCGTCCGGGACGATTTGACCGCCGGATTATCGTAGATAAGCCCGACTTAAAGGGACGCGTAGAGATCCTCAAGGTGCACGCCAAAGACGTCAAGATGGACGAAACGGTTGATTTCGATGCAATTGCGCTCGCGACGAGCGGCGCGGTCGGCTCTGACCTTGCCAATATGATCAACGAGGCTGCGATCAATGCAGTCAAAGAGGGCAGGGAATATGTCTGCCAGAAGGATCTGTTTGAAGCGGTCGAGCAGGTACTGGTCGGCAAGGAGAAAAAAGACCGGATCATGAGCGCGCAGGAGCGTAAGATCGTATCCTATCATGAAGTAGGTCATGCGCTGATTGCGGCATTGCAGAAAAATTCCGAGCCCGTGCAGAAGATCACGATCGTGCCCCGTACGATGGGGGCTCTTGGCTATGTCATGCATGTGCCGGAAGAGGAAAAGTATTTAAACACCGAGGCGGAAATCCATGATATGCTGGTCGGCTATCTGGGCGGCCGCGCGGCGGAAGAAATTGTATTTGATACGGTAACGACAGGCGCTTCGAACGATATCGAGCAGGCGACCGGTCTGGCACGCTCTATGGTAACCCGTTTCGGTATGAGCAAAAAGTTCGGTTTGATTGGGCTGGAATCCGTAGAAAGCCAGTATCTGGACGGCAGGACGGTTTTAAACTGCTCCGATGCGACGGCGACTGAGATCGATCAGGAAGTCATGCGTATCCTGAAAGAATGTTATCAGGAAGCACTGGAGCTGCTGTCCGCAAATCGTGAGGTGATGGATCAGCTGGCGGCGCATCTGATTGAAAAAGAGACGATCACCGGCAAGGAATTCATGCAGATCTACAGACAGGCCAAGGGACTACCGCAGGAAGAACCGGAGCAGACTGACGGCGCACAGATGAAGGCGGCAGAACAGACTGCAGACACGGCGAACCCGAGTCAGTCCGATTCAGGAAACAGCTATGGCACAGCACCTGCATCGGGCACAGACACCGAAGCGCGACCGGAGTAGTCCACACCGAAGCCATGGGAAGAGTTCGCACGCCAGCAGCAGGAAAGAGAAGACAGCTTTTTCTCGGGAGATACACAGCAGCCGGAGGATCCATCTGACGCCGAACAGAGCCAGGAACAGAATAAGCCCTGGATTCCTCCGACACCGAAGCCGGAGAATAAAGGCCCGGTAGGACGTTTTTCAGGAGCTGCCCTTCCGGACGACGAGAAGAAATAGGAAAGCTTATCGTAAATGCGATACACGAAGTGTTATGCATGGCGGCAGAACCGGAGTGAAAGAAAGTTTGTCAGGGACTATGGAAACATAGTCCCTGCTGTATTAGAAGGGGAGAACGCGACATGTTTGTAATAGAAGAAGAGCTGAAAAAACTGCCGCAGAAGCCAGGTGTGTATCTGATGCACGACGCACAGGACAATATCATTTATGTCGGCAAGGCGATTCGCCTGCGCAGCAGAGTGCAGTCGTATTTCCGTGAGAAAATTAACCGCGGACCACAGATTGAAAAGATGGTAACGCAGATCGCCCGGTTTGAATATATTGTGACGGATTCGGAGTTGGAAGCCCTGGTTCTGGAAAACAATCTGATCAAGGAACACAATCCGAAATATAACACACTGCTCAAGGATGATAAAACCTATCCCTATATTAAGGTCACAGTCGGGGAGGCATATCCGCGCGTGCAGTTTTCCAGACTGATGAAAAAGGACAAATCGAAGTATTTCGGACCCTTTACCTCTGCGGCGGCGGTCAAGGATACGATCGAGCTGTTAAATAAGCTGTTCAAACTGCGTACCTGTAACCGGGTACTGCCGCGGGACTGTGGGTTGGAACGCCCGTGCTTAAATTATCACATCGGGCAGTGTATGGCTCCGTGTCAGGATTATGTGAGCCGCGAGGAGTACCGGGCACATGTGGACAAGGCGCTGGAGTTTTTAAACGGCAATTATAATATGATTTTAAACGATCTGCAGAAAAAAATGGAAGAAGCGGCGGAGGCCCTGGAATTTGAGGAAGCTGCCCGGTACCGCGATCTGTTCAACAGCGTAAAGCAGGTGTCCCAGAAGCAGAAAATCACGGACAGCGACGGGGAGGACAAGGACATCATTGCGCTGGACAAGGACGGAAGCGACGCAGTGGTACAGGTGTTTTTTGTGCGTGGAGGCAAGCTGATCGGGCGCGAGCATTTTTATATGACGCATGTGGAGGATTCGGATAAGGCGCAGATTCTGCTGGATTTTGTGAAACAGTTTTACGCCGGAACACCGTTCGTACCGCGGGAATTGATTTTACAGAAAGAAATAGATGACATACCGGTATTAGAAGAATGGCTGACTGCACGCAGGGGCGCGAGGGTATATATCCGCGTGCCGCGGAAGGGACAGAAGGAAAAGCTGGTGGAGCTTGCGGAAAAAAATGCAAAGCTCGTCCTGGAAAAAGACCGGGAGCGAATTGCGCGCGACGAGGCGCGTACGGTCGGTGCGGTGCGGCAGATCGCACAGCTGCTGGATTTACCGATGCTCGACCGGATGGAGGCGTTCGATATTTCCAACATCAGCGGCTTTGAAAATGTCGGCTCGATGGTCGTTTATGAAAAGGGAAAGCCCAAGCGCAGCGATTACCGAAAATTCAAAATCAAAACGGTAGCAGGACCGGATGACTATGCCTGCATGCGCGAGGTTCTGACGAGACGCTTTGAACACGGCTTGAAAGAGACGAAAGAGCTGGAAGAAAAAAATCTGTCCGGGGAGTTCGGAAGCTTTGCACGGTTTCCGGACCTTTTGCTGATGGACGGCGGACGCGGGCAGGTCAACATCGCGCAGCAGGTGCTGGACGAGCTGCATTTAAACATTCCGGTCTGCGGCATGGTAAAGGATGACAACCATCGGACGAGAGGACTTTATTTTCACAATGTGGAGCTGCCGATCGACCGCAATTCTGAAGCCTTCAAGCTGATTACAAGAGTGCAGGACGAGGCGCACCGGTTTGCAATCGAATACCACAGGTCACTGCGCAGCAAGGATCAGGTCAAGAGCGTGCTGGATGAAATCCCGGGCGTGGGCCCTGCGCGGAGAAAGGCGCTGATGAAAAGCTTTCCATCGATTTATGAGATCCGGGACGCGACGGCAGAGCAGATTGCGATGCAGGCAGATTTGCCAATGTCCGTGGCGGAAGAAATCTATGAATTTTTTCATAACCACCAAGAGGAAGATTGCCGGGAATAATGATCTGTGATAAAATAAAACAAAGTATGGCATAAAAACAGAGTTTCTGATGTCAGGAACTACTGTCTGCATGTCCTGGAAAAGAGAGGATGGATTATGGCAAGCATCAGTTTAATGAAGATTGCAGAAAAAATGAAGCTGGAAAATCTGACTCCTGAAATCAACCTGAAGGGGATTAAGGTTACGTTGCCGGATATCAACCGACCGGCACTTCCTATGGCGGGCTATTTTGAACACTTTGAGGCGACCCGTCTGCAGGTGATTGGATTCGTAGAATACTCTTATGTTAAGAGAATGTCGGAAAAAGAAGAGAAGGAGATGCTGGAGAAGCTTTTGGATTACCCGATTCCCGGCATTATTTTCTGTCGTGAACTGCATCCGGATGAGCTGTTTCGGCAAATTGCCATTGAAAAAGGCGTTCCGCTTCTGATGACCAAGCGTGCGACGAGTTCGTTTACGGCAGAGCTGATCCGTTGGCTGAATGTCAAGCTGGCACCCTGCATTTCTGTTCACGGCGTACTGGTTGACGTATATGGCGAAGGCGTCCTGATTACAGGCGAGAGCGGAATCGGTAAATCCGAGGCGGCGCTTGAGCTGATTAAGAGAGGACACCGTCTGGTAACGGACGATGTTGTAGAGATCCGCAAGGTCAGTGAGGAAACACTGGTCGGAACTGCACCGGATATCACAAAGCACTTTATCGAGCTGCGCGGTATTGGTATTGTGGACGTCAAGGCGCTGTTCGGTGCTTCGAGTGTCCGCGAGACACAGAATATCGACCTCGTAATCCGTCTGGAAGAGTGGGACAAGGACAGAGAATACGACCGTCTCGGACTGGAAGAGGAATATACGGAATATCTGGGCAACAAGGTTGTCTGCCACAACATTCCGATCCGTCCCGGCAGAAACCTGGCAATTATTTGCGAAGCGGCAGCTGTCAATCACAGACAGAAAAAGATGGGATACAATGCAGCGCAGGAGCTGTATACAAGAGTCCAGAATTCCCTTGCACGTAAGCGGAATGAGGACGAGGATGAGGATGAGGACTAAAGCGGTCAGGCATATCGAAATGTTCGGAATGAAAGCAATAGTGCTCCGTACAGCGATGCAGCTGGCGGATCGTACAAAAGAGTAAGGCATCATCATAGATCAGACAGCTGAAAAGCTTTTTGAAAATACGCGAGAAGCGGGAGGAAAATAAAATGGGTAAGTATTGTTTTGGTGTAGATGTAGGAGGAACGACAGTAAAGCTTGGTCTTTTTAACACCAACGGCGATCTGATGGAAAAGTGGGAAATCCCTACGGTGACAGAGGATGACGGCAAAGCGATTCTGCCGGACTGTGCAAAGAGCATCCTCAAAAAAATGAATGAGCGTGAAATGGACCGTACAGAGGTAGTCGGCGTCGGCATCGGTGCACCGGGACCGATTGACTCTGAGGGCACACTTTATGGTGCAGTCAATCTTGGCTGGGGAACCATGAGCCTGAAAAAAGAGCTGCAGACACTTTTAAATATGCCGGTAGAAGCTGGTAATGACGCCAACGTAGCAGCACTGGGCGAGGCCTGGCAGGGCGGCGCAAAGGGGTATGAGGATGTCGTTGTAGTAACCCTGGGAACTGGTGTTGGCGGCGGTATTATCATCAACGGTAAGATGGTTGCCGGTGCAACCGGAGCCGCAGGCGAGATCGGACATATGCATGTCAATGATGATGAGACAGAGCCTTGTAATTGCGGCAACTGCGGATGCCTGGAGGAATATGTTTCCGCAACGGGTATTGTCCGTATGGCAAAGCGTAAGCTGGCAGAGGATGACCGCCCGAGCTTGATGCGCAAGGACGATCTGAGTGCAAAGGACGTATGGGATGCGGTTAAAGCAGGAGATACTGTGGCAATCGAGGTTGCAGAGGACTTTGGCTGGTATCTGGGCAAGGCGATGGCGCTGGTTGCCAATGTTTCCAACCCGGAGATCTTCGTAATCGGCGGCGGTGTTTCCAAAGCCGGCAATGTGCTGCTGGATTACATTCAGAAATATTACCAGAAATATGCGTTCAAGGGCTGCCGTGGTGCACTGTTTACCCTGGCAACTCTGGGCAATGACGCTGGTATTTACGGCGCTGCCAGACTGGTGTTGAAATAATACCGGTATCATCTGCAAAAGATCCGCATAAAATAACAACGTATCCGGCGCAAAGCCGGAGCAGAAGGGCTGGTCAGGACATTTGAGTGACAGATTAAATGAAATTCTGCCGAAAGAGCGGATTTTAACAGAAGAACAAATGGACAGGCATACGACATTCCGGACAGGTGGTCCTGCGCGCTATTTTCTTGTGATTGAGACGAGAAAAGAGCTGGCGCAGGTGCTTGCCTGGCTGCAGGAAGAGGCGCTGCCGTGGTTTTTGCTCGGAAACGGAAGCAACCTTTTGGTGGGGGACCGGGGCTACCGCGGCGCGATCCTGCATCTGGCGGGGGAATTTTTAAAGACTGAAATCGACGAAGCTACGATCCGATGCGGCGCAGGCGCGATGCTTTCCGCTGTATCGAGAAGCGCGATGGAAGCAGGGCTGACCGGATTGGAATTTGCATCGGGAATCCCCGGAACGATTGGCGGAGCAGTCCGGATGAACGCGGGCGCTTACAACGGTGAGATTGCGGGTGTGACAGAGTCGGTAGAGGTGATGGAGCCGGATGGCAGATGTCGTGTATACAACAGGGAAGAAATGGCGTTCGGCTATCGCACGAGCATTGTAAAAACAAAGCCCTGTGTGGTGCTCAGCACTGTTTTAAAGCTGCAAAAAGGCGACCGAAGCGAAATTTCCGCTACGATGCAGGAGCTTTCTGCAAAGCGTCGGGAAAAACAGCCGCTGGAATATCCGAGTGCGGGCAGTACGTTTAAACGCCCGGAGGGATATTTTGCAGGCAAGCTGATTATGGATGCCGGACTTGCCGGAGCGTGCGTCGGCGGCGCACAGGTTTCCGAAAAGCACTGCGGTTTTGTCATCAACCGAAAAAATGCGACGTCTGCGGACGTGGCGGGACTAATTCAGAAAGTCAAAGAAACAGTGCAGGAAAAATTCGGCGTAACGCTGGAGCCGGAAGTGATTTTCCTGGGAGATTTTGAAAAATGAGATTTGTAATGGTAACCGGCATGAGCGGCGGCGGCAAAAGCACCGCGATGCGACTGCTGGAGGATATGGGATACTATTGTGTGGACAATCTGCCGATTCAGCTGATCGACAAGTTCGTTGAGCTTTTGTCCACACCGAATACGGAAATAACAAAAGTTGCTATCGGCGTGGATGTCCGCACGGATCAGTCCTTTGCCAGGGTAGAAAAAACACTTTCCTGTTTAAGACAAAACGGTATGGTGTTCGAAGTTCTTTTTATGGACGCTTCTGATGCAGTGCTTGTGAAACGTTATAAAGAGAGCCGACGAATGCATCCGCTGTGTTCAGCAGAAAATCCGAGAATCGAAGACGGAATTGAAAAAGAAAGGAAAATCCTGCAGCAGGTTAAGAAGGATGCAGACTATGTGATTGACACGTCCAAGCTGCTGACCCGGGAGCTGAAAGAGGAGCTGGATCGGATTTTTGTAAAAAATGAAGAGTACAGCAGTCTGATGATCAATATTCTTTCTTTTGGCTTCAAGCATGGAATTCCGGCAGATGCGGATCTGGTATTTGATGTCCGTTTCCTGCCGAACCCTTTTTATATAGATGAATTGAAATATCTGACCGGCAACGACAGGGGCGTTCAGGATTATGTCATGAGCTTCCCGGAGGCGGGGATTTTTCTGGACAAGCTGACAGATCTGCTGCGATTTTTGATTCCAAATTATATTAAAGAAGGCAAATACCAGCTGGTGGTGGCGATCGGCTGCACCGGCGGCAAACATAGGAGCGTAACGCTGGCCAATGAGCTTTATAGAAAGCTTCGCAACAGGGAAGCCAAGTATGGAGTATCTTTGAGCCACAGGGATATTTAAGGATATTTCATATGTCATTTTCATCGGGAGTAAAAGAAGAGCTGTATCGGCACATCAGTCCGGCAAGGCACTGCCAGCTGGCGGAGCTGGCAGCACTTCTCCATTTTAACGGCAGCATCGGCGTCGGTACGACGGGAACTTTTCTGCAGATTCATGCGGAAAATGCGCTCGTTGTGAGAAAATGCTTTACATTATTACAGAAAACATTTAATATAAGTACGGAAACCCGTGTACAACAGGAAAATCAGCAAACCGGATATTTCTGTCGGATAGATGACCCGGAACTGATCCTCAGGATTCTGCAGGGGATCAAATTTTTGGATCAGACAGGCAGCCCGACGTCCGGTGAGGAGAGCCTACAGGATGGTTTACGATGTCCGGTGAGCAGGCTTTTAATCCGAAATTCCTGTTGCCAGAGAGCGTTTTTACGAGGCGCGTTTCTGGCAGCCGGTTCGATGAGCAATCCCGGGAAAGGATATCATCTGGAAATTGTATGCAGCAGACCGCTGCAGGCACAGCAGATTCTGGAGATTTTGACCGAGTTCGAGATCGAAGGGCGGATTGTACAGCGAAAAAAGTATTATGTGGTTTACATAAAAGAAGGAGCCGGAATTTCGGATTTTCTGAATGTGGTTGAGGCGCATGTGGCGTTGATGGAATTTGAAAATTCCAGGATCGTCCGGGAAGTCCGCAATACGGTAAACAGGCGCGTCAATTGCGAAACTGCCAATATTACCAAGACGGTGACAGCGGCGGCGAGGCAGGTTGACGACATTCTTTTTTCGCAGCAAAAATATGGATTTGAAAAATTGCCGGTGAGCTTGCGTCAGATGGCTGAAGTACGTCTGGAGTATCCCGAAGCACCGCTTAAGGAGCTGGGGATGTATCTGGATCCTCCGGTTGGAAAATCGGGCGTAAATCATCGTTTGCGGAAATTATGTGAACTGGCGGATGCCATGAGGTCTTAAAAGGAGGAGTTTTATTATGAAACAGAAAACTGTGGAAGTAAAGCTGAAGCAGGGGCTTGAGGCTCGCCCGGCAGCAATGCTGGTGCAGGTTGCAAGCAAGCATGCCAGCAATATTTATCTGGAGTCTGAAGGCAGAAAAGTGAACGCGAAGAGCATCATGGGAATGATGAGCCTTGCGCTTGCACCCGGCGAAAAGGTAACCGTGATTGCAGACGGAACGGATGAAGACGACGCGATTTTCGGAATGGAAAATTATTTAAGCAGCGCGGCAGAATAAAGAAAACGAAAGGGTGTCCACCGGAAAGTGGCTGCCCTTTTTCTATTTTCCAGAGTAAGCTTGTTGTTATAGAAGCAAGTACACTTTACGGGAGCGCAGGGGCGAAACAAGGATAAAAAAGCAGAAAGGAGGGAAAGGATGGACGACAAAAAGCTTCTTTTTATTTATAATCCCAGGGCGGGAAAAGGACAGATCCGGAATAATCTGCTGGATATCATTGATACGTTCGTTAAGGCAGGCTATGTCGTGACAGCAAGACCGACTCAGTATGCAGGGGAAGCCGTAGAGCTTGCGGCAGACAGAACGGCAAAATATGACCTCGTGGTATGCAGCGGCGGAGACGGCACATTGGATGAGGTGGTGACCGGCATTATGAAGAGTGTTCGACGCCGCCCGATCGGGTATATTCCGGCAGGCAGCACAAACGATTTTGCGCAGAGCCTGAATATTCCGAAAAACATGGCTGAGGCAGCGAAAATCGCAGTCAGCGGCAGAATGTTTGCCTGCGATGTCGGTTCCTTTAACGAAAAAACCTTTGTTTATATTGCGGCCTTCGGACTTTTTACAGAGGTGTCCTATGAAACCAGTCAGGATGTCAAAAATGTGCTTGGGCATATGGCGTATCTGCTGGAGGGCATGAAAAAGCTCCGGGATATCAAATCCTACCACATGAAAATTACGACGCAGGACACTGTCATCGAGGACGATTTTCTGTATGGAATGATTACGAATTCTGTTTCGGTCGGAGGATTTAAGGGAATCACCGGAAAATATGTGGATTTAAGCGATGGAATGTTTGAGGTGACGCTCGTAAAGGTTCCGCGCAGCCTGGACGAACTCAATCAGACGCTTGCTGCCCTGGCACAGCGCGATATCGACACGGCACAGATGTATTGCTTTAAAACCTCCTGGCTGAAGGTGGAGACAGAGGAAGAGGTTGCGTGGACGCTGGACGGCGAATTCGGCGGCAGGCACACAGAAATCGTCATCGAAAATCAGAAGCAGGCGCTGCATATCATGGTGCCGGGAGAAGAAAAAGAAGCGCAGTGAAAGCTACTGATTTAGTGGAAAAAGTGGAAAAAGAGGAAAAAAATGCGTATGCCGTATTTCTTTTTTGAAAAAGATAGGGTATAATAGCATCGGTTAGATAATAATTTTATTTCTATGGAGGTAAATAAGATGTTAGTATCTGCTACAGAAATGCTGAACAAAGCAAAAGCTGGCCATTATGCAGTTGGTCAGTTCAACATCAACAACCTGGAGTGGACAAAGGCTATCCTGCAGACAGCTCAGGAGCTGAACTCCCCTGTAATCCTTGGTGTATCCGAGGGCGCAGGCAAGTATATGACCGGCTACAAGACCGTTGTAGGCATGGTTAACGGTATGCTCGAAGAATTGAACATCACCGTTCCCGTTGCTCTGCATCTGGATCACGGCTCATACGACGGCTGCTACAAGTGTCTGGAAGCTGGCTTCTCTTCCATCATGTTCGATGGCTCTCATTACCCGATCGACGAGAACGTTGAAAAGACCACTGAGCTGGTTAAGGCTGCTCATGAAAAGGGCGTTTCCATCGAAGCTGAGGTTGGTGCAATCGGCGGCGAAGAAGACGGCGTTGTAGGTATGGGCGAATGCGCAGATCCCAACGAGTGCAAGAGAATCGCTGATCTGGGCGTAGACTTCCTGGCAGCTGGTATCGGCAATATCCACGGCAAATATCCTGCAAACTGGAAGGGTCTGTCCTTCGAAACTCTGGATGCTATCCAGCAGCTGACTGGTGAGCTTCCTCTGGTTCTTCACGGCGGCACAGGTATCCCGGCTGACATGATCAAGAAAGCAATCTCCCTTGGCGTTGCTAAGATCAATGTTAACACAGAGTGCCAGCTTGCATTTGCAGCAGCTACAAGAAAGTACATTGAAGAGGGCAAGGATCTCGAAGGCAAGGGCTTCGATCCAAGAAAGCTCCTCGCTCCCGGTGCAGAGGCTATCAAGGCTACTGTTAAGGAAAAGATGGAACTCTTCGGTTCGGTTAACAAGGCTTAATTGTAAGCACGCAAACTTAATCTTTACAAAAATTTCAGGGACAGCAAAACGCTGTCCCCGTTTTTATGTTCTGTTTGGTTAACTCAGTTGTATTATAAGACGGTTGTAAAGTCAATTGTTACATCAAAACGGATTGTAATTGTCACTTTAAAACATAAATCGGGTTGACAAATGCGATAATCGGTACTATAATAATTGTCAACCGATAAAATAATTTGGTTGACAATCTGCAAAACATAAGAAGCGGTTTTGCAAAGGAGAGGTAATTTTATGACAGAAGCAAAAACAAACAGTAAATCAAAAAGTAATGTATTAAGCCTTGTGTATATGGCGATGTTCGTCGCAATCATCACAGTGTGCGCACAGATTCAGATTCCGATGACAGTTCCGTTCACACTTCAGACTCTCGGCATCTTTATGGCAGCGGCTATGCTCGGTTGGAAAAGAGGACTCATCAGCGTTGCGGTTTATGTTCTCCTCGGTGCAATCGGTGTTCCCGTGTTTGCAGGATTCTCAGGCGGAATCGGCGTTCTCGGCGGTCCGCCAGGCGGTTATATCATCGGTTTCCTCTTTACGGCACTTATCGTTGGACTTATGACTGATTTTCTCGGCAGAAAGCTTTGGGTGCTTGCGGTTTCAATGGTTGCAGGCCTTGCAGTATGCTACCTTTTCGGTACAATCTGGTTTATGATTGCAATGCATACAGAATTTGTTGCCGCACTTCTCACCTGCGTTGTTCCGTTCCTTCTTGCAGATGCTGCAAAGATTGTTGTTGCAACAGTTTTGGTGAATCGTCTTGACAAAATCGTTAAGCTTTAAGTTCAGACCGCATCACAGCCTTTGTGTGCAGTTTTTTGAAGGCAAGGGTTACAGCGATGAATTTGTCTGCGGAATGGCAAAAATAGTGTCAGTTCTTGAAAATAACAACGCAAACCTTACGCTTACGGGCGGTTGTGACGAAATTTGTTCATCGTGTCCGAACCGTGACGACGGCAGTTGCGATGTTACGGGCAAGGCGTCATGCTATGACAAAAAATGTCTTGATTTACTCGGAATGAAAATCGGCGATACTGCCGATTGGAAAGAGCTTTCGAGAATTGCAAGGGAAAATATAATTTTAAAAGACAAGCTTTCGCAGGTGTGCGGCGACTGCAAATGGTCGCATATATGCCGTGATAAAGCCGATAAAATGAAAAGTCTTCATTAATCCTCATAGATATATCATGATAAAAGACCTCACGAATTTCGTGAGGTCTTTTGTTTACGACGAGCCGCCGTTC
>ENA-ORUA01001822-ORUA01001822.1-human-gut-metagenome-genome-assembly--contig:-NODE-1822-length-18076-cov-10.808224_pt1 | contig 18076 bp, 14 predicted proteins | sample MGYA00242076_ERZ509201 | MGnify/ENA primary metagenome ERZ509201 (study PRJEB26280, sample SAMEA2338863) | human gut metagenome | biome: human gut; feature: human-associated habitat; material: faeces...
GCAGTAGTGGTTGAAGCAAGAAGCTCCGACTTCTATAAGTCGGAGTAGTTCACTATATAATATGTAAGATTTATACAGTAAAAATGAAATCTTATTTAAAATACAATGCCTTTTGGCGGAACGGAGTTTTTATGTTTATTGCAAATAATTGGAAAGATTATGAAGTGCTTGACACATCTAACGGCGAAAAGCTTGAAAGATGGGGCGACTTTACACTTGTAAGACCTGACCCACAGGTTATATGGGATACACCTAAGACACTTAAGGGTTGGACTAAAATGAATGGTCACTATCACAGAAGTAACAAAGGCGGTGGCGAATGGGAGTTCTTTGACTTGCCTAAACAGTGGCAAATTCACTACAACTCACCATCTTTTGAACATCAACTTACATTTAACTTAAAACCTTTTAGCTTTAAGCACACTGGACTTTTTCCTGAACAAGCTACTAACTGGGACTGGTTTGGTAAAAAGATTGCTGACGAGAAAAAAGCTAATCCAGATAAGACAATAAAGGTGCTTAACCTTTTTGCATATACGGGTGGTGCTACTCTTGCTTGTGCGGCAGCCGGTGCTAATGTGACTCATGTTGATGCTTCTAAGGGTATGGTTAATTGGGCAAAGGAAAATGCTGTTTCTTCTGACCTCGCTGACAAGCCTATTAGATGGATTGTTGACGACTGCGTTAAGTTTGTTCAACGTGAAATTAGACGTGGTAATCACTACGATGGTATTATTATGGACCCACCATCTTACGGTCGAGGCCCTAAGGGTGAAATTTGGAAGATTGAAGAAGCTATTTATCCACTTGTTCAGCTTTGCGCACAGCTTCTTACTGATGAGCCTTTATTTTTCCTTATTAACTCATATACAACTGGACTTCAACCTGCTGTATTAAGTTATATGATTTCTACAGAGTTGAAGAAGTTTAAGGGAAAGGTTGACTCGCAAGAAGTTGGACTTCCTGTTACAAGCAATGGACTAGTGCTTCCTTGTGGGGCTTCTGGTCGTTGGAGTAGGGAGTAGTGTTGTTGATGGGCAAGCAGAAAAAGGAGTATATTTTGATGGGCTGATGGATAAGTGTTAAGAGGCTCTAAGATAAGCTTAATTTTAGTTTTTTTACGAACGGGGCGGAAAAAAAGCGACGTCGTGTCGCTTTTTCCTAAATTGCGCGTCCTGTGCAATTTTCCCTGATTTCTATAGCTTATCTAAGAGTTTCTAAACACTTACCATATGCCACCAAAATATACACCCTTTTTCCGCTTGCCTATCTACATTTTTGTGGGCTTGTAGTGGTTTAAATTTTAATATTTTTTCTTAAAATATAGAACTCAAAAATTACTTTAATAGTCAATCTTGAATTTTTTATATATCTTAAACTTGTTATTTATCAAATCTATTAATTAAATAAACACTCACAATTAACTTATTTGTATAGTTATATCAATTATTTTCGTTACTTTCAGCCCATATTAATCTATGGTGTTTTTGCCACTTATTTATAATAATATTACTGCTATCTTGAATTTATTAGAAATAGTGTACTATCAATTAAACTATACAAAATATTGCCTGCAAGTTTTTCAAACTATCGCTACAGTAGTTAAGATTTCGTACAAGTTCTAATTTTAGCTCGTTATTAGTATAAACACAAACAAGTCACCACTTCTTACAATAATAGTGATGAATTGTTTGATTATGTTGTTATTCTTTAATCTGCCATTGTCATATTGGGATATATTTTTTCTATGAATTGGTCGTTGTAGGTGTTGTCTAGGAATTGGTCTATTGATGTTTGGGCGTGTTCGCCGTTTTTGCGGCTTGTGTATCTTGATAGTGCTAATGATGACACACCTATATCAAGTGACATTAAAATAATAAGAAGCCAAGTCAACAACTTTCCTGTAACTGGTGGTATTTTTTCTATTATTTTACTCATCTTCGGATATAAGAACTTTATCCACACTATCGCTACCACTCCCCAAAAGAAGCAAAATAGCATATTTACTCTACCATTTATATTGAATGGCAAATGGCTGTAGTCCCAGAACTTTGTTCCAAATACTAATTCTGTAAATACGCTACAACTGTACTCATACACGCCACCCATGAAAAAGCCACCAATAAATATATATCTGTCGTTTTTATTTTTTAATGTATACAATACACCTGTGATGATGGCACCGCCAAGTCCCCACACTATACTAAATGTTCCATATAAAAGACTGCTTCTGCTCATTAGCTGTCCTGCTGTCGCCCATACAAATACTGTTTCTATCCAGTCACCCAAAAGGGCGCAGATAAAAAACACCCAAAACAGCTTGTCAAAACACATTCCTTGTGCAAACACTCTATTGTGTGGAACGCCAAAACCATCTGTATCGCTTTTAGTTTGGCTCTCCATTTCTGGAAATGCCTTGTACATTCTTCTTTTGATATGCTCAAAAACTTTTTCGCCTATTGTAAGCTTTGTTTTTTCAAGTGAGCTGGCAACATTTTCATAAATGTCCCCTTTGAGTTTCCATTTTAAAGAAACTGCTAATGTAACAAATAAATCAATAAAAAATAGTGCAATTACAACTGCTTCTACTATTTTTAAAATTCCTTTAGGCATAATCTCATATACAATATACACATAAGGGTGCATAAGCCAAATTATAAGCATAAGAATTGTAGTCCACAAAAGCACACTCTTTACACTTACATGACCGCCTATATTCCATTTGTCATCTGAATAATCCCAAAAACGTCTTCCTGTTACGAGCCTTAATACTGCACCTGTTACATACTGAACTATGGATATAAGCACCATTGTCGCAATAAATTGTATTACGGGTTGGTGGTTCAAGTCCCTTAAATCGTATAGCATAATCAGCATAATTATGCCGTACTGTGGGCAGAGTGGCCCATTTATAAAACCTCGGTTGACAAACTTTCCGTACTTTATCGCTGCATATATTTCTTCAAATAGCCACCCTGTAAATGAATATACAAAGAAGAAAAATATACTTCTTGTGATTGCTTCTTGCATGCGCTCTCCTATCTTTGTGTATTAACAATTTATTTTTAGTATATATCAAATTATTCTACAACATTTACTGCATACTATCCACTATTTGTTTTAAATTTTCTATTGAAGTTGCGCATTTAATTGTATACTGTATACCATCTGCTACGAAGATAGCGCATTTCTTTGTAACTATATCGGAATAATCTCCTTCAAGTGTTTCTTGAATCACATTTACTTTATAACCATTTTGCGAAACATACGACTCAACGTATTCATAATAGCCAAGATAATCTGTGTTCCAACCAATACTTAACTGCTCATCACTTAATATCGCTGCTGCCTCTAGCGAAACAGAAGAATAATATACATCTCCTGGGTCACAATTATACAGATTAACGTCTTCAACTAAACTATAATTGCTCGTATCACCTAGTATATAATTTTCTACTTTTATAATAATGTAGTCGGTATTGTTTGTATCAACCTTTACCTGCATATAGGGATTGTCTACGGCAAGTGGCGAGTCTAACAGATTAAGATTTAACTCCTTACTTACACTTTTATAATTAGTAAAAGCTTTCTCCACATGACTGTATTCGTCTTCATTTCCAATAAGCTTATTAGCCTTTACTATTCTCATGCTGTCAAGCTCTGGCAACGTCTTGTCGTTGACATTTATCTTGCTTATACAGTAGCCTGCAAATGCTGTGACACAGCTTAGTACGAGCATAGCGCAAAATGCAAGCGCAACCTTTGTCATTCTGCTCAAATTATTAATATTTTTAGAATTTTTTAAATTATTATTCCTACATGACATTTTTATCTTTTTTCTTAAATCTTCTGACAGTGTAATATTTTCAAGTTCATAATCAAGACTTTTTTTCATAACATATCCTCCATTATAACTTTTTTAAGCCTTTTTCTAGCTCTGTGAAGTCTTTGATTTATTGTATTTTCAGCTTGTCCTGTGATTTGTGCAATCTCTTTTAGCGAAAATTCCATATAATAATAAAGTATTATGACTTCCCTATCGGCTCTCTTAAGACTCATAACGGCTTCCAACACATTTTCATGCTCCTGACTACAAGAGTTATTATGGGTATTAGACGACAAAGTAAAATTGCTTTCTGTCATGCACGAATACACATATTTAAACCAGTGTGTACGCATAATATTTTTACAACAATTAAGCGCAATTCTTGTAAGCCAAGTTTTTTCTGTTGAGTTGCCTTTAAATGAATTATAGTTATTTACAGCCTTAATAAATGTTTCTTGAACTGCGTCTTCTGCTAGATGATAGTCTTTTAAATACTGATAACACACTCTCAACATCGTATCGCCATATTGATTTAAAAGCCTTTCGCACAATTCTTCCTTGTCGTCATTTGGATTATTCTTATTTTCGATATTGTTATCTTTTATATCTTGTGAAATATTTTTATTGTCATATTCTTTCAAACTCATTGCTCACCTGCTTTCTATTTTTATACTTATAGATTGTTTTTCCATTTCTACTTATTAGACACAGGATTATTGCAAAATATTACGGCTATTCTAAAATTCTTACCAAAAATCTACGTTATGTACTACTTGACGATTAATACAACGTTATAGTATATTATTATACTTGTTATTCCTTTGTCTATCCATAAATTTTAAGAAATGAGGTTCATATGAGTCCATCACTTAATCAACATTTTACGCCTGTAAAACTTTTAAAGTTTTCAATACCATGTATTATAATGATGCTTTTTATGTCACTTTATACTATTATTGATGGTATCTTTATTTCACGTTTTATTGGGAGTAATGCACTTTCTTCACTCAATATTATATATCCTGTGTGTGGTATTGCTATCGCTATTGCAACTATGCTTGCTACTGGTGGTAATGCCATTATCAGTAAATATCTCGGCGAAGGAAATGTACAAAAGGCTCGTGAGAGTTTGTCTTTATTCGTTGCAATTAGTGTAGTTCTTGGAATTATTATCCTTATACTTACAAAGACATTTTTAACACCAATATCACGTTTTCTTGGTGCAACTGACCTTTTGCTCGCCGACTGTAATAGCTACTTAGGTACATATATATGCTTTGTATGTGCTTGTATATTGCAAACACTTTTTCAGTCTTATCTTGTAACTGCGGGACACCCTGCTATAGGACTTGCTCTTACTATTTGTGCGGGAATTTTCAATGCAGTATTTGACTATGTATTTATCGTTGTTTGTAATATGGGTATAACCGGAGCTGCGCTTGCTACTGGTATCGGCGAATGTATTCCTGCTATTGCCGGATTAATCTTTTTTACATTTTCAAAGAAACAGCTTCACTTTACTAAGTTTCATTTTATGCCTAAGGAATTGTTACTCGCTTGTTATAATGGTTCTTCTGAAATGGTTTCTCAGCTCTCTAATTCTATTATGACATTTTTGTTTAACATAATTCTTATGCGTTTAGCTGGGGAAAATGGTATTGCAGCTATTACAATTCTTTTATACGGGCAGTTTTCATTCAATGCCTTTTATATGGGATTTTCAATCGGAATTGCACCAATTATCGGTTTTCAATACGGTGCAAATGGTAAGAGTGAATTAAGAAATATTTACAAGGTTTCCTTTATTTTCGTTGCTATATCATCAGTTATTATAACTGCTGCCGCAATTTTATTGTCACCTGTAATAATTGGTGTATTTACTAAAGAACCAGCAACTTACGAGCTTGCATACACTGGTTTTAGAATATTTGCTATTAACTTTTTACTTAGTGGTATTAATATAGTTTCATCAGGCTTCTTTACATCGCTTTCAAATGGAAAGGTGTCTGCTATAATATCATTCTGTCGTACACTTGTATTTACAGCCGCTTCACTCCTTATCCTTCCAAACTTTCTCGGAATAACAGGAGCTTGGCTTGCCGTACCCGTAGCAGAGCTTTTAACTTTATTCGTATGTATATATATGCACAGAAAATACTTTTTCAAAAATCATATTTATTTTTAAACACGTTCCGTAAGTTTTTCAGTTTAGCCACAGTCGTCAAGGTCTTGTGCAAGTACAGACTTTGACTCGTTGTTCGCGTAAATGCACCATTAAAAGAACAATTTCCTATATTTGTATGACAGTAACGAACACTCTTGTTCGGTAATGGCATATAAATATAGACGATTGTACTTTTACTGGTGTGTGTACGGTTATATCCTACAGCTATCATCACAACCTAAATTAAAGAATAAAAAAATAAGTCCCCAGTTTATCAAAAACATAAACTAGGAACTATATTAATTATTTTTTTTAATTACATATGAAATAACTTTTTACCTTTTTTAGCTAATCCTGCAACGCCCAATGAAAGACCTGCTGTCAACACATATAATAAACCTTTGTGTGTATCACCTGTTTGAACACTTGTAGGTGATACTGTTTCATTTTTTGCCTGTGATATCTTATCTTGATTTGCTACATTGCTTGAAACATTTTCATTTGCTGATGTAACGCTATCAACTGCGGCATTACTATCACTAGCATTACTATTACTATTGTTGTTATTGTTATCCTTTGAAATATCTTCTGCTACTGTATCATTGTTTGTTTTGTTATCTGTATTATCTTTATTTTGATTATCTTGATTTTCATTACCATTGTTGCTGTTATCTGTTGTCTTTTCAGCTAAAGTGCTGTAATCCACTTTAAGTCTTGCGTCTAAGTCCATATTACCCATCATTGCAACGTGTGGATTTACTTTAATTGCAATATATTCTTCTGTGCTAGGTAATTCAAATTCAAAAGAAGTTGGATTGCCATCTTCACTTGTTGTTAAAACTGTAGCATTAACATACTCTCCGTTACTATTTTGAACTTTCATTTCCTGCATACTTGCTGTAATTGCACCAAACTTCATTGGCTGTGTCTGAACTATCATTTTCTTAACACCATTTTCAACTACAATTGTAGCACTCTTTAAAAATGCTGATGATGCCATAGAAGCTTTGTCTTCATTTGCATTCCATAAATATATATCAACAGTATACTGACCATCCTTAAGATTATTCTTGTCAATCACATTTGTTGAATTATCTGGATTAGTTACTTCTTCTGATTTTGTTGTTTCTTCCGGCTTTGTTGTTTCTTCTGGCTTTGTCGTTTCTTCCGGTTTTGTTGTTTCTTCCGGCTTTGTCGTTTCTTCTGGCTTTGTTATTTCTTCTGGTTTTGTTGTCTCTTCTGGTTTTGTTGTTTCTTCTGGTTTCGTTGTTTCTTCTGGTTTCGTTGTTTCTTCTGGTTTCGTTGTTTCTTCTGACTTCTTAACAAGACCCTTGACAGCATCTTCTATATCTTTAGCCCACTTGTCAACTTTTTCCTGCTCAGTATCCATAAGACCTCTTTCAGCAGCTTCTTTTGCTGATGTAACAGCTTTTACTGAACTTTCTGTATATATTGTAAGGTCTGTTGGGATTTTAGCAAGAGCTTCGTCTACCTTTGTATAATCGGCTGGGCTTTCTTTAACCTTAAGACCTGCCTTAGCATTTTCTAACGCAGTCATTGCTTCTTCTAACTGTGTTGGAGTAGCATTATCAATAAGTGCTTTTGCATTTTCAATAGCTGTATTTAAAGCTTCTACTGTTTCTTGTGTATAGTTTGTTAAATCTAACTGGCTATATTCTTCTACAAGCTTACTTAATTCTGATGTATCAGCCTTTATATTACTGTAATCAAGTGTTATATCAACACTTGTTTCATAATCACTTCCACCACCCATAAAGTTATTCATAAAGTCAACTGTAACTGTAAGCTTTTCTGTTGCACTTCCTTCTGTTTCATAAACAAACTGTGATGGTACTTTTATTGTATTAGTTTCTGCACTTCCAAAACCTACTGAAGATTGTTCTTCCTTTTCTTCTCCTACTGCTTCTCCTGATATTGAAGACTTAAGTGTAAGGATATTGGCATGATAAACCATTCCCATCATATTTATCTCCATGTGTTGTGGAGTTACATATACTTTGTAGCTATCTTTTTCAACTACTAATGTAGCAGTATCGCCTAATCCAGTAGCAAATGCGTTCTTAACTGCAGGCATTGGTGCTGCACTTACAAGAGATTTTATTGGCACATAATATGTACCCTCTGCAAGGTTTAAGTCACTTAAAGAAATTTCTCCTTCTTCTGAAAATATTTGTGTAAATTCTTGTTGTGTTACAACTCCACTGTTATCATCAACATCTGCTGCCAATATAGGTGTCACAACTCCTGAGGACATTACAAGCGAAATCGCCATTGCTGCTGTTGTTGTCTTTGCAACACTTTGTGTACCAATTTTTTTCATGTTATTTTTCTCCTATTCTTTATATAAAATTATTTATACTGCTATTACATAAGGCTTTCCATCTACCGTCGATAGCTTCAAGTCTATGTCATAAACCTGTTTAACTGTTTCAGATGTAATTACTTTTTCTGGCTCTCCTTGCACTAATACCTTGCCATTTTTTAATGCTACTATTTCATCACTGTAATACAATGACTGATTAATATCATGCAACACCATTACAACAGTAAATCCATACTCTTGATTTAACATTTTTACAAGCTTTAATATCTGCAACTGATACCTTATATCAAGATATGTCGTAGGCTCATCGAGCAATAAAAGCTTTGTATCTTGCGCCAAAGCCATAGCTATCCAGACTCTTTGTTTTTGCCCGCCTGATAACTCACTTAAAGCTCTGTCTTTATACTTATAAGTGTTAGTCACTTCTAACGCCCATTTTATTTTTTCTTCATCTTCCTTATTGTAAAACTCACCAAGTTTTTTATATGGTATTCGCCCGTAAGACACCAGTGTTTCAACTGTAATATCAGATGGTGCTGTGTTATACTGATGTACTATTGCAACATTTCTTGCAAAATCTTTTAACTTAATATCAGAAATTTCTTGACCATTTATAAAAATACTACCGCTGTATGGCTTTAAGTTTTTTGTGATAATATTTAACAATGTCGATTTACCACAGCCATTAGCACCAATAAGTGTTGTAATTTTGCCCTTTTTTATAGCCATATTTAATTGTGTCAAAACATTTTGCTCGCCATAAGAAAAAGAAAGCTGTTCTATATTAATAATTGTTTCTGACATATTTTCCCTTTCAAATACATTATTTTTGTCTTGATTTTCTTAACAGTATTATAAAAAATGGCCCACCAACCACAGCCATTACAACGGACGCACTAATCTCATAAGGCGAAGCTATTGTTCGACCTATAGTATCAGCTAGAAGTAATACAAATGCTCCAAGCACTATACTATATGGTATTAAAATCTTGTGGTCACTTCCAACTAGCAGCCTTGCAATATGTGGAACGATTAGCCCTAAAAAGCTAATAGGTCCTATAACTGCCGTAGACACAGAAGCAAGTAAAACTGCAATTACTGATATTATAATTCTGTTTCTTGTTACATTTACCCCGACTGACCTTGCCGTCTTATCTTCAAGCCCCATTAAATTACAACTTCTTGCCATAAAAATAGCGGCTACAAGTCCAATCAAAACGTATACAATAAGCATTTTAAAATCAGACCATGTTTTCAAAGTAATATTTCCATTGACAATACTTGCTGCACCACTGTAAGTACTTCCGCCTATTGTTGAAAATGCGCTCATAATACCTGTAAGGCAAGAATTAACCGCAACACCTACAAGCATAATTCTAAGTGGTGACAAGCCTTTGTCCCATGAAAGTGTATACACAATAAAAAATGAAATCAAACCGCCAAGCATTGCTAAAAATGGTATTGTCATATAAAGTGATGGAAGATAAGCTGTAACAATTACTGCTACAAGACTTGCGCCCGAACTTACTCCGATAATTCCTGGGTCTGCCAAAGGATTTTTCATAACAGCTTGCAATAAAACACCAGATACCGCTGTTGCCGCCCCTGCTGTTATTGCTATAAATATTCGTGGCAATCTCAAATCATAAATCGTAGCAACCTGTGGGTCATATTTTATAAATAGACCAGAAAAAAGTTGCGCTGGTGTAACTTTAATACTTCCTGTATTAATGGCAATAAGTATCAATACTGCCAATGCTAATATCGTTACAACTAGCGAGGTTGTTTTTTTTATTTTGCTTTTCATTCTCTCTCCTGTAATAATTTTGCTTTAATACAAAAAGCCTTCAAGTTCTGTTAAAGCTTCTTCGTAATTAAACGTAGCACTCATGCCAAATTTATTATTATCTAAATCATACACTTTACCATTTTCAATAGCCTTAAAATGTTTCCATATATCGTTTGTTGAAAATTCATTTTCAAACATTACTTTAACCTGCTCTGGCATTGCGTGTGACGTTCTAAGAATTATATCTGGATTTTTACTAAGCATATCTTCTGTATTAACATTTATAAAATCACTTCCATCTCCATCCCCGTATATATTAACTGCACCTGCCATTTTCACAAGGCTTCCAACATAACTGCTTTCTGTCGCTACCACATAAGAGCCGGGTAATCCCATAAGAATAAGAACTGTTGGCTTCTCATCATTACTATGTTTATCTGCATAAGATTTCTTAAAGTCTTCGTAAGCTTCGCACAACTTTTTAGCTTCACTTTCTTTGCCTAAAAGACTACCAAGTTCACTTATAGAAGAATACATACCATCTGTACTTTTTAAATCAAGGAAATAACTGTTTACATTGATATTGTCATACTGCTGTTTTAACTCTCCCTCTAATGAGTTAGGTGAAAGCACAATATCAGGATTTAAAGACTTAATTATCTCCATATCAGGCGACATTGGTGAACCTATACTTTGAGCATCTTTATACTTTTCGGGTATCTGATAACTTGTCGTTTGTGGTATTCCTACAACATTGTCAACATCTAACTTTTCAAGAATTTCTAAAGTTGCTACAGACGTTGCAACTATTTTTTTATTGTTATTTGTAGTTTGCGAAGTACTACCTTGTGACTGGTCAACGCAACCTACTAGTAAACTCATTAAAAGAAGCATTATTGTCAAATGTATTTTTTTCATAACAAAATCCTTTCACTCAATAATTATCTTGATTTTTTTCTATACAATAATACTCCGCCAACTGCTATTACACACACTACAGCAATTGTTACAATAATACCTACATTTACTGAACTTAATGTGTTATCTGTGCTTTCATTGCTTTTACTGTCAACAGCTTTTACTTCACTTTTATTAGTATTAGTTGTAGTTTCTGTACTATTATTTACACTACTATTACTATCTGTATTATTTTCAGTTAAAAGCATAATGTCTTTATCTTCGTTTTGTGTAGAACTTTCGGAATTATCTTCTTTATTACTTTCATTCTCAATACTTTCACTATTTGCACTACTTTCATCATTTACTATGCTATCTTCGTTACTTGTTTCTTCTATTTGTGAATCACTATTTGTATCAACGCTAACTGTTTCTGAAAGGTTTTCATCTTGTGAAGTACTTGTGGCAACTGACTCAGTTACTTCTTGTGCAGTTGAGTTATCTTGCATTTCAATTTCTTTTGTTTCAACTTCTTGTACCTTTTGTGTTACCATTTCACTTACAAAATTTCCTGTACCTGCTGTTGCAGAACCGCTGTTAAGGCTTACAAAGAACTGTACTTCTCTACCCATTGGCTCTACATAGACAATTGGACTTATATAATTATCTACTGATGAAACTTCAAAACGATAATGATTGCAAGTATCACCATCTCTTTGACAACTTCCAGTTAATGTAATAGGAACTTCACTATAGCCTGAGCCTGACTGAACCTGTATTCTTACACTTGTAATATTAGACATCATTCCTATGCCGAGTGTCACATAAATTCTGCCATCTGATTGTTCAACTAAGGCTTGACTTTCTATCATACTTGCACACATACTCTCACCAAGTGCAATATTTGTACCACCATCAACAGTTTGACCTGTCTGTGGATTTACATAAGATGTATTTCTTGTAACTAAGTAAGCTCCATCTTCCATTGCAAATGCACTTACTGGCATTATTGTTATAAAAAATACAAATGTAAATATAAATGCTTTCAAACTTTTAAAGTTTGGATTTGTTTTATTTATCATTTCTTTCTCCGTTTCTACATATTTTCAAGCAAATATTTTTAAATCTAATGCTTATTTAAAAGTAAGTACCAACTGATATTACGTTAAACAATAAGTATTACACACCATTTAAAACCTATTGTCTTATTTCTAATCAAAATAAGGCACAACTTACTTTGTGTATTTTAAGCTAACAGATATTAGTCATATCTAACTTGTATTTAAAAAAATATAGCCTTACGGCTTTTTGCTTATGCAAACGGATTATAGCACAACATATATTTATTTTTATACGATTATTTTGTTGCACTATTGCAACAAATGATATATAAACTAATATTTTTATGTTATAAACATTAGTTTTTTGACCACTATTTTAAAGCATTTAACTGTTAATGAAATGTTGTTGCAACTCTGCAACATTTTTAATGATAAATAATAATCAAAATAATAACGTAAATATTGCCGTACTTTCTGGCATATACATTACTCCTGAACCACAAGCCATTTTAAGACAAACACTTCCATAAAATATACTTCCTGCTTCACTCCCCATATTTACAAAGTTGACTGAACCAATTGGAAATGATATCAATTTACCATTTTTTTCAGCCTCAATAAACTTATCCCCGTCAAAATATTTCAGCTTTTCAACTTTTCCATTTATGCTCTTTTTTAAAAATGGTGAATACTTTACTATTCTTTGTGCTTTTAAATTAACTGTGCCATATCCATCTCTTACAGACAATACACAAGGGTGTTTAAAAGCTTCATTTGCCATTGAAATGTTACTTCCATTTTTCACTGTTTCACGATATATAATAAATGGCAACGTATAATCCCCATCTCTCAAATGCTTACTAAGTAACTCCCCACTAAACTCCTTTTTATTTTTTAGTACATTCTTTATTCTATATCTTTCTTCTGTAGACTTTATTACATTTATTGTTTCATCAGAACAATACATTGAAATATAAGCTGCATCATTACAAGCTTGTACTTCTGATACTCCTTCATATATAAGGTGATTTGTGGCTATATCCATTCTATTTTGATACTTCTGCGCCATTTTAACTCCCGATGTACTTAACTTAGGATGTCGTGTATCTGATTTATCAATAAGCCCCTCTTTTTCAAGCGACATTATAGCCCTACTCACCGAATATTTCTCAACCCCAAAATGCTTCGCTAGATTAGTGACATTACAATTCTTCTCATCCATTCTAAGCATGTGAGTTATTATTTTTAATTTCAAAAAGTCAATCCTATCAGACATAATATTCTCCATTCTTAACTATCTTAAATAAATATACCAACTTTCCTATCTTACCTAGATATTTAAAAAAAGTATATATCTACACTTGATACAATTTCTCATTTCCCCTTTTTCCCACTCCCCCTCCCATAAATCTTTTGCTAATTGTAAACTTCATCATACCTAAATTTTTATATTTTAAGCTTCAAAAACCTACCGTAAGATAGAAGTAGGATATAACCAACTTGAAAAACTCGCAATGCGAGTTTCTCAAGTTATCGCAACAGTTGTCAAGGTCTTGTGCAAGCACAGACTTTGACTCGTTGTTCGCGTAAATGCACCATTAAAAAAACAGTCGTTTATATTTGTATGACAGTAACGAACATACTTGTTCGGTAATGGCATATAAATATAGGAAACTGTACTTTTACTGGTGTTTGTATGGTTATATCCTACAGCTATCATCACAACATAAATTAATAAATTAAAGCATAAAAAATTAAAAGGCGCTGTAAAATCTTAAAGATTTACAGCACCTTTTATGTACGCCACATAAGCAATAAAAAATATCACTTATAGTAACTTTAGTTTTTCTGTTCACATTAAAAATGTAAACATTAAACCTTGAGCTTATTAGGCACGAATTTCCTTAACAAGAGCTACAGCTTCTGCTGTCATTTCCTTAATCTTGTCAAATTCGCCAGCCTTGATTAAGTCACCCTTAACCATCCAGCTTCCGCCACAGCAGAAAATCTTGTCACAAGCAAGATAATCTTTGATATTCTTAGCATTAATTCCACCAGTAGGCATGATTCTTACTGAAGTATAAGCTGCACACATAGCCTTAATCATAGCAAGTCCACCTGCTGCTTCAGCTGGGAAGAACTTAACTCTTGTAAGACCACGCTTAACTGCCTGTGCAAGTTCTGAAGGTGTTACGATACCTGGAACTACTTCAATATTCTTTGAAATACAGTAATCAACGATTTCTGGGTCAAAGCCTGGGCTAACGATTAATGAAGCACCAGCTGCTACTGCTCTGTCAACCTGTTCAGTTGTAAGAACTGTACCTGCTGCAAGTACCATATCTGGATACTTTTCGTGCATTCTACGAATAGATTCTTCAGCAGCTTCTGTACGGAATGTAACTTCTGCACATGGAAGTCCACCTTCATATAAAGCTTCAGCTAATGGAAGTGCGTCCTCTACATCGTTTAATACTACTACTGGAATTACTCCAAGTTCTTCAAATTTGTCTGCCATTGTACTCATAAAAATATAAACTCCTTTCTTACTATCATCTATACGATGATTTGGCTCACCTATATTATATACAATTTTTTGTGATTTGTAATCCCATAAATGAAACTTTTTACTATATTTTTAGTATATATATAAACTTTGTTAATTTATATACAAGCATGCCACAATTCACCACTTTTTTTAAAATAAATTCTAATTCATAAAGTATATTAAATTCTCTAAATAAACTCAAAACATATATTTATCATAATAATCAATAGCACTTAGAGCAAGCCGTTTTTCCACTTGCTATTGCTTGTTCTTTTGTCACATGATTAGGATTTTTCATATTGCTACAATTAGGATTAGAATGATACTTCTTGCCATTGCCTGACGAAGCGACCCATACCATTTCACCTGAACCACTTGTATCATCATTAACTACTGCTGCCTCTGTATCATCGTCAACTACTGGCTTCTCATCTAATGCTGGCAATGTATCAAGCTGTTGATTTTCTTGCTTTGTATTTACCGATTGCACATCATCATTTTTTGAAGAAGCTGTTTGTGACACTTCTTCTTGCTTCGCCTTTTCTACTTGCTGTGCAACTTCTTGTGCCTTTTGCTCAGATGTAGCTACTTGCTCATTAGACACATTACTTTGAGAAGTCTTAGCACTACTGTTTGTTGATGAGCCTGCGGTTGTAGAAGCATTTGACGAACTACTACTATCAGCTATAATCTGTATAGAACTGTCAACCCAGCTATCCCCCGTTGCATAGTCGATAGCAATTCCCGGCTGTACGTTATATACAAATATATTAAAGCAAATTCCCGCACCATTATCTTCAACTGACCAAGCTTCCATCTTAACGCCTGTCGCTACGAGATTATCTCCTTCAAATACAGGTGTTACACGATAAAGCACATGATTATTAGTTGACTTAACATACTTTGCAACTGAATTTTCATAAGGAAGCATACCTTTTACATTTAAGTAACGTGTTCCTGTTATAAGATTTTTAACATTAGCATTTTCACCTGCAAGCTCAAATGCTATAAGGTGACATCTGTTGTAAAGATAATTCCCATCTACAAGTTCATGGTAATTCATTGTGTGCCACCCTGTAGGCTTTACTGAACCTATTGCACCCCTTTTTTCCGTTGGCATAATTTCTTTACAGATATTGGCATAAGCTACGCCACATCTTTTAAGCCCATCAAGTTCACTATAGTTTTCAAATGCTGTTGTTACCTTTTCACTATCTGAAAATGATGGTACATTTCCATCAAGCTCAACGTAAAAGTATCCGTTAAATGCTGGTACACTTGCGGAAGTATAATCTTTACTTGAAGCTGTCTGTGAATTTTGTAATTCAGTATCAGAATTACTATCGGTGTCATTTTCCGCCTTTTCTATATCAGGCTGATTGTCTATAGCCTGATTAAGCTCATTTTGCGTTGAACTACTCTCAACTGATTGTGAAGCTTCAACTGTTGTCACAACTGTAGAATTACTTTGACTACTATTATTTGCACTATTACCACAACCAGACAGCACTTGCACAAATAATATTAACGACAAAACAATTGATGATAAAACTTGTTTTCTCTTTTTCATAACTTCTCCTTTCTTAAATCATTTAGTTAGGCTTATTTTGACTCGTTGTTCAATAACACATGAAAATAATATAGCCTTTATAATGATATATTTAACAACAACATTATATCAGAAAAACAATAAAAAACCTACTCTCATTGATTCCACACTTTTTATTCTATATATCAAGAACCTTTAACTATAAAAACATTCTCTACGAATTTCTTAACTCTTAAATTATTGCGACAATCACAAAATATCGTGTAAGCTATAAACTTTAGTCCAAATAAATATAAATAACTTATAATTCACAAATCATAAAAAAACAACTTTCTATATTTATATGAATTTACGTTATTATCATATAAATATAGAAAGTTGTAGTTAAATACTCCCACTTATTACAATACAAGAAATAGTATTACTTAATAGTATTAAAATCTATGCTGGGACTTTTCTATTCACATCTTCTCTTACAATCTGATAAATTGCAGAAGCGACTGGTACGGCAACTAACATTCCCATAATACCCATTACACCTCCGCCAACAGTAACTGCTGCAAGCACCCAGATACCCGGAAGACCGATTGAAGAACCTACTACCTTTGGATAAATAAGATTGCCTTCTATCTGTTGTAATATTACAAGGTATATAAGAAATATAACTGATTGCACCGGTGATACTGTAAATATCATAAGTGCTCCCACACCTGCTCCTATGTAAGCACCTGCAATAGGTATTAATGCTGTAAATCCAATAAGACAACCTGTCATTACAGCATAAGGCAGTCTTAAAATCAACATTCCAAGCATACAAAGCACGCCTAAGATAACGGCTTCTGTACACTGTCCTATAATAAAGCTCTTAAAAGATTTGTTTAATACACCAAGTACATAGAATATCTTATTTGTTATCTTGTCAGGTATATATCTTTTAAATAACCTTGTAAACTGGTTACCTAACTTTTCTTTCCAATATAATATATATATTGAAAATATAAATGCTACAGCAAGTGTAACTGTTGTTGATATTATTGATGTTACTACTTGTGTTGCAATCCCCATCGCTCCGCCTAAGCCACTTAACAATATATTAACACCTTTTATAATTGTATCCTTAATATTAATATCTCCTAAAAACTTTTGTATATCCGTCTGTACTAGACTGTTAATATCAAAGTTTTGCTCTGCCCACTTAATTGTATTGTCTATGGCAGCAGGCATTTTATCAAGTAAAAGCTCAATACAACCAATAAGCTCTGGCACTACCATACGAATAATAAGAAATACTATTAATACAATACTAAAATATGCTAATATCATGCAAAATGGTCTTTTTAAACTTGAGATTACACTCTTTTTCTGAGTGTTGTCATTTGTGATATTATTTGCTTTATTCTTACTTACTAATAGCGATATCTTTGAAAATATATTCTCATAAAAGGACATAAGTATATTAACAGCATACGCCATAATACACCCCACTATAAGCGGAATTACTGCCCCTAAGACTCCACCTGCAATATTTGCAAAGCTGTTCCAATAATTAATAAGCACATACATAACAAGCACTGTAACAACTGCCCGAAAACAAGTCTTCCATTTTAACTCCATACAATTCTCCTTAAAAACTCAAATTGAGTATATAAATTTTACTCAATGATATCATATCAATTCAGCAAAAACAACAAAGCGGACATTTACAATCCGCTTTATTAGACTGACTACTCTCCACATCAAGCTATGGTTTTTTCGCCACTTATTTATAACTATCATTGTACTACTCTATATTCCATTGGTCTAATTAAAAAACCGTTAAAAAAGCATAAATTAACTTTGTTACAATGTGAACTACCCATCACCTAAAGGTAATGGGCTTCTAAGATACTAATGTATCT
>ENA-ORUA01001825-ORUA01001825.1-human-gut-metagenome-genome-assembly--contig:-NODE-1825-length-18051-cov-2.543454_pt1 | contig 18051 bp, 15 predicted proteins | sample MGYA00242076_ERZ509201 | MGnify/ENA primary metagenome ERZ509201 (study PRJEB26280, sample SAMEA2338863) | human gut metagenome | biome: human gut; feature: human-associated habitat; material: faeces...
GCCCGACTTCCTGGGCTTCATCACCAAGGAGCGGGAGCGCAGGGGAGAACGCTGATCCCCATCCCCATCAAATCAAAGGAGCAAATGATATGAGCATCGTGAAAGACCTGTCTCTGTCCCCTTCCGGCCTGCAGAAGATCCAGTGGGTCCGGGACTTCATGCCCGCCCTGGGCGGCATCGAAGAGCGCTTCCGCCGGGAGAAGCCCTCGCGCAGAGCACATGCGCGCGGGGAGGTCAGAATTTCGGTAAGCGGCTGGGTGAAGAGGTTCCCCAGCGCCACATCGCCCTCGTGATCGAGGCAGCAGGGGACGACCGTGCCGTCGACAAGCACGCCGAGCTGGTCGCGCAGGCCGTAGCAGAACTGCGCACCGGATTCATTGGCGCTCAGGTCGGGCCAGTCGAACTTGCCCGCGCGCTCCAAATACAGGTGGTCGCGCAGAAGAAAGCTGCCGTTTCGCATCTCGGGCCAGTTATCGCCTGTGTGGGAGCGCAGAAAGTCGAGAATTTCGCCGTTGCGCGCGTCCGCGCCGCCGTCGTTCCAGAGGCGCAGCGCGACGATGACGCCTTTTTTCGCGGCCTTTTCAGCAAAGTTCCAGACCTGTGTCAGATACGTAAGCTCCTGCTCGTCCGCGCCGTCGTTGCCCTCAAAACTGTGGAGCGAGACGCTGATCTTGTGCAGGCTCTCGGCGGCAAGCAGCTCATCGGAACGCTTTTGGAGCAGCGTGCCGTTTGTCGTGATGCAGATCTTCATGTCCCGCGCCTTGGCGAGGGCGAGGAGCGTCGGCAGCTCGGGGTGCAGCAGCGGCTCGCCCATCACATGCAGGTAGACGTACTGCACATACCCCTCGAGCCGCGAGAGGACGAGGCCGAATTCCTGCGCGCTCATCGTGCGCGGCTCGCGCTTCGTCTTGGGGCAGAAGGAGCAGGCGAGGTTGCAGCGGTTTGTGATCTCGACATAGGCTTTTTTCAGCATCGCGCGGCTCCTTTCCTGAGGGCGGGGGATAGATTCAAATATTTTACCATATCCGCGCGATTTTGCAAAGCCTTTTCCCTTGCGCCGCGCCGCGGCGTCTGCTATAATCCTACAAGCAAACTTCCATCCTCCACAGCGAAAGGAGAAACCGCATGACCGTCACGTTTATCGCCCACAGCGCGTATCTTGTCGAATGGGACAAGTTCTACACGCTCTTTGACTACACCTACGAGCCCGACTACACGGGCGCGCTGCCGGAATTAAACCCCGAAAAGCCCTTGCTCGTCTTTGCGAGCCACAGCCACGAGGACCACTTCGACGCCAAGGTGTTCACACTTTTGGAAAAGTACCCCGACACGCGCTTTTTCGTTTCGCGCGATACGCGCCTCACCGAGCGCAAGCGGCAATGGCTGAACATCTCCGACGAGGCCTTTGCCCGCACGACCGTCCTGCGGCCCGACAGCATCCTGCTCACCGACGTCGGGGGCGAGGATTTGAGCATCCGCGCCATCAAGTCGACGGACATCGGCAATGCCTATCTTCTGCGCGCTGAGGGGAAGATGGTCTACCACGGGGGCGACCTCAACTGGTGGAACTGGGAGAGCGAGGGCAAGGCTTACTGCAACAACATGACCGTTCACTACCATGCGGCCATTGAAAAGCTCGCCTCCGCCGTGCGCGACGAGGCGGCGGACAATGGCATCGCGCCCGAGATTACGGCGGCGATGGCGCCGCTTGACCCGCGCCTTGGTGAAGGCAGCGAGGGCCTCGGCATCGAGTATCTGCTGAAGAATGTGACGGTGCAGCACATCTTCCCGATGCACATGTGGAAAAAGTATGAGGTCATCGACCGCTACATCGCCGCGCACCCGGACGAAAAGGGCATCATCGCGCGCATCACGCGCGACGGTCAGCAATTCGAGATTTGAAAATAAAAAGGAAAGCGCCTTCCGCGATGCGGAAGGCGCTTTCCCGTTCGAAGGGAATTTGTGGAGAAAAAACACTGACGTATTTTTTACTGGCTCACTGCCGTGAGAGGCATTTTGAGGATCTGACCGACGAAAATGACCGAGGGGGACTTGACGGTGTCCTTATTCAGATCATAGATCTCAGTCCAGCGGTTGCCATTGCCGAGCTGCTTGCTGGCGATCTTCCACAGACTGTCGCCGGAGACGACGGTGTAGGTATCGCTGCTCGCGGGCTGGGAGGGCTTCTCAGGCTGCGTGGGCTGGGTGGGCTCGGCGGAGGTGCCGCTGCTCACAAGCGTGGTGCGCGGGTCGTTGCCCGTGTAGCGGTAGAGCGGGAAGTTCATGGTCGACTTGTCATAGTCGATCTGCTTGTACTGATAGAGCGTGCCGTCGTAGCCGTTGGAGTCGGTGACGTCGGGCTCGCAAAGCATGGCGATGACGTTGCTGGCGACCTGATCCATCGGGAAGACATAAGCGCCGCTGGCGAAGGTCACGTCGGCGGTGTCGCGCAGGCCGGCCTCAATGCCCTTGGCCTTGCCGTTCACCATGTAGTCGCCGACATAGTAGTACTGCTGGAGGCTTGCGGTGGTACCGGCGTTGAGCTTGTAGTACTCAGCGCCCTGATTGTCCATGATGTAGAGGATCTTCTCAATGTTGGCGGTGTCCGCGGGAATGACATAGGCGGTCGGGCGGACGCGGCTGCGGGTCAGAGTGTCGTTCAGGGAAAGGGGAGACGCCTTGCTGACCTTCTCACTGCCGTCGGCGACGCTGTACTGCACGGTCGCGGCGGTGTAGTCGGTCAGAGTCTTGCCGGACTTGGTCTGATAGAGGGCGAGAACGTCGCTTTCCTCATAGGTCTTGCCCTTGGCGACAACATCGGCACGGGCGGCGGCGACCGCCTTCATGATCTCGTCGGCGTGCTCGGCGGCATAGGTGATGTAAGAGGTGGTGGCAACTTCCTGAGAGAAGACGCGGCGCTCAAAGTTCTGGCGGCCGGCGCCGATGCCGCGCGTCTCAATGAGGAAGGAAACCGCATTGAACAGGCCGAAGTAGGCGCGGCCGATGGGGTTATTGACGGTGGTGCCGTAGTGATTGACGCGCAGGCCGGCGTTCGTAGCGTCGGAGAAGGCGCGCTTGGCCATGTCGAGACCGATCTTCGTCACGGCGGGGTTGTTGTTCAGGCTGGTGGCGGGGGTGGTCTCAAGATCGTCCGCATTCTCCATGTATTCACCGGCGCTCGTCCAGTCGTCGTTGTAAGCGCCGTAGAAGGTGAACTCATGCGTGTCGAGGACAACCTCGCTCATGAACAGGCGGTAGGCGGTGTGCAGCTGGGCAAGCTCGGCTGCCTTGAGGGACATATGGTCGCGGTTCATATCAAAGCCGTCGTAGGTGGCGCGGCTGAAGAGATAGGAGCCGTCGGGATTGATGCGGGGGACGATGACAATGTTGATCTTGTCGAGCAGCGCCTTGTAGGCGGGATCGTTGACAAAGTTGTCGATCATCACGAGCGCGCCTTCACCGGCGGCGGGCTCATTGGGGTGGATCTGCGCCTGATACCAGACGTTCAGCTTGCCGTTGCCCTTGACGATCTTGGCGGCCTCGGCGAGCGTGGCGTTCGCGGGGATCTCGGAGGTGGTGAAGAGTGCCAGGGGGAGGTCATACTTGTAGTTCGGGGTCGTACCGGCAGAGTAGAGATGCATGGTGCCGGAAGCGGCGTCCATCTTCTTGAGGAAGGCCATCAGCTCTTCCTGAGAGGTGAACTCGTTGGCGGCGTGCTTGCCGTCGAAGGCGGGGGTGGTGTAGTTCTGCGGCTCGAGGGCGAAGTGCTTGTTGATCTCCTCAGGCCAGAAGATAAGCATACTGTCGCGGAGGTCTACCTTATAGGAGGCGGGGGCCTTCTCCGGCTTGATGGTCGGCTCGAAGCCGTTGCCGCCGAGCTTGCCGCCGATGACGGAAAGCTTCTTCACGCCGGCGGTGAGGTCGGCCTCGGTCACGTTGAAGAGCTGGAGAATGTTGTAGTAGCCGGTGCCGTGCACATGGTAGGCATAGGTGCCGGGAGCGGTGACGACGTAGCTGCCGTCAGCCTGCGGGGTGATCGCTTCGAGCTGGGAGAAGATCTCTTCTTCCTTGGCATAGCTGTCTGCGGGGTAGCCCTTGTAGACTTCGAGACTGACGACCTTGGAGGATTCGTAGTTGGCGGAATAGTCAAATTCCAGTTTTGCGCTTTTCTCTGCTGCGAGCGTGCTGGTCATCAGCATCGTGACGACCATCGCGAGAGTCAGCAGACAGCTCAGGGATCGCTGCATCATTTTTCTCATAGCTTCTTTTCTCCTTCTTAAAAACTGTCGGTACCGGAACATCATGCACAAACGGAAGAGAATTTACCCGTTGATTCCTGTTGACAATACCGATTTGGATAAGTAAACTGTAACTATTAAAGTCGCCTTTAAGTCAATAGGTTTTCGCGCGGTTATCTTAACAGTTTTTTAAGGAGATTTTCGTATGCCTTATACAATCGGAGAAGTGGCACGCATGATGAATATTGCCCCATCGACCCTGCGCTACTATGAAAAGGAGGGGCTGCTGTCTCTCGGTGTGCGCGCCAGCAATGGGCAGCGAACGTACACAGACGACGATATTGCAACGCTTTCAATCATCGAGTACCTGAAATTCTGCGGTCTTCCGCTCAAGGAGATTCGCTCGTTCCTGCCGCTCATCCGGCCCGGCGGAGAGACACTCAGCGCCCGCCGCGACATCCTTGCCAAAGAGCGCGACAACGTCCGCGCGCAGATTGCGGCGCTGCAAACGAAGCTCGAACGTCTGGAATTCAGCTGCTGGTTCTACGAGACCGCGCAGCAGTACGGTTCGGTTCTGCCGCTGTATGAATTTTCAGAGGAGCACTTTCCTCCGGAACATCGCAACGTCCTGCGGGAGAGCTTTCACCTGCCGTTGACGCACGTGCGCACAAAGCTCGAATGGTGATAAAAAAGGGAGCCCTGAGACATACCGTCTCAGGACTCCCTATATGTCGATCCTTATTTCTTTTTGTCCGCTGTGCCCCACGGGTGGCACTGGTAGGACTGCTCCTCGCTCATGCCGAAGTAGCGCAGGTCCGTGCGCCCGTACTGGTCGCCCCAGGTGACGTCGATGTGGTACTGCGTGCCGTCCAGCGTCGCGAGCGTCCAGATGTGGCTGTTGTTAAAAAGCGAGGTGCACTCGATGCCCTCGAGCTTCAAGAGCAGGTTGTAAGCGCCCGTGTAGCCGTCGCACACGGCAAGGCCGCTGACAAGCGCGCCGTAGGCAAGATGGCTCGCGGAATCGTCTGCGGCGGCGTTATCGTAGCGGCAGTGGTCGCACAGCCATTGAAAATACGTGCGCGCGATCTCATACTGGCTCATGTCGTAGCTCAGCGTGCCGCTCTCCCAAAGGGAGTCGTGGACCTTGATCGCGGCGGCGAGCGCCTTGGCGCGGTACGATTCGAGCGTTTTGGCCGTACAGGCGGTGGACGAAAACGTGAGTACGACCTTGCCTGTCGAATACGAGCGGCAGGAGACGGCGTTGTACATCTGCTCGCAGTATGTTTTGACACAGGAGGTGAACGCCTGCGTCAGCGCGCTGGCGGTGGCGGTGGTGAGGGCCTTGGAGTAGTTCAGCGTGATCGTGTGCTCGCCGCGCGCGAGCATATTGCGAACCAAACCGTCGATGGCGGCGGTGTCCTTGGCCGACGTCGGGAGCGATGTGCTTGCCGGCGCTTTGACAAGGCTTGCGAGCGTCGCATTTTTCACGGAGTGATACGGCGCGACCGTCCACGTGAGCGTCAGGCGCGTTTCAGGTTTGACAACGCGCGTCAGAAGCGCCGCAATTTCCGCACGGCTGACGCTGCGGTCGGGATAAAAGCTGCCCTTTGCGTCCATGCCGGAGAGCAGCCCACGGCGGTACATCAGCAGAATTTCGCTGCGGTAGGGCGTTTTGTCCGTCACGTCGGCGATGTAGTCGCGGCTCGCGTAGGCCGAGGTGACGAGCGAGGCGTTGGGCTCGGTGTACCATTCCTCCGGCACGGCGAAGGCAAAGATGCCCGCCATCTGCGCGCGCGACGCGGGCAGGAGGTAGAAGCCCTCAAAGCTGTTGTCGAGCAAATTCTGGCTCTTCAAATACGAGACATACGGCGCATACCACGCCTCATTCTCCTTCGCTGTGGGGATGACCGCGTCGCTGCCGGTCGTGTAGATGGCGCGCAGCCGCGCGGCAATGGTCAAAAGCTCGGCGATCGTCACATTGCCGCTTGGCGCAAAGGAATCCTCGCCGCGGCCGTTGAGTACGCCGTATTCATAGGCCGAGACGACCGAGGGGGCGAACCAGTCGCCGCCTTTCACGTCGGCAAACTGGCCCTCATAGACGCGAAGCAGCACGAACGGGGTGCTGTCTTCGCTCGTCGTCTCCTCCTGCGCGGGAGCGGCAGTGTCCTGCGCGGGCTCCTCGCTGTAAGAAAAGGCGCTGATGCTCAGCGCAAGCGCGAGCGCCGCGACAAGCAGCGCAAAGCGGAACTTCATGGCGTTTGCTCTCTCTTTCTCACATTCTCAGAATTTTGCGGAATTACGGGACTAAAATGTTCTGCTCGTCGGCGGTGATATCCGTAGCGTAGGGGTTGAGCATCGAATTCGTCATCTCGAGTACCTGCTCGGGATAGAGCGTGTAGAAGGACTTGCCCTTGTACCAGCCCGCGCCGTCGCCGGGGAGCGTGGCAAAGCTGATGGCGTCCGTCCCGCCCATGGAGAGCGCCTGGTTGGCGAGCCACACGAGGTTGCCGAGCGTCAGGTCGGTCTTGACATATTTTAAGAACGTTTCCGCCATCGCGGGGACATTTTCGAGCTTCATCAGCTTCTGCGCCACGGTCTTCAAAAACGCCTGCTGCGTGCCGATGCGGCCGATATCCGCCCGCCGTAGGCGGGCTTATACTTGTCGGAGTTGTGGCGGAAACGCACGACCTCCATAGACTGCTGGCCGTCCAGGTGCTGGAGACCGGCCTTGAAGTGAATGTGCAGGTCTTGGTAGGGGTCGTCGTAGTCCATATCCTCGGGCACGTCGAAGTCGACGCCGCCGATCTGGTTGATGAGCGCGATGAAGCCCTTTAAGTCGACGGAGACGTAAAAGTCCACGGGGACGCCGAGCATATCCTCGATGTTGCTGCGCAGCTTTTCCGTGCCGCCGTTATTGTAGGAGGAATTGAGCTTGTGGCCGTTGCTCATCAGCGTGTCGCGCGGCAGACTGACGACGTCGATCTTCTTGTTCTCCGCGTCAAAGCGCACGAGCATGTTCGTGTCGCTGCCGCCGGCGTCGTTGTCCACACCGTAGGCGAGGATCGTATAGCAGTATTTTTTGCGCTCTTTGCCGTTAGAAATGGTTTGAATGGCGTCGCTGTCCTCCGCCGTGCCGTCCTGCTGCGTCTGCTGGTCCTCGTTGTCCGTGACGGGCTCGGGCGCGCGCACGACGTACTTGACCGTCGCCACAATGGCCACGGTCAGGAAAAGAAGCGACAGAAGCGTGACGACGACGCGCTCACCGCGATTTGCGCGTTTCTTCTTTTTCTTCGGCCTGCGGCGCGGCTCGCTTTCGCGGCCGATGATTGGCTCGTAATAGTCCTGCTTTCTCATCTTGTTGCTCCGATCATTTTTCTTTTGGTTTACAATAATGCATTCTACCCTGCGCGGCGGAATTGTGCAAGAGTAATTTTGCCGCGCAGGAGTCACACTTTTATGTTAGACGCAAAAAGTCGAAAAAAGTTTCAAAATCCCTTGTATTTTTTTCGCGTGGCCATGCCGCCGCGGATGTGGCGCTGGGCCTTGTTGACCTCCAGCACCTCCTTGACCTGCAAGTATAGGCTGCGGTTGAACTGCGGCAGGCGGTCCTGTAAGTCCTTGTGCACGGTGGACTTGCTCACGCCGAATTTTTTTGCCGCGGCGCGCACGGTGGCGCGGTTTTCGATGATGTAGGCGGCCAGCGCGCAGGCGCGCTCTTCCATGTTACCCTTCATGCAGCACACTCCTGACTCATGTTGCTCCATCTATATGCGTGCAGAGAGGGAATATGCGCATCGGGAATGAATACGCGGCAAAAACGTTGTGCAAAGCGGTTCAGGCGTGTTATAATTTCTCTGTCTACACCGAAGACGGCACAAACGAAACGACAGGGAGGCCCTGCATGGAAAATAAACTCATCCGCAGCAAATACTTTTTATACCTGACCGAATTTTTTGCCGGTATGTCCGTCATGGCGGTCGAGCTCGGTGCGAGCAGGCTCATGGCCCCGTACTTCAGCTCGTCGCAGATCGTGTGGACCGTTATCATCGGCGTCATTATGATCGCGATGGCCATCGGCAACGTCTGGGGCGGCAAGCTCGCCGACAAGAGCGCGCCGCCCGATAAGCTCTATCGCCGCCTCATCATCGCGGCCATCTGGATCGCGCTCATCCCGTTTGTGGGACGGTACCTGATCGCGGGCATCTCGCTGCTGCTGGCACTCTTTGTGACGAAAAACTTCCTCGTCTGGGCGGCGCTCGCGGCGTGCCTTGTGATTTTCGCGTTCCCGTGTGTGCTGCTCGGCACCGTCACACCGTCGCTCACGCGCTTCACGGTCGACAATCTCGACGACACGGGCAAGACCGTGGGCAGGCTCAACGCGCTCAACACCATCGGCAGCATCATCGGAACCTTCGTGCCGACGTTTGTGACGATCCCCGCCGTCGGCACGGCGGCAACGTTTTTGATCTTCTCCGGTGTGCTCGCGGCCATCGGCATCGCGTACTTCGTGTTCGAGAAGAAAAAGAGCGTGCCGGGGATCGTCTCCGTCCTTTTGATCGCTGGACTGTGCTTTGCCCTGCCGTCTTACAGCTTCGCCTTCTGGCAGAGCGACATCACGCTTGAGGACGAGTCCATCTACAACTATTTGCAGGTGCAGGACGACGCGAAGCGCACGACGCTCTCGACGAACGTGCTCTTCGGTGTGCAGAGCGTGCAGGTCAAGGGCGACGCGCTGACGGGCATGTACTATGACTACGCGCTCGCCGCGCCCTGCATGGCGGGCATGGACGGCACGGACAACGAAAACCGCAGCGTGATGATCCTCGGCATGGGCTCTGGCACGTACGCGAGCTACTGCACGCGCTATTTCCCCGGCGCGAGTGTGCAGGGCGCGGAGATCGACAAAAAAATTGCCGACATCGCGACGGACTACTTCGGACTTCCAGGCAGCGTGACCGTCGCGGTCGAGGACGGGCGCGCGTACCTTGCCGCGTCGAAGGAGAAGTTTGACGTCATCATGGTGGACGCCTATCAGGATATCACCATCCCGTTCCAGCTCTCGAGCGTCGAGTTTTTCAACGAGGTGTGCTCTCATTTGAAGCCGAACGGCGTGATGGTCGTGAACCTCAACATGACGTCCGCGGAGGACGGCTCGATCAACGAATACCTCTGCGACACGATGGCGAGTGTCTTCCAGCACACCGTCACCGCGCCGGTGAGGGGCAACACGAATACCGAGGTTTTCTGCACGAACGCGGATGACTGGGAGGAGACGTTCCTGTGCAGCATCGCAAAGCTCAAGGACAGCGACTATGCCGATATGATGCGCACGGTCTACTCGAAGCTCACGCCCTATGAGGGCGGAAGCTGCATCCTGACGGACGACAAGGCCCCTGTCGAGGTGCTGGGCATGCGCGTGCTCGACGAGCTCATCGCCGATGAGCTCAACTACTACAAAGACGAACTGAGAACCGGCGGCCTGTCCGCACTGATCGGTAATTGAAAACAAAAAGAATCCCGCGCCCACGGCGCGGAATTCTTTTCAGGGTAGAGAGCCTCGCAGAGTTTTTACCCGCAAGGGGTACGCAGCATCCGTAAGGCAGCAAAGCTGCCAACGGCTGCCCAGGTGCCGCGCACGGCACGAAATAAATTCAAATCGGTTTTCCGCCGCGACATGTGCGCCCTCCAGAGGGGATTCTCTTGCCCGCTGCGGGGCAATTCACCTTCTGGCAGAAAACTCTTTGCGCGAAGTGGAAACCGGCGAAGTGCCGCCAGCGGCGGAAACAGCAAGTCGGTTTCGAGGAAGCGGCACGATTGGCGCGCATGCAAGGGCGCGGGAATCGTAGTGCCGCAACGGTGTAAGGCCGAATTGTCCGCTTTTAGCGGACAACCGAGGCGCAGAACGCAGCGAAACCTTCTCAAAAAAGTGGCTTTGCCACTTTTTTGATTACAAAATCAGCATCAGCACAGGAATCACGACGAAGCACGCGATCGTGGAGAGCGCCGCGCCCTGCGCGGCGAATTCCTCGTCCGCGCCGTATTCCGCGGCGGCGACGACCGTCTGCGTCACGACCGGCATCGCCGTTTCGACGATGAGCACGTCGTGAGCAAGGCCCGTCACGCCGAACGCCCTGCACAGCGCGACCGAGAGCATCGGCGCGAGCAGGAAGCGGAAGATCATCGCGATGCCTAAGTCGCGGTCGAGCCGGACATTTTTGAGCCCGATGTCGTGGATGATATAGCCCGTGAGCAGCAGCGCCAGCGGCGTGACGAGGTTGTTCATATAGCGGCAGTAGCTCATCACGAGCGCGGGGAGCCTCACTTCAAACCACACGAGCGCGAGGCCGACGAAAACGGCGATGACGGCGGGCGTGGTCAGGAATTTCTGGAGCATCCTGAGGTCAAAGCCGCGGCTCTCGCCCGACCAGCGCACAAGCGAGAGAAACAGCAGCTGGACAAAGCTGGTGTTGACGAGGTAGTAGAGCATGACGTAGGGCGTGCAGGTGTCGCCAAAGAGCTCGGTGCACATCGCAAGGCCGACGAAGATGGCGTTCGACACCGAGCACATCATCATAAAAACGCCGAGCTTTTTGCGCGGCAGCTTCAAGAGCCTGCCGACGAGCAGTGACAGGATCGTGATGACCACGGTGCCGAGCAGCGGCACGAGCAGAAAGCTGCCCGACTGAACCAGAAGATCACGGGTCAGGTTATTCGTCAGCCCGTAGACCGACATGCAGGGGATGGCGACAGAGAGCGTGAACTTGCCGATAAAGGCCTTGGCCTGCGGGCCCATCCAGCCCCTGGCCGCGCAGAAATAGCCCGTCGCCGTCAGCAGCAGGATGATGGTGACGGAAGAGACCGCGTGCAGAAATCCTTCCATGGTGTGACCTCGGTGTTAAGAAATAGTTACACCAGTATAACACGCCTGCGGCAAAAGACAAGAGACGAAAAAGACGGTTGCAATGCCGGTTCGGATACGCTATGATGGGCGAAGATGAGCGCGCGGTGCGCGCCCGGAGAAAAAGAGATCGAGAACTTTGAGAGGAGTTTTGTTTTTATGAAAGCAGCGCTGGTCATTATGGCGGCGGGCATGGGCTCGCGCTACGGCGGCAATAAGCAGGTGGACGGCATCGGCCCGAACGGCGAGATCCTGATGGAGTACTCCATTTTCGACGCGCTGCGCGCGGGCTTTACGAAGGTGGTCTTCATCATCAAGCCCGACATGCGCGACTTGATGGAGAACATGGTCGGACATCACCTTGCCGCGCGCAAAACGGCGGACGGGGACAATGTCGAGGTCTGCTATGCGTATCAGGATTTTTCGAGCGTGCCCGATTTTTACACGGTGCCGTCTGATCGCGTCAAGCCGTTCGGCACGGTGCACGCGCTTTTATGCGCGCGCGAATTTGTGCACGAGCCGTTCGTCGTTATCAACGCCGACGACTATTACGGCGTGGACGCGTTCAAGACGATCTACGCAGAGCTCTCAAAGCTCGCCGAAAGCGGCGAGGGCACGATGGTCGGATACGACCTCTGCAACACCGTGAGCGAGCACGGCACGGTCACGCGCGGCGTGTGCCATGTGAACGAACAGGGGATGCTCGACCGCGTGGTCGAAACGTTCCACCTAAAGCCCTGCGACGACGGCAAGATCCGCGACATTCAGGAAAACGGCGACGGCCCGGTCTACGCGCCCGAGACGCCGGTCTCGATGAACTTCTGGGGCTTTACGCCGTGGCTGTTTGAAAAGCTGGACGCGTATTTTAAGGATTTCCTCCGCGCGCTGCCCGACGGCGAGCTCAAAAAAGAGTGCCTGCTGCCGAGCCTGATCGGCGAGCTCATCGACCGCGGCGAGCTCAGTGTCTCCGTTCTGCGCTCGAGCGCGCGCTGGTTCGGCATGACGTATCACGAGGATAAGGAAATGGTGCAGCGCGAGCTTCAGAAATTACACGACGCGGGCGTGTACCCCAAAACGCTGCGCGCGTGAGCGAGACAAATCGAAAAAATCTGCCGCCTCCGGACATACTAAGTCCGGAGGTGATTTTTATGCCGCGAAAAGACCCCGGCATGCCGTATGACCTGGCACCGATGCTCAAGGCGCGCTTCGGCCAGCCGGACGACTGCGCCGATCTTGTCAACAAGTACGGCACCTATAACATCCAGCCGACGTCGGACACGGAAAATCTGTTCCCGCTCATCGCGCCGGGCCTTCCTGAGCAATGGAAGCGCATGGCGGTCGGCAAGAAGGACGTTGAAAACTTGCAATAAAGCAAACGGGAGGGAGACGCGTATCGCGTCTCCCTTTTTCTTCTCCAAAATCCCTGAAACGGCAAGGGAAAATGGGCTTTTTCCCAAAAAGCAAAAAAGATACATACAGGTTCGACAAAAAAGTGAATGACAAAATGGAGAAATTTATTGCTGGTATACAAATTGAGAACGTTGCTGGCACTTGCTTTACTGCTGAATTCGTATAAAGTAAAGGCAAGAGCTGTCTGCCGGGGAAGCGGCTATGAGAGAGACCGCCTTCCGGCCCGACTTGCCAATATGAAGGAGGAGAGAGAATGGAAACCAAAAGTAACGCGAAACTGAAAGCTCTGTTCATCATCCCGTCGATCACTGGTATCATCCTGTTTATGATCCCGGTGAAGAATGCTGACGGCGATTGGACCGTTGTGGTCAAGATCCTTGCCGACATCATCTCGGGCTACATCGGCGGCTTCCTGCCGCTGCTGTGCGTGCTGATCCTCACCGTTTCGGCAGTGATGTCCCTCATTGCGCTGGCAAAACCCAAATTCATTATGAATAGCGACATCATGAAGGAATGCTTCGCCTGCAAACCCATCTGGGTCGTGCTCCGCGTGCTCGCGGTCATCTTCGTGTGGCTCACCTATCTGGGTGTCGGCGAGGAAGACGTGGGTCTCATCGGTATGATCACCGGCGGCGGTCAGGGCGGCTTCGTCCTCTATGACCTGCTCACAACGCTCGTTATCATCTTCGTCATCGCGGCCCTGCTGCTGCCGCTGCTGCTCGACTTCGGCCTGCTGGAGTTCGTCGGCGCGCTGCTCACCAAGGTCATGCGCCCCCTGTTCAAGGTTCCCGGCCGCGCGGCGGTCGACTGCATCACCTCCTGGATCGGCGACGGTACGCTCGGCGTTATGCTCACCTGCAACCAGTATGAAGGCGGCTACTATTCCGCCAAGGAAGCGAGCATCATCGCCACGCTGTTCTCCGCTGTTTCCATCACGTTTACCCTCGTCGTTCTCGATACGGTGGGGCTGCTCGATTACTTCGGCATCTACTACCTGATCGTCTGCTTCGTCGGTATCGTCTGCGCGATCGTGTGTCCCTACCTCTACCCCCTGCGCAAAAAGCCCAACACGTACTTAGTCGAAGGCAAGGCTGCTCCCGACACTCTTCCTGAGGGCTACAAGAGCAACGTCGAGTACGGCATGGACCTCGCCATGAAGCGCGTTGCCGAGCACAAGGGCATCGGTGAATTCTTCAAGAGCGGCGCCAAGAACGCCTGCAGCATGTGGTTCGGCGTTCTGCCCTCCGTCATGGCCATCGGTACTGTCGCTCTGATCCTTGCCAACTACACGCCGATCTTTGAATGGCTCGGCATCCCGTTCCGCCCCCTGCTCCAGCTTCTTCAGGTGCCCGAAGCGAATGCAGTCGCCTCCACGATGATCGTCGGCTTCACCGATATGCTCACCCCCGCCGTCCTGATCGCGGAGTGCACCAGCGAGATGGCCAAGTTTATTGTCGCGGTCGTCTCCGTCACGCAGGTGCTTTACCTCTCCGAGGTCGGCGGCCTGATCCTTGGCTCCAAGCTTCCTCTCAACATCTGGGAGCTGTTCGTCATCTTCCTGGAGCGCACCATCATCAGTCTGCTGATCGTCTGCCCCATCGCGCATCTGCTGTTCTAAAAAGGAAAAGCTTCTTTTCCCTTACTCAGGTTGCTGACCTGAAAGAGTCGAGGCATCTCATCGGGATGCCTTGGCTCTTTCTTTTTGGATTTTATGTCATATGCACAAAAACGACTGTACAACGCACACGACTATGTGGTAAAATGCGAACAGAGAGCCCTCTGCGAGACCAACGCAAATTCCGACGGCTGCGGGTGAGAGCGCGGCCTGCCGGCGAGAGGGAGAAGAGAAGTACATGAAAGTCAGCATCGACAAGTTTTCGAAGGTGCCGGTCTATCTGCAGATCGCCGACCAGATCAAGTCGCAGATCATCAGCGGCGCGCTGCCCCGCGGGAGCGCGCTGCCGAGCGAGCGCGCGCTCGCGCAGATCTTGGATGTGCACCGCAACACCGTGGTCAAGGCCTACAGTGAGCTCAAGAGCGACGCGTGGATCGAGTCGCGCCAGGGCGTGGGCTACATCGTGGCCGCGGCAAACGACGAAAATGACGCGCAGGACGAAAGGGGCGGCGAGGGCGCGCAGCCCGGCCGCGTTAACTGGGTCAGCGAGGTGGCGGAAAAGTACCTCGACATGGAAAAGACATTTGACGACCTGTTCCAGCGCTTTACGGACGAGAGCCACTATTCCCTCGGCAGCGGCGTCGCCTCGCGCGAGGTGTACACGTCCGAGCGCGTTGCGGGCGATATCGCGGCGCTGCTCACGGGCAGCGGCCCGTGCCAGTATTTTTTCAGCCCCTATAAGGGCGATAAATTCCTGCGGCAGAAGCTCGTGGCCTTTCTCGGCACGAAGGGCGTGAAGGCGTCCTCGGGCGAAATTCAGATCCTCTCGGAGACGAATCAGGCGCTCGACTTTATCGTGACGCTGCTCGTCAAGCCCGGCGACAGCGTGGTGATGGAAGAGCCGGTGCACCCGGACATGTACCGCGTGATGGAGCTTGCGGGCGCGAAGATACTGACCGTTCCCGTCGACGAGAACGGCATGAACTGCGAGGTGCTCGAAAGCTTACTCACGCAGACGCGCCCGCGGCTCATCTTCGTCAATTCGAGCTACCACGACCCGACGGGAAACATTTTGTCGCTCGAGCGGCGCAAGAAGATCGTTGAGCTCTCGAACCGCTACCGCGTGCCGATCGTGGAGGAGGACGCGGCGAGCGAACTCGTCTACGACGGCGATAAGCTCCCGCCGATCAAGGCCTTCGACACGACGGGAAATGTTATTTACATCTATTCGTTCTCGCTCACGTTCATCCCGGGGCTGAGCCTTGCCTTTGTCACGGGCAACCGCGATCTGATCCGCGCACTGAGCTACCTCGTCTCCGTGCGGCTGATGGCCTCGGACTGGATGACGCAAAAGCTCCTCGGCATGTACCTTGACGACGGCATTTACTACACGTCGCTTTTAAAATTTCGCGACGTCTACCGCACGAATCGAGATTTGGTATGCCAAAAGCTCGACGAGCTTGCGCCGCTCGGCGTGAGTTATACAAAGCCGAGAGGCGGCGTATATGTCTGGTGCAGGCTGCCGGACGGGGTGGACAGCAAGCGCTTTATCCGCAGGGCCTACAACATGGGCGTCACGCTGATCCCCGGACACGTTTTTTACCCCTGCAAGAACGGCGGGCGCGACCACATCCGCATCAACTACTCCTATGAATCCTACGAGCGGCTGGGGCAGGGCATGGACGTATTGCGCAAAGCGCTGGAAGAAGAGCTGGAGGAATGACTGGCACACGAAATGGCAAAAGCACTGATACATCACAAGCGCCTTTTGAACGTGTATACTTTACTGCGTAATAACGGTAAAACGATCCGCGGACCGTCGGGAGCTCCGGCGGCACGGACAGGGAAAACAGGTCGGGGTGTACGGGCGGTCGATGAGAGAGCCGCCGACATCCCGGGAAAGGGAGCACGACTTATGTATTCAGGCATCCATAACTTTTCCGAGATCGGAAAGCTCAACAAGGTGCTGCTGCACCGCCCCGGCGAGGAGCTGGAATCGCTGACGCCCGCGACGCTCGAGCGCCTGCTGTTTGACGACATCCCGTACTTAAAGGTCGCCCAGGAGGAGCACGACCGCTTTGCCGAGGTCCTGCGCGAAAACGGCGTCGAGGTCATCTACTATGTCGACGAGGTCGCCAAGGCCATCGCCGACCCCGCGCGCCAGATCCAGCTCGTCAACGACTTTTTGAACATCAGTAAGATCCACGCCAAGGGACTGCGCGCGAGCATGACGAGCTTACTTCTCGACATGCCGCCCAAGCAGATGGTGACGAAGATGATCGCGGGCATCAAGCGCTGCGAGGTCGCCACCAAGCAGCCGACGTCGCTGATGGACTTAGTCGACGACGACTATCCGTTCGTCTCAGACCCCATGCCGAACCTGTACTTCACCCGCGACCCCGGCGCCTGCGTGGGCGAGGGCATCAACATCCACCGCATGCATACCCCTGCGCGCAAACGCGAGAGTCTGCTCTTAAAGTACATGTTCCTCTACAACCGCGACTTTGCCACGCAGGACAACAAGATGTGGTACGACCTGTCCGACAGCTATTCCATCGAGGGCGGCGACGTGCTCGTGCTGTCGAAGGACATCGTGGCCGTCGGCCTGTCCGAGCGCACGACGGTCTCCGGCGCGGAGACGTTTGCGCGCAATCTTCTGCAAAATTCCGACTTTAAGAAGGTGCTCGCCTTCGACATTCCCGAGACGCGCGCGTTCATGCACCTCGACACGGTTTTCACGATGGTCGACTACGACAAGTTCACCATTCATCCCGAGATCGAGGGCCCGCTGAGCGTTTATGAGATGACGCTCGACGAGCACGGCGAGCTCCGCTTCGGCGCGATCAAGGAAGAGCTCAAGGACATTCTGGCCCTCGAGCTCAAGCTGCCCGCGGTCGACCTGATCCGCTGCGGCGGCGGCGACCTGATGGCCGCGCAGCGCGAGCAGTGGAACGACGGCTCGAACACGCTGTGTATCGCGCCGGGCCGCGTCATCACCTATGAGCGCAACTATGTGACGAACGACTTGCTCGCAAAGCACGGCCTCGACGTGCTGACCGTGCCGTCTGCCGAGCTGTCGCGCGGCCGCGGCGGCCCGCGCTGCATGTCCTGCCCCGTCAACCGCGACGACCTGTAAAAAATTCCACCGCAGAACGAGAGAAGAAAGAAGAGAGAAGAGCTCATCCGCGCCGGCAGCTGGCCGGGCGGAGGAAAATGGGAGAGAGCCATGAAGAGCAAGCGACAAGAGAAGATCCTGGAGCTGATCGAAAAGTACAATATCGAGACGCAGGAGGAGCTCATTGCGCGTCTCGCCGAGTGCGGCATCGAGAGCAAGCAGACGACCGTCTCGCGCGATATCAAGGAGCTGTACCTTTATAAGGAGCCGATCGGCGGCGGCCGCTACGCCGTGTCCGGCAAAGCCGACCACATCGACAACACGAAGCGCCTGAAGCTCATTTTGAATGAGTGCAGCGTGGGCGTGGACTACGCGGGGATCGTTGTGCTGCTCAAGACGCTGCCGGGGCTCGCCGATGCGGCGGGCGCGGCTATCGACGCGATGAAGCTGCCCGATATGCTCGGCTGCATCTCCGGCAACGACGCCGTGGCGATCGTCGCCCGCGGCGAGCAGGAGGCCGAGCGCCTGTGCTATGATCTGCGCCAGTACTGCAAGTGAACGAGACGAGATTGAGAGAGGACAGGGGGCGGAGCGATCCGCCCCTCCTGTTCTGCCATAAAACCGATTAAACTGCAAGGTATTTCTGAAACGTGACAAAACTCAACAGGTATTAAAAGTTTTACTGCCGACAAAATTCGACGGGATTCCGCTTGAAGATTATTTTTTGAGTGCTATAATAAATTTATCAATCGAATGATCTGTGCGGCTCGCGAAA
>ENA-ORUA01001834-ORUA01001834.1-human-gut-metagenome-genome-assembly--contig:-NODE-1834-length-18009-cov-3.403253_pt1 | contig 18009 bp, 10 predicted proteins | sample MGYA00242076_ERZ509201 | MGnify/ENA primary metagenome ERZ509201 (study PRJEB26280, sample SAMEA2338863) | human gut metagenome | biome: human gut; feature: human-associated habitat; material: faeces...
GTCTTGAAATCATCAGAGACAATGTTCCGGAGCAGACATACAAAACATGGTTTCTCCCCATCATACCTTTAAAATATGAGGACAAGACGCTGGTCGTACAGGTACCCAGCCAGTTCTTCTATGAGTTTTTGGAGGACAAGTTTGTTGACTTGTTGCGTAAAACTCTATATAAAGTTATTGGTGATGGCACCAAGTTATTGTATAATGTTATGGTGGATAAGAGTTCACGTACTACCGTCAATCTCGAATCTACTCCCCGCACTATTATTCCACAGAAAAAGGTAATCGGCAGAGAAATACCGCAAGCTCCTATTGCAGATTTAGATCCTCATCTGAATCCTGAATACAACTTCGAAACATTTATAGAAGGCTATAGCAACAAACTTTCACGCAGCGTAGCAGAAGCTGTCGCTCAAAACCCGGCGAAAACAATTTTCAATCCGCTGTTTTTCTATGGAGCATCAGGCGTGGGAAAGACGCACCTTGCAAATGCTATAGGCACAAAAATCAAAGAACTCTATCCGGACAAGAGAGTGCTATATGTATCGGCACATCTGTTCCAGGTACAATATACCGACTCTGTACGTAACAATACTACAAACGATTTTATCAACTTCTACCAATCAATTGATATATTGATTATCGATGATATTCAAGAATTTGCCGGTGTTACCAAAACACAGAATACATTCTTTCATATCTTTAATCACTTACACCAAAACGGTAAACAGCTTATCCTGACTTCAGACCGTGCTCCCGTATTATTGCAAGGCATGGAAGAACGACTCATCACCCGTTTCAAATGGGGTATGGTAGCTGAACTGGAAAGACCAACCGTAGAATTACGCAAGAACATCCTGCGCAATAAGATACATCGTGACGGTTTACAGTTCCCTCCGGAAGTAATCGATTATATTGCAGAAAATGTGGGTGACAGCGTGCGTGACCTGGAAGGTATCGTCATCTCCATCATGGCACATTCTACTATATATAATAAGGAAATTGATCTGGAACTGACGCAACGCATTGTACGGAAGGTAGTAAAAAGTGAAAGTAAATCTATTACCGTTGATGACATCATCAACGTGGTATGCAAGCATTTCTCACTGGATACTGCTACCATCCATACTAAATCACGAAAACGCGAAGTGGTACAGGCACGCCAGATAGCCATGTTTCTCGCTAAATCCTATACAGATTTTTCGACGGCTAAGATAGGCGCATTAATAGGCCACAAAGATCACGCAACCGTATTGCACGCCTGCAAAACCATTAAAGAATTACGGGAAGTAGACAAAACTTTCCGCGCAGAAATAGATGATATCCAAGCATCATTAAAAAAGCAGGGTTAAAAACCCTGCTTTTTTATTACTTTCCAAAGATTCTCCGACATTACTTCGTTATCTTCTTTCTTATAACGTACGTCCGTAAAGACTTGAGCCAAGGTTTCTTTGTTGTTTTCAAAAATAAATTGCTTATTTTCGGGCAAAGATTCCTTATAGGCATACAGGCGATCTATATCTTCAGGAGTATAATCATGATACGTCTCCTCATGCACAATAGCTTCCAGCGGCAATCGATCTACCTGTGCAGGCTCCTCGGCAGGCCAACCTACCGTCACTGTTGTAATAGGAAACACCAATTCCGGTAACTCCAGGGCTTCGATTATCATTTGCGGATTGTAAGTCGTCGTACCCAGATAACATATACCTAATCCTTTTTCTTCCGCAGCCACACAAAAAGTCTGTGCTGCCAGCAGGGCATCTACAGAGCCGGTTACGAACCACTCTAAATTATTATACCCGGGAGTTGCTTTTCGCTGTTCGCACCATTTAGTAAAACGGCGCAGGTCTATACAAAACGTCAAAACCACAGGTGCAGTTTTCACCATCGGCTGATTGAAGTGAGCCGGTGCCAACCTAGCCTTCCGTTCTGCATCACGCGTTACAATTACACTGTACACCTGCATATTTCCGACTGTAGAGGCTCGAAATGCAGAATCAAGCAAATCATTTAACAAATCTGAAGAAATATCTTTCTGTTGATATTTGCGGATTGTTCTTCTCTGTTTTAGGATTTCCATTCTTTTATTTTTTTGCAAATATAGAAAAAGAATAGCAATTTGTTGTCAAATAACGAGTTTAAAGTTTATCTACGTTTTCTAAAATCAATTAGCCTGTTTAATCAAAGTCTAGAAACAATTTTCTTTTTTGGAAACTTTTTGTTCACACAACAATGCTAATATTTTATAAATCAGCAATCTATTATTCAAAAATGGGAATCTCATAGCCTGTTCATAATTTATTCTGTTTTTATTTTGCTATAACAAAAAACATTCTTAGCTTTGCAATCGCATTTGTTAATGATAGGTATCACTTCTACACTCTTACTTATTAAAAAATAAATCTAAGGAAAAAAGAATCGTGGAAAAACAAACTTATTCTTACGAGGAAGCTTATGAAGAATCTTTACGATATTTTCAGGGCGACGAGTTAGCTGCGCGTGTTTGGGTAAACAAGTACGCAGTAAAAGACTCTTTCGGAAATATTTACGAGAAGTCTCCGAAAGACATGCATTGGAGAATAGCCAATGAAGTAGCCCGTATCGAGGCTAAATACTCTAATCCATTAAGTGCAGAGGAACTATTCGATCTGCTCGACCACTTCAAGTACATCGTTCCGCAGGGAAGTCCGATGACCGGAATTGGTAACAACTATCAGGTAGCTTCTTTGTCTAACTGCTTCGTGATCGGAGTAGATGGAGAGGCGGATTCTTATGGTGCCATCTTCAAAATAGACGAAGAACAAGTACAACTCATGAAGCGCCGTGGTGGTGTAGGACACGATTTGTCGCACATCCGCCCGAAAGGTTCTCCAGTGAAAAATTCGGCTTTAACCTCCACCGGCCTGGTGCCATTTATGGAGCGTTACTCCAATTCTACACGTGAAGTTGCTCAGGACGGACGGCGTGGCGCACTGATGCTAAGTGTATCTATCAAACATCCCGATTCAGAAGCGTTCATCGATGCTAAAATGACGGAAGGCAAAGTAACAGGTGCCAATGTATCTGTGAAACTGGACGATGCATTTATGACCGCTGCTATCACAGGTACTCCATATATTCAGCAATATCCTGTCAATGCCGCTGAACCAACTGTGCAGAAGGAAATCAATGCAACCAATTTGTGGAAGAAGATCGTTCACAATGCATGGAAATCGGCAGAACCGGGTGTATTGTTCTGGGATACCATATTAAAAGAATCCGTACCCGATTGTTATGCAGACCTGGGATATCGCACTGTTTCCACCAATCCATGTGGTGAAATTCCCTTGTGCCCGTATGACTCCTGCCGTTTGTTGGCTATCAATCTTTATTCTTATGTGGTAAACCCCTTCAAACCGGATGCATACTTTGACTTTGAATTGTTCCAGAAACATATAGCGTTGGCTCAACGCATTATGGACGATATCATCGATCTGGAATTGGAGAAGATAGAACGCATCATGGAAAAGATTGATGCTGACCCCGAAAGCGAAGATGTGAAACATACAGAACGTATATTGTGGGACAAGATTTATAAGAAGAGTGGACAAGGACGCCGTACCGGTGTAGGTATTACTGCCGAAGGTGATATGCTTGCTGCACTGGGATTGCGTTACGGTACGGAAGAAGCTACCGAATTCTCTGAAAAAGTGCACAAGACCGTTGCCCTGAGTGCTTACCGTTCATCAGTGGAAATGGCAAAAGAACGTGGTGCATTCGAAATTTACGATACCGAACGTGAAAAGAATAATCCGTTCATCAATCGTTTGCGCGAAGCAGATCCCCAGCTGTATGAGGATATGAAGAAATACGGCCGCCGCAATATTGCCTGCCTTACCATTGCACCGACGGGAACCACCAGTCTGATGACTCAGACTACCTCAGGTATCGAGCCTGTATTCTTGCCCGTATACAAACGTCGCCGTAAAGTAAATCCGAACGACACTAACGTACACGTAGACTTCGTGGATGAAACCGGAGATGCTTTTGAAGAATATATTGTCTTCCACCCCAAGTTTGTTACATGGATGGAAGCGCAAGGACACAATCCTTCCAAACGTTACACACAAGAAGAGATCGACGTATTGGTTGAGCAATCACCTTATTATAAAGCAACCTCAAACGACGTAGACTGGCTGATGAAAGTCAAGATGCAGGGACGTATCCAGAAATGGGTAGACCACTCCATCAGCGTGACCATCAACCTGCCGAACGATGTGGATGAAGACCTGGTAAACCGCCTGTATGTAGAGGCATGGAAATCCGGTTGTAAAGGTTGTACGGTTTATCGTGACGGCTCACGTTCGGGCGTACTCATTTCTGCCAAGAGCGATAAGAAAGAAGAAATGCCTCCTTGCAAACCGCCTACGGTAGTAGAAACCCGCCCGACAGTTCTGGATGCCGACATCGTACGTTTCCAGAATAATAAAGAAAAGTGGGTGGCATTCGTCGGTTTGCTGGACGGACATCCTTACGAAATCTTCACCGGTCTTCAGGATGACGATGAAGGCATTATTCTGCCGAAGAACGTTACTTCCGGACACATTATTAAGAAGGTGGACAAGGACGGCAGCAAGCGTTACGACTTCCAGTTCCAGAACAAACGCGGATATAAAGTCACCATTGAAGGTCTGTCCGAAAAGTTCAACAAGGAATATTGGAACTACGCCAAACTGATCTCCGGAGTATTGCGTTATCGTATGCCTATCGAACAGGTTATCAAGCTGGTCGGCTCTCTGCAACTGGACAGCGAAAGCATCAATACTTGGAAGAACGGTGTGGAACGCGCATTGAAGAAATACATAACGGACGGCACAGAAGCCAAAGGCAAGAAATGTCCGAACTGCGGCAACGAAACACTTGTATATCAGGAAGGTTGCCTCATTTGTACCACTTGCGGAGCTTCACGTTGCGGATAAAAACAGCTCTGCGAAATGCAAGCACAAACGTTTGCATAGGAATTTAAAAAACTTAGATAGCGGTAGCTGCTTGATTATGCGGAATAATGTCTATACTTGCATAATCAATGCAGCTATTACTAAATCTAATATTATATGATACTATCTTTTCATATCGAGTACCGCACAAGTTGGGGTGAAGAGGTTAGAGTCTTAGGATCTATTCTTGAACTGGGCAACAATCAGCCCGGTAAAGCCATACCTTTACAAACAGTGGATGGCATTCACTGGACTTTAGATGCGGACATTCAAGCGCCTGAAAACGGCATCGTACAATACAGTTATCACATTTATCGCGACGGCAAAGATACACGTACGGAGTGGAACAGCCTTCCCCGCACGCTCTATGTATCGGCTGACAAGAAGAAAGTCTACCGCCTGCAAGACTGCTGGAAGAATCTGCCCGAACAGCAATACTTCTACACGTCTGCTTTCACGGAGTCCCTGCTTGCACATCCCGAACGTAACGCCGCTCCAAAGAGCCACAAGAAAGGATTATTGATCAAGGCGTATGCTCCATGTATCGACAATGATCACTGTCTGGGCATTTGCGGCAACCAGAAAGTTCTGGGAGATTGGGATGCGGATAAAGCCGTTCTGATGAGCGACGCCAACTTCCCGGAATGGCAGGTTGAAGTAGACGCCTCGAAAATCAGCTTCCCGCTGGAGTATAAATTCATCCTTTATAATAAGAAAGAGCGTGGTGCCGTGGCATGGGAAAACAACCCCAACCGCTACATGGCCGATCCGCAGATAGGCGCTAACGAAACACTGGTGATCGGTGACCGTTACGTTTACTTCGCCCTACCCGACTGGAAAGGTGCCGGAGTAGCCGTGCCCATCTTCTCGCTGCGCTCCGAAAAGAGCTTCGGCGTAGGTGACTTTGGCGACCTGAAACAGATGATAGACTGGGCTGTACTTACCCGCCAGAAAGCCGTACAAATATTGCCTATCAACGACACCACCATGACACATACATGGACGGATTCTTATCCGTACAACAGCATATCCATTTATGCGTTCCACCCCATGTATGCCGATCTGAAACAGATGGGTACGTTGAAGGACAAAAAGGCAATGGCAGAATTCAACAAACGGCAGAAAGAGCTGAATGCCCTGCCTACCGTAGACTATGAAGCAGTAAACCAGACAAAATGGGAGTTCTTCCGCCTGATATACAAACAGGAAGGCGAACAAGTTCTGGCATCCGATGCCTTCCGGAAGTTCTTCGAGAACAACAAAGAATGGTTACAGCCATACGCCGTGTTCAGCTATCTGCGCGATGCCTACAAGACACCCAACTTCCGCGAATGGCCGAAATTCACAGAATACAAAGCAGAAGAAATAGAAAAGTTATGCCAGCCGGAATCCGCTGACTATCCGCATATCGCCATCTACTTCTTCATCCAGTTCCACCTGCACCTGCAACTGCTGGCTGCAACGGAACACGCACGAGCCAATGGTGTAGTACTGAAAGGTGACATTCCTATCGGCATCAGCCGCAACAGCGTAGAAGCATGGACAGAACCCTACTACTTCAACCTGAACGGACAAGCGGGCGCACCACCCGATGACTTCTCCGTGAACGGTCAGAACTGGGGCTTCCCTACTTACAACTGGGACGTAATGGAGAAAGACGGTTATTCCTGGTGGATGAAGCGTTTCCGCAAGATGTCGGAATACTTCGATGCCTACCGTATCGACCACATCCTGGGCTTCTTCCGCATTTGGGAAATCCCGATGCATGCCGTACACGGACTGCTGGGCCAGTTTGTTCCCGCCTTGCCGATGACGCGCGAAGAAATAGAGGGCTACGGAATGGCATTCCGCGAAGATTTCTTCACGAAACCCTATATCCATGAATACTTCCTCGGACAAATGTTCGGCCCGCATACTGATTATGTAAAGCAGACCTTCATAGAGCCTACGGAAACATGGGAAATATATCGCATGCGTCCCGAGTTCGACACACAGCGCAAAGTAGAGGCTTACTTTGCCGGAAAGACGGACGAAGACAGCATCTGGATACGCGACGGACTATACGCATTAATCAGTGACGTACTGTTTGTGCCCGACCGTGAAGACCCGCACAAATTCCATCCGCGCATCGGCGTACAACACGATTACATCTACCGTGCTCTGAATGATTGGGAGAAGGCGGCATTCAATCGTTTGTACGATCAGTATTACTATCATCGCCACAACGAGTTCTGGCGCGAACAAGCCATGAAGAAGTTGCCGCAACTGACGCAATCCACCCGTATGCTGGTATGTGGTGAAGACCTCGGTATGATCCCCGACTGTGTGGCTTGGGTGATGAACGACCTGCGCATCCTTAGTCTGGAGATACAACGCATGCCGAAAGATCCTTCACAGGAATTCGGACATCCGGACTGGTATCCGTACCGCTCGGTTTGTACCATCTCTACGCATGATATGTCTACGCTGCGCGGCTGGTGGGAAGAAGATTTCCAGCAAACGCAACGGTACTACAACACCATGCTGGGACATTACGGCGCTGCACCTGCCGTTGCCACTCCGGAACTTTGCGAGCAAGTGGTACGCAACCATCTTTACAGCAACTCCATCCTGTGCATCCTCTCCTTGCAGGACTGGATGGCTATGGACGGAAAATGGCGCAACCCCAATGTACAGGAAGAGCGCATCAACGTGCCTGCTAACCCCAGACATTACTGGCGCTACCGTATGCACCTGACGCTGGAACAACTGATGAAAGCGGAAAGTCTGAACGAGAAGATCAAAGGACTGATAGAACAGACCGGACGAAAAGGATAATACTCTCAATCTTTATAATAGAAAAAGGCACCCATAGTAGGTGCCTTTTTTTTAAAACTCCTACTTTTCTTGTCCTATCTTATTCAGTAAAAACAAAATTTCCGCCTGCTTATCAAAACCTGTCTGCTTGTATTCGTCATAAGTCAACATCACATCCGGCCAGAAAGTCTTTGCACGCTTATCCTTCCCCGGCAGGAATATTTGCACGGAATTAGAGATTGAACCTTCTATTCCGGTATAAGGTAATTTGAAAAGAGTCTGTTCCATAAAAGTATTCGGAGCCTGTCCGCTTGGCACGCCCACCACCGTAGCTCCCATCTTCCACAGCATGAAAGCATAATGAAACGCAGCACTGAACGTCCGCTCATCCGTTACTACAAAGACCTGTTTCGGAGCATATACCGGAGCACCTTTCTGTGCACGCAATTCTTCTTTCACACTACTCATGCAGCCATCAATAAACTGACGGCGCAAGGTATCAAGCGGTATATCCTCCTGCTCTTTCATGCTGAACGTATAGTCACCGAAGCTATAATCGGTTCCGTAACGCCTATTGAACTCTTCAAGAGTTATCTCTAATTTATTCATATACAGCGGTGAAACAATCCGATAATACTCCGTATCCATATCTTTCTGCAAGTATTTGTCCCCATAAAGCTGATACAAAGAAGCCAGTACGATAGGAGTCCAACCACCGCTGTTTCCCCGAAGGTCAATAATCAGATATTCCGAATGATGCTTCTTCATCTCTTTCAGCATAGCGGCAAAAGTTCCCGAAAACGAAGGCAATGCACGGATAGCCTGCAAAGTATCCGCAGGCATCTCTTTCTTCAAAGCACTCTGATAGTAAAACTCCATCTGACGGAGCAGATCCCCTTTCATATGCTTATACATATACTCAAAATTATCACGCGCCATAATGCTGTTCACTTTAAACATCATCACCTCTTTCTTCTTGTCTATGAAGCGATAAGCCATTTGCTCCTCAGGGCATCCCACCCAGGACGGAAGGTTCACTTTCTCTGCTTTCCTCAATTCCTCATTCTCCATAAAGTGCTGTTCCAAAGTCACATCCTTTCCATCCGGAGTGCGCAAATAGAAACAAACCGTGTCTTCCAAATCCGATAACAACTGTTGCATAAACTGCCTTCTCACTACGTTCCGGCAAAATACGGAATAACGGTTATAGAGATTCTCACATGCAAAGAGACTTGCCGTCCGCGCCAGCAATTCGTCCATACTCTTGCCATTGATTCCGACAAGAAGACTACCCAGCAAATCTTGATGTGCAGCCGGAAGACTTTGCACGATCAGCCCGTCAGGAATACATCTGAACCCAACAGGCAAGTAGCTCTGCTCCTGTTGCTGCTTGGACGCAAGAGAAAAAAGATACGTATGCCCGTCCTGAATGAAAGACAGAAATGCCATCGACTTATCCCAAAACTCCTGAAGGGTATGGGGCTGACTACGTAACTCATTTTCCAAATCAAACGCCTGCTTATGGAAGAAGACTTTGCCTCCGAAACCTGTGTACGGATCGGGATGCGCAGCTTCAAGCTGTTTCACCAGATAATGAAAGTCAGCGGCAAGCGAATCCCCGCTTACCTTGTTCTGCGCCGAAAGAGAGAGGCAGACCAATGCGGATAAAAGAAAGGAATACAAGTGTTTCATGTCTTGTTTTTTTAGTTGTTGGCACAAATATACCTGTTTTCTTTGTTTACTGGGAGGTAATTCTTATTTTTGTCATCCACCGAATATTCTATTTGATATGAACAGTTATATATTCCTTGATAACGTCCGTTTCTTTGCCTACCACGGTGTAGGTCAGCAAGAGCGGGAAGTGGGTAATGAATTTGTCATTAACCTGAAATTGAAAGTCGATATTGCACGTGCAGCCGAGACTGACGACGTGACACATACCGTCAGCTATGCCGATGTATACGAAAATGTGAAGGCTGAGATGGAGATACCTTCTAAATTATTGGAGCATGTTTGCGGACGCATCATAAAACGCCTGTTCCGTACTTTCCCCACCGTTAAAGCTATTGAGCTGAAACTCGCTAAACGTAATCCTCCCATGGGTGCTGACTTAGATGCGGCAGGAGTGGAAGTGCAATGTGAAAGAGCTTAACCCCCTCCCCAGCTTGTCCGAGAACTCTTGTTGTACTTTCTTTTAGGCGCAGACAGACTCCCCCACTGTTTTTTTTGAAAAGTGAACTCAGTAACAATAGTTCGTTAGATATTTCATTCACATTTAACTCAGGTCTACTATGAGTTTATGGTTCTTCGTCACTTTTGGTGGTAAATAGTCATAATCCGTAAATAACTTTCGCTCTCAACAATTCTATTCCTGCTCTGTTATACATTGTCCTCTTTATGCATTTAATTCTATTAACCGTCCCTTCGAGTAATGCATTGCTGTATTCGGTTTGACTTGCAGCCTTTACCGCTTGCTTATCATCTTCTATATTCGCTGCAAATTTAGCGATAGCCTTGCATTTTGCTTTTTTCGCTTTCTTCATCCATTCATCCAGAGTAGTGTCAGCCTCTACTCCCTTCAGTATTTTCCTGAAGTCTATACATAGGTCCACCGCGTGTGCAATGGCTTCATTTGATTTCATTTTTAGATCAAACTTCTCATCCTTGGTTTTCCCTTTGAGGAGAAACTCCCTAATGAGGGCTACCTTTACCTTCTTTTTGATCTTTGACTTTTTGAGTTTTTCGTTATGTTCCCTGATTTCTTTTCTCTTTTTGGTATAGACTTCCGTTATAGTTCTCATGAGTCTTGATACCAGATATGAATCCAGTTTTCCTTCCATTCTCTTGACCAATGTGGCTGTAGATATTATTCCATCACTCACTATTCTAGCCATTTCAGAAAGATATTTCATAGCTTTCCTTTGGTTGGTGTTCAGGTGTACTGAGAGTCCTTTCCCTTGCAGGAGGTTGCGTGCATAAGTCGCACTTTTTCCTATCGCGGCTAGTATTTCAGGCCTTGTAGCCCCTTCTATTGTCATTTTCTTTATTTTCAAATAGTTATTTATTCTTTCCTTATGCCTTTTCTCTCCTATGTCACACAAATCCTTAAACATATAGTCATAAGCTTCCTCTAATGAAGGATAGGGATAGGAGAGCTTTTCATTCGTCTGATAAAGCGTCTTTTGAATGAATTCAGTCATTCCTTTAAGCAGGTTCTTGACCAGGTGGAAGCGGTCTGTAACCTGAATCGCTCGCGGAAGATGAGTGGATATGGCCCGTGCGTAGTCATGAGAACCGTCCCGGGTTACAAGCTCTATCTGCTGGTTTTCTTGCAACCATTGATTGAGTTCCTCACCATAGCGGCAGTCAAAGATAGCCACTGGGAAGCCCGTATCCTGATCGCATGCCACACATTTATAAACATGCCCTTTTTTACTGGCAAAATCATCTATTCCAATACGTGTACTTGTGCATGGAGGGTTTGATTCACCCAGACGCTTCACCACTCTGGTACACCCGGAGGTACTGGCATGGATATTTTGGGATTTCAAAAGGAGGGAGGCTTTTCGACCGGACAGGTACAGCGAAGTCTTAAGAATGCGCTGCTGTACTTCATGAGTCTTGCGAGCATTAGGCCCGGCTATGGCAAGAGAACCGGAAAACGTACGCTGGGGACAGTCAGGATGATCACAATAATAGTAGCGTACTCGCACCTGTATTACAACTTGCAAATTAAAAAGCTCCAGGCTTTCCAAAGTTCGAATGTAGTATTTGTGGACATGATAGCAAAGTCTACCACAGTTTGGGCAGGAGCAACTTTGAGAATGGGTATCAGCATGTAAGGTACAGCAGCAATCAGAAAATTCAATATTACGAATGAGTAATCCTTTATCCGAGAATTTATTTTTGAACCATTTGCTTATTTGATAATAGAGGCCACTAGTTCGCTTTTTTGTACTATCTTTGTCTTTTGCAGATATGTTAATCATTTGGTAACTTGTTGAATTGAAGAACCATAAAGTTACTAAAATAATTACATATCTGCAATCTTAAATAGATAATATATTACTGTATATTAAATCGTTAACAACAAAATATCGCTTTCTGATTTCATTTCATTACAACAGATTTTACCACCAAAGTGACGAAGAACCGAGTTTATACATACTTTTACCTGCACGCTTGCACTCATGTCTTGTATCGCCTTATTCATCGTGGTTTGAGCGGTGGTGGCAGCAAATAGAAAAGAAGTGTAGGCAAATTTGCTTGCACCAAGTAAAATGAATATATATCGCTCATAATCTGCTATGTATATCATGTAAGATGCTAAAAATGGCCGTTTGGCAACCTGCTATTTTTATGCCTTTTTATGAGGAAAAGTATGGAAGGTATGCCGCTTTTTGCTTGATATACGCCTTCGTCCGTTCAGCACACATCATAATCTTGCGTCATCCGGCCTGTATTTCTTTCACTAACCGCCTATGTTCCTTCTGTTTACAGCCCATGTTTCTTCCGCTGACAAGCGATGTTTTTGTATGTCCACAGCTGTGGTTTACGTGCTTCACGATTGTGAAGTAGCACATCCACAATTGTGAAGCACGTAAACCACAGCTGTAGACATACAAAATCAAAGCATTCGAAGGTAAACAAAGCGCTATGTAAGAGTAAGTTAAAGGGTATGTAAAACAGAAGGAAGCGTAAAGTTAAAGGGGATGTAAGCAGAGGAAAGCGTAAAGTAAAAGGGGACGCAAAGCAGAAGGGGCATAAAAAGCAGAAGAGGCACGTAAAATATAGGGCAACTATAATTACAAAACAACTCTTTTAGGCCAATGCTTAATCATTGACTATCAGAAGAGTACAAGAAGTGCATTTTCTGTCGACAAGAAGTTAAGAGTTTGTTGACAAGGAGTTAACTTCCTGTTTACAAACTCTTGACTTCCTGTAAGTAGAGAATATAAGATTTTTCCATTACTTTACAAAAAAGTACTAAAATACACTTTTCAAAGGGGACTCATTTTTAGATAATTATAGTTCAAAGTAACCGATCATAATTAGTTTATATTATCAATAGTTCGTTAAGTTTTGAATTAACATAAAAAAGTAGGTCAAGTCCTGCCGATTCATTAAATTAAGGGTTGCTACCTCTTTAATTGCAATGAACCATACAGAACTTGACCAATATCTTGAGATAATAAAATCATGCTTGATAGAATCAGGTACGAAGATAAACAAATGGCGTGAGAAATTTATGCTTGAAGTGCTACTTTTATATTTGATTATTCCCGGTCGGGTTAATTTCCTTCAATAGGGTCGCTATGGTAAGTATGGTGAGCAACGTTATCGTCAGCAATTTCAAGTTGTTTTTGACTGGCTTTCCTTCAATTCCTCATTAGTGGAATCGCACTTGGGCTCTCGTCTTGCTCTCGCCTTTGACCCTCGTTATATCAGTAAGTCTGGTAAAAGCACGCCCTATCCGAGTCGTTTTTGGTCTGGCTGTGCGGGAAAAGCGAAACGTGGTCTTGAGATTTCAGGTATTGGTGTCATGGACTTGGATTTGCACACTCGTTTACATTTGGAAGCTGTTCAGACTCCTGATACCTCTACATTAAAAACGATGAACTGGACGTTGGTGGATTGATACCTGCATGTATTGCGTCGAAGAAATAAATCGAAAGCTGTGGGAGAAAGGCATTAAATTTGCAGCGATTGCGGCATAAATGTGAATGAAATATCTAACGAACTATCGTATTATGGTAAATGATTATTTATCCTTAAACCTTATCCTCTTAAAAAAAGTGTCTTAGCCTGTATCGCCCTGCCGATGGGAAATACAGAAAGAAAAGCGAAACGAATGAATATTTAAAAACGATTTCAACAGTCGTTTTACAAATAATTATTTATACCTTTGCCGTCGACAAAACAAACAAGCTATAACTAAAATGAAAATAACATCAGCATTGCTTAGCTTATCATTGCTACTCTTTTCCTGTTCACACAACAATGAGACAGAAGCCTTATTCTTAAAAGCAGATTCACTAATGGATGAATATCCTGACAGCGTACTCCAATTATTGAACATTCAGCCGGAAGAAATAGAAGATTTTTCAGACAAAGAATGCGCACGCTATGCACTGCTTCTTGCACGTGCCACGGATAAATGTGAACAGTCATTGCTTCCTTGCGATTCTTTACTGAATATAGCATTAGAGTATTATGACGATGAAGAAAAAGAACGGGCCGTAGCTTTGCTCTACAAAGGGCGTTTGGAAGTAGAAATGAACAGTACAGAGGACGCAATCGTTCACTTACAAGAAGGGCTAACAATCTTAACTAACTTTCCAAAAGAAATAGAAACTCGAAGAATTACGCTCAGTACTTTAGGAAATCTTTATTATAAAGCCAAATACTATGAAGAAGCGATGAAAATATACCGAGACCTTTACAAGCATTGTACAACAGATAAGGATAAATTTATCGCATTATATGCCATGAGTTCCTATTACTGTATGACAAATAAAGAGGATTCTACAATCATAACACAACAAAAAGCATTAAAGTATGCCATGTCTATGAAAGATTCCGCAATGATTGCAAGCTCATTACTATCATTAAGTCTTGATTATTATGATTTTAACCAACTAGATTCCGCTGTACATTATGCTCAACAAGCACTTATAAGTATGCCACAATATGAGAATAAAGGCAGATATTATTATAATTTGGGAAACTTATTATTGGAAACAGAGGGAAATAGAGACAGCGCTGCTTATTACATAAATAAAAGTATGGAGGACCTTTCTTTCAATGGCAGGTATTTATGTTTACGTAGTTTAAGCGATTTAGAAAAAGAGAATGGAAACTATGAAATCGCTACTGCATATTTAGAGGACTATATTGACATCTTAGATTCTATAGTAACAACAGAGCAATCAACAAAAACACAACAACTGATTTATGGATATAAGACTAAAATGCGGGTCAGAGAAGAACAAATCAAAGGACAACATATTCAATCGATTATCATTGTAAGTGCCTCCATAACTTGTTTTCTAATAATACTTGTTTATCAAAACCGTATAAACCGAAAAAAGAGAGAACAATTTTATTATCAACAGGCATTAGAGCAAACTCAGAATAAACTATCTTCTTTACAGACCATCATAAATGATAATCAAGCTATAATTTTTCTATTGCAGCAAGAACATTCTGATTTACAAGAGGAACAAAAGAATAAAGAAATGCAAATACATGAAAGAGAACAAATCATAGCACAACTTCAAAAAGAAAAAATACAGCTACGTAACTGGCTTTTTACACAAAGTGAAATTTATAAGAAGGTACATAGTTTATTTAATCAGAAAGTTATAGATAAGAAAAATATAAAAGTATTGACCGCTCCTGAACAAAAAAAACTGAAAGATACAATACTTAATATATATGCTGATTATGCCACCGACCTCCGACTAAAATATCCTCGACTAGTAGAAGATGATATTTTGCTTCTTTGCCTGCAAGAGACTTCACTTGAATCAAAAGCGATTGCTATTTGCTTTGGTTATAGTGATACACATCCTATCAATCAACGAAAACAAAGAATAAAAGAACGAATGGAGGAGAATAAAATAAAAGTGTGACTACTCAATTTCGTATACACCAATAAATCAAGCAATTACAATTATAAAGTGTGACTAGAAATATTTCTCCAGATTTTCTAATAGCCCTAACTTTGCCGACATAAATCAACAAAATAATTGAAAGATGAAAATTAAATTTTTATTTATGTTATTATCTGTATTATTCATTATACCAATGAATGCAGCGACAGATAAAAAGGGAAGACGAAAATCACACATACGACATCAAGCTATTCAAAAAGAAATCGTATGTCGTACTCCTTTAGAATTTAATATGGCTGTTAGAGATGAGGAGAATACTTTAATCATCCTATTCGAATCTCCTCTAAATAACGCTGATATAAACATAACAGACAAAGATGGTAACATAGTAATTAATGAATCTAAATTCTTAATTAACGAAACCAAGATGTTATACATCAATACTCCAACTGCCTATCCTTATTTCATAAAAATAACCTCACCTACTATAGACATTATAGGAGAAATCACACAAGAAGAGATTTAATTTATCAAATTGATAAGCTAAATCTTATATAACTAAACGACTATCAATTATATACTTTAACTAATAAAACAACTAAAAATGAAAATTAAAAGTATTATTTCTATTGCATTAGTATTACTATGCATTTCGTGTTCTAATGATGAAGCATTAGACAACACAAGTAGCGCTAAAAAACTGGAAGTAGTGAATTTAAAAGATTTTATCGACGCCAACAGCCAGACAAGATCTATTTCCAACACAGACCAGGCAGTTCTAAGGTTTAAGGATTATAACGCCTATCAGGAAACCTTAAACGAATTGCAAAACATGAATATTGAACAAAGAGAGGCATTCTTCAATGAACTGGATTATAAAGGCGCATACTCTTCTTTAAAAGAAGCTGATGACGAACTCGACAAAATCTTCGATATTGAAGATGACAATGCTTTTCTTGAGGCATACAAAGAATTCAAAGATAAATACGAGGATACATACCTCTTTAATACAGAAAATACGTATGATTTATCTCCGTATCTTCCCTTTACAGATGCTGAACTCGAACTTCTGGGTAGTAATCAAGGCTATCTGATTATAGGTAATGAAGTTATTGCACCGAATAACAATACGCCAAACTACAAATATACTGCAACAAATGTGAACACACGTGCAGGAGGTCTTCCAGCCAATCCTGAATGGCAAGCACTTGCAGGAGATGTACTTGGAGTGACAATCAAAAAAGGAAAATACAGAAGTGACATCACTCTTGGCATAGACAAATCTGGTAATATTTTCATGATAAGAGTTGCTTCACAGAAAAAGAAAAAATTGTGGAGTAGAAGACACCCTACAAATTATGAAGCAGATCTATGGGTAGAAGGAGGCCATGCTCACATTTCCGTTGAAAACAATGGCGATAGCAGTGCAAAAAAAAGACCAGTTGCAATAAATGCAAGACAATATAGTGGAAAAAATGTAAAATGCGCATTCAGAAATTTCACCACCGGATGTTGTGAAGGTCAGGTTGGCAATGTAGATTTCACTGTTTATATACCATAAACAGAACTTACTTAAAGAGATAGATTAGAATATAAAAAGATATTCTCAAATACTCAATAGTATGGTTTTTACGGAGCTTACTCCGTAAAAACCATGATGTTTTAATGTTATCACTGAACAATAACAAGCAAAGAAAATTAAATAGAAACTTTACCAATAAAACAAGTTTAAGATGGAAACAAAAACTTTATTTACGATGAAAAAACTATTCATTACTATGTGCCTGTTAAGTATGATATCTTCATTATCATACGCGCAAAATCTTAGATACGGCTTTACTGGCGGTGTCAATTTAAGTAAACCTACCGGAGATGTAGAACCTGACGGGGTTAGAGAAGGGCTTCTTTTAGGCGTCAAAGGAGAGTTAAAAATCCCTGCCATTAAAGGCCTTTATACAGAATTTGGATTACAACTATCCACTAAAGCACATAAAAGTGGCTTAGTTATAGGGTTTGAAAACGAGTATCTGCAATCTACAACTGATATCAACTACCTAAATATCCCTATTCATATAGGATATAAAATAAAATGTAGCGAATCAATTTCATTTCTCGTCAATGCAGGACCATATTTCGGAGTAGGAATGTGGGGTAAACAAAAATTTTATAGAGATGAAAAGAAGTATCACTCAGCCAGTGATATTTTTAGTGGTGAATATGGGTACAAAAGGTTCGATTACGGTTGCGGATTCAATATTGGTGTAGAATATGCAAAACATTTCCAACTCACATTAGGAGCTGATTGGGGATTAAAGGATATATGCAAAAAAAGTAGCTATAAATACAGAAACAGAAGTTTCACTATTTCTTTAGGATATATTTTATAAAACTTGAAGAGAAGAAAGTCTTCCTTCCAAAGTTCTTTTTCTCTACAACACCACTAAATTCCTTGATATCATAGTATAAAAATAAAATCAGTAATAACAAGATTAATGTAAATATTTACTTATAATGAAAAAACTATTCACTATAATTTATCTACTGTGTATGGTATCCACATTCTCGTACGCACAAAATTTTAGATACGGCTTCACCGGCGGTGTCAACTTAAGTAAACC
>ENA-ORUA01001846-ORUA01001846.1-human-gut-metagenome-genome-assembly--contig:-NODE-1846-length-17902-cov-10.419342_pt1 | contig 17902 bp, 16 predicted proteins | sample MGYA00242076_ERZ509201 | MGnify/ENA primary metagenome ERZ509201 (study PRJEB26280, sample SAMEA2338863) | human gut metagenome | biome: human gut; feature: human-associated habitat; material: faeces...
GGTGGTCTTATTTTGATACCTAATTTTCAACCTGTATAAAATTTTCAATGTTCTTCAATTTAGCCTTGACTTTTTATTTGCAGGCTTAATGTCGCAATCTGCCTGAAATCTTCATCCAATAAAACTGTCCCAATTTCAATGATCTCTGTTGCATATTTATACATTTTGTTTCGATACATTTTTGGTACTTTGCACATTTCCAGATCAATCACTACATAGTTCATATGAATGCCCTCCATCGAAATAGTTTTTTGCTTTTTATCTTTTGCTATCATGATTTTACATGATTCAGCCGCTCTTTCTGTATTTCTAATGGTATTGTCGAAACAACCTTTCACTCTCCTCTTTCATCTGCTCAACCACTTGTGGCGGCGAAAGAATTTCTATGCTGTCCCCGAGAGAAAACACCCAGCCTAAAAACTGTCTGCTGACATATACGCAGACCGGAACGATAAAATGACCTTTATCCTCAGGAATAATCATCACATCTTTTCCAAAACGATCAATCATCACTCCCACCAACGTATCTCTAATTTTTAATTTTACTAGCTGTTCTTTTCCCCCATACATTCCAAAACTCTTTTTTGCATAATCAGCCATGTCAAGCTGCTGAAAATGCTGTTCACCTTCCCTCTTTTCTTCTGACACCTGGATATGTAGCATCTTATCCACCCGATAATGCTTTATTTTTTCTGCTTCAGAATCATAACCTACGAGATAATAGTTTTGTCCTTCCCACGAAAGCCCCCACGGACTGATATGATAATACTTTCCGCCATGTCGCAATTTCATTTCTTTCTTTTCCGTCCATTGAAAATATTGAAACTTAATTTTTCGATTTTCAGATATTGCATTGTGAATAGCATCTACCGTATAGTAGATACTTTCATTCATCGTTTTAATTCTCCCGGAAACATAAACCTGTCTTTGCAGTGTCATTGCCTCATATTTGCTGACCATTTTCTCTATTTTCTTAATCAGTGCATTGCTTTTTCTCTCTGTAATAAATTTCGATGACTGAATTGCATCTACCAGAAGTTTCAGTTCTGCAAGTTCAAAAGGGCGATTTACAACATGGTACTGATAATATTTTCCTGTCTTTTCCCCCTGAACTTCTATGCCCATCTGTTCCAGATCTTTCAGATCACTGTAAATACTTTTTCTTTCTGCTGTTATTCCATATTTTTTCAGCTCAACCATAATTTCCGGCATTGTCATATAATGGCTGTCATCTGTATTCTCCTGCATAATCTGTGCAAGTCTGTACAATTTAAACTTTTGATTTGTACCTTTAGGCATATACCTTTCTCCCTTTTTCATTGTTGAAATCAGTATAACATATAGAGTGAAAACGTTGTGAAACTCTTTTAATTCTGTTTAACCGGCTCTTCGCTTTTCTCGATTTCTTTATTTTGCTGCTGATACTCCAGCAGACTTTTTTTACAGATTTTGCAGATAACACCTGCATTTGTCAGCATAACAACTTTCGCTGTTGCTTTCTTTCCAATCTTATCATATAAACGACCTGCACTCATACTTTCTCCGATTACTGTATATGTACTGTTTGCCACATAACCAATCAATCCAAGTCCTTCTTTTTTTACCATAATTGCTTCTTTATCATATTTATTATCCGGTTCCTTTTCCAGATATAATTTCATACCCTTTTCCAGAAAATCCATTCCATAATGATACTTCGTACCCGTCAACGTAAAATAGACTTTTTTGATTTTTTTCTCATTCTCCATTCCCCATACCTTCCTTTCCACGTCTTCTATACTTCATTATACAGTACAACATGTCCAATAAAAAGTACAGTTGTTTTCTCTTTGTCTTCTCTTTTCTATAAAACAACCACATTTTGCGTTTCACATCGCTATGTTTCACGTGAAACTAAATATATAAAAAGCACAGTGACGATATTCAAGTCGAACGCACGTGAGACTTGGCACGCGATTCTGGTCAGCTTTGCTGACATTTACCTAACAGAATCGCTGTGCATTCTACACTTCGTTCCGGTCGGCACAAAACCATTGTCCACTGGACAATGTGTGCCCTCGCGGAGCGTTTATCTTAGTCGGAGATTGAACTCTCACTAAGACAAATTTGTTGCTCGCCACTTTATAGAAGTGGGAGTCTTCTTCGACTAAGATAAATTTCCATCACTGTGCTTCTGTCCCTTTCATCTCAGCTTTTATACCTCGGCAAGAAAGAGCTTTCCGCTTCAGCAATCCCCGGCAAGCCAGGAGTTTTTGGAAATGTGCAAAATGAACAATTCCCAAGAAGGCACTTTTACGTGCCCTTCGGGAATTCGTTCATTTACACATTAAGAAAACCTCCGCCGCAATTTTTTAAATCAAAATCCCTTCGAGATGATCCATCTCATGCTGACAGATCTGTGCCGGCCATCCGCTGAGTTTCATCTTCTGCTTTTTCCAGTCCATATCATAGTACTCTACTTCTATGTTTTCGTATCGTGTTGTTTTTCTCACACCTGTAAGCGAAAGACATCCTTCTTCTGTTTCATATGGAGTATCTTTTCGCAGCATTACCGGATTAAACATCACAACATCAACCAGCCCTATATTTACAATGATCACTCTCTTTTTGATTCCGATCATATTTGCTGCCATTCCCACGCAGCCGGCACGGTTGACTTCCAGTGCATCCTGAACATCTTTACGTACAGAAACCTCCGACTTTGTTGCCGGCTCGGATTTCTGTCCCAGAAAGAAAATATCTTTTACGATTGTTCTGACCATTTTTTATCCATCCTTTTTCGTAATAACCGCTTATAATATTCTTTTACTGTTATATACAAAAAAATCCGGCTAAGTTCTTTCGTTAAACTCTTTTCTCAACCGGATTTTTTCACGTGAACCATGTTTTTACAGTCCATTTTTATACATATCATTGATCACTGCCTGTGCGTGCTCCAGTTCCTTCTTTTGTATGATTGCTTCCCTGTCACTCAGAATTGCCAGCATTTCATCTACTAAATCTTCAATCATTGGATTTGTCACGCGGTACAGATAACCTAACATCCTGGTCGCCGTATAGTCTGTGTTCATATTTTTGTAGGCTATCTCCGCACAAAGTTCTTTGGGGTAACCTTTGCTTAATAATACTTTGTAAAGCTGTTTCGTCTGCTCCGATGCCCTGCCGAGATATGTTTCCAGTTCTTTTTTCAGATACTCGTATCTCTGCCTTTTCTCTTCTTTCTGGAAATGTACCTCGCGGAACTGCTCCGGATTCTCTCTGTAATCAAGAATTTCATCGCCAAACTGTTCGCTTGTCAGATCAAAGCAACAATCCCCCACCACATTATAACAATGATAATTTCCGCCCGGTCTGAGAATCCCATACACTTTTCCGCCAAAGATATCCTGTGCCAGAAATGCCGTAATAGAACATTGTCCTAATGTTTGATTCTCTTTGCTCCATCTTTCCCTCATTCTCGGTGCACAGGTATCCGCACACCAAATTTCTGATAATATATCATATAATTCTTTTGGATTTTTTATTTTTTCATATGTTTTTGAAGTTGCCGGAACATCTGCCTGTTCCCAGCCGTAAAACTGATATTTCTTCATGTCCCTTTCCCCTCCAACTCAATTTTGCTGTATATTTATGCAATATTTCCATCCATAACACACCCCACAACACCTGCATACACTATATCTCTCATAACCGATTCCTGAACTCCCACGTTTGCTTTTTGCAGAGCTTTTCCAAAACTATTTTAAAAATCATACCGTACTACCGCACAGTTTTTCACTCCGAAAGCAGCGTATTCTTCGTTTGTCATATCGTAGAAATAGGACTGCACCACTCTCGCAATTCCATTGTGTGCCACAAGAATATAGGTTTTTTCGTCCGATTCCTGTTTGATCTCATCCAGCAGATTATAGATCCGCTGTGCCAGATGCAGAGTAGATTCTCCTCCTTCGTGGCTGCACGCGAAACATTCTTTTGCTTTCTTAAATGCTTCGCCGTTTCTTGCGGTAGCTTCCCACTTTCCAAAACGCTGTTCTGTCAGACGCGGCTCGACTCTTGCCAGTATTCCGGTGATCTCCGAAATATGTCTGGCAGTATCCGCCGCTCTGATCAGCGGAGAATATAAAATCTCATCTGCCTTAATGCCTTCTGCCAGAATCTTTCTTCCGGTTTCGATCGCCTGCTGATGTCCGAATTCTGTCAGTGCAATGTCGGTCGCACCGCAGATTTTATTTTCCACATTCCAGATGGTCTGTCCATGTCGTACAAAATAAAAATGTCCCATATCTCAGATATTATGCCCTTTCTGTTTCTATATTGCTTTTTTATTTCTCCAGCTTGTCTCTGTACAGAGATGCATTTTCATGTTCTTTTGCTCTCTCTTCTATGATATTGTTTTTATTTCTCCAGATACTTTTGCAGCACTGCTGTCAGTACCTTCATATCGACCGGTTTTGCGACGTGGTCATTCATACCGGCTTCCATTGCTTTCTTTCTGTCTTCTGCAAATGCATTTGCTGTCAGGGCGATGATCGGTATGCTCTGTGCATCCGGCCTTGACAGACCTCGGATTCTGCGAGTTGCCGTGTAACCGTCCATGATCGGCATCATAACGTCCATAAGAATGCAGTCATATTCATCCCAGTCGGATTCTTTAAATGCCTCTACAACCTGTTTTCCGTTTTCCACAAGCACCGTGTCCGCTCCCATATCATCCAGCAGGAATATCAGAATTTCTGCATTTAAGGTATTATCTTCTGCTGCCAGGATCTTTTTCCCAGCCAGACTGAAGTCCTGCTGGTTTGCCGCCACTTTTTCTTCCCGGTATTCTTTATCTGTTTTAAATGTCAACGTCCAGGTAAAGGTAGTTCCGACTCCTTTTTTGCTCTCGACCCGGATTTCGCCGCCCATCTGATCTACAATCCGCTTCACGATAGAAAGTTCAAGTTCGGTTCCCCTAAACTCACTGCGGTCTTTTCCGTATTCCTGCGAGAATGGATCAAACATATTTTTCTGAAAATCATCACTCATGCCGATTCCGGTATCTTTTACCATAAATCTGCAGGTAACGTAATCTTCTGTCTGATTTACGACTTCCGCCGTTGCTATGATCTTTCCGTTTGGCTTATTGTATTTGATCGCATTGCTGATGATATTCATGGCGATCTGGCGGATATGCAGTTCACTTGTCAGAACCCTCGGCGGGTTAAAGTTTTCAAGCCCCGGCGTTTCCAGTTCGATCCCATGTTCTGCCGCTCTTGTCTCCATGATATCCCTACAGTTTTCCAGCATTTCCCGCAGATACACGGATTCTTCCGCAAAATACATTTCCCCCGAATCCAGTTTGCTCATATCCAGAACATCATTGATCAGCGACAGCAGATACTCCGACGCCACGCGGATCTTTTTATGATATTTTCTTACCGCCTCCGGATTGTCCAGACATTTATCCGAAATATCCAGCATACCGATGATACCATTCATCGGCGTGCGGATATCGTGGGACATTCTGGTCAGAAATTCGCTTTTCGCCTGATTCGCCATTTCCAGTTCCATATTCTTTTTATGCATTTGTTTCGCGTGAAACATCATGGAACATGCAACCACAATAAATGCAGTCAGTCCGGAAAACAGCAGCATCGTCTGGATCGGATGCATCCGTACATAGCCTCGCAGCGATGTTTTATACAAGTGCATATTTCCTTCTTCCAGAAATGTTGTTTTCTGCAGATCCGACAGGCTGTAAATATAGTCATTCACAAGCCTTATAAACTGCAGATTGCTTTCTCTTGCGATCGCAATACAGATATTCTGTGCACTTCCCGAGATCAGGCCGGTAACCAGTGTGCTGTAAGTATCATACATATAATATTCCAGGGCTGAACGGTCTCCGACTGCATAATCTGCTCTTCCGTTTGTGACCGCTTCCATGCACTGTACGATATTATCACACTTTATCACTTCCTGAAATTCCGTTGTATCTACCAGGCTTTCCATTCCTTTTTCAATCGCAACCGTTTTGTGGCTGCTGTTCTCCGAACGATGCAGATAAGCCAGATTGGACTCCATAATAGACTTGCTTCGCACAAATCCAAGACGTGCACAGTATTCTGAATCAAAAGAAAGACCGATCATCAGGTCATAAGATTCTTCTTTTAATTTCTGTTCAGCCTCATCGCGGCTCTGGCAGAATGTATAATTGATCGAAACTCCGGTCTCTTCTGCAAAACTATTCAGGATTTCCACCATCATTCCTGCCGGTTTTCCCTCTTTCTGATAAACATAAGGAGCATCTCGCTCCACACACAGCACTTCCAGCGTATCCATCGATTTCAGATAGTCTTTCTGCTGCTGTGTCGGTGCGAAAACATATCTTGTATTGCGGAAATATTTATCAAACAGTACATCCGGAAGGCTCGGCTGCACCTGCTTGATGATGCTGATCGCCTCATCCACTTCTTTCAGCAGATCCTCGTCCTCAGATGCAAAATAATACGGCCTTGGTGCAAATCTCTCTATAATCCTGGTTCCGGAAATCGGATCAAGAGAAACATTTGAGATCACTTCCTGATTTCTTGTTTTTGCCTGTTCCCACAGTCCTACTTTCAGCGGCACAACAGAAGCAGCGTTATCCTCACGCAGATTTCCGGTTTCCAGTGCACAGAGAGCGTTGTATAAACCGTGCCGTAATCCTGTTCCGGAAAATTATAAATCTCTTCTGTATATTCATTCTTTAGGAGCAGTCCCAGCAGATCCACCTTGCCGGCTTCCAGATCATTTAATGCATTTCGATTATACTCCCTTTAAAGCAAAAAAGCCATTTTTTTCAACGAAACGCAGCAAGAAAGACAAAAAAGAATCCCCGTCAATGACGAGGATATCTTCAATGCTTGTATTCAGCAATCTGCTCAGGATCACGAAGTTGTCCAGGCTTGGAAGCGACTTGCCCGACAGCCATTTGTATACCGCCTGCGGCGTTTCAAATCCCATCGCCCCCTGGATATCTTTTACCTTGTATCCGTGATCCTGCAACAGCTGTTTGATTCTTTTTCCGGTTTCTTCCTGCTTAATCGACAAACAAATTGGATTCATACACTGCCTCCTTTTCAGACATCCGGCATCTGCCCGCTATTTTCCAATACTTTTTCTCAGGATCCGATACACGATCCCCAGCTCTGCCAGATACAAAAGATTATTTTCCAGAGTTCCTGTAAAAAACGGAAGGTTATTTCCCCAGAAATAATTTCCATCCGGAAATGCCATTTCTGCCACAAAATAGGTTCCTGCGAGAGCAAAATGTACAAAAGCGGTAATGGAAATCACTTCATCACAGACATTACCTTTTTTATTTGCATATCTCCATGCTCTCCAGATAAACCAGATAATACTCAGGACTGCTGCCACAACCAGACAGTATCCGATCAGTCCGAATTTTTCCCAGATCAGGATATTCGGCAGTGATCCACGCTCCGCCATCCACTTCAGGAAATAGCTCCCGTTCGCTTTGTTGTATTTCAGGATTGACAGTTCATGATGGAAGCTGCACACAAATCCTGCCGTGGCAAAGAGCACCGCCCGGACTTTCCGGACCAGCGGAGCTGTATAAACAGTCAACGTAAAAACAGCCACTGTTATACACACAACTCTTACCACAAATCCGGAAAACAGATAAGAGAACATCATCACCAGGATCATAGCCCCGGTAATGATACACGGAAAATGCTTTCCCAAAAAGCCTTCATCCGGCTTTGTCGGACTCTTTTTCTTCATCCTTCTTGCTCTTCTTCCGGTTAAACTTTTTTCCCTCTCTTTCTGTTCTCTTTCTTTTCGAAACAGTGCCCGGTTTCTTCTTTCAAATGCCGCCAGCACAAATGCTGTCAGAAGCATCAGTACAAGTTCAACCGTGCTTTCTGCCCTGTGGTCATTCAGAAACAGATTTCTCAGTGTTGCCTCGAATTCTTTTTCAATCATCGGTTTTCTCTGGAAAAGATGCACCACAGAAAACACAAGATACAGCGGCGGTGCACATCTGAAAAAAATACGGTAACCGACGATCCCGATGATCAGTGCCACAACCAGACCGGCGATCACGGATATCATCCACCAGACTTCTTTCCCATCAAAAATCCCATTGTCATATCTCCAGAATGTAGCATAACCGATCATGGTCAAAGTTGCAAGACATAACAGTAAATCCTGTCTTCTCCATACTCTTTTGCAGAACTGTTCTGTTTTTCTGTAAACCCATACAAAAAACCATTTAATGATCAGAAAAATTTTCTTTATACTATTTATCACGACTCTTACCTTTCTGTTCATCGAAAACAGGTTCCTCTCTGAAGAACATTCCTTTGTGCAGATGCAAATTCTTATAACCGTTTGCGAACATATCGTATTCTGCTGTTCCGATCAATGTCTCCAGCATTGCAGCCGCTCCTCTGGCTCCCATATCGTGTTCTTCCATACGATCCAGAATCTCCTCCACAAGATCCTCATCGTAAGTCAACGTTTTTCCGTTTCTTTTGAGCCACTTCTGTTTCTTACCAAATACTCCATGTTCCTTATCCACCAGAATCTGACGCAGCTGAGCTCTTGACAGCCGGTCCATATGTACAATGTAAGGCACCCTTCCGAGAAACTGCTTTGAAACACCGATCTCTTCCAGTTCTTCCCGAAGATCATATCCGGTCATGCTGTTCTCTTTCTCCTTTGCGGATGCATTTACTGCAAAACCAATACCGTGTTCTTCCCGCTTTTTCTTTCTGCTGTTTTCAAGCTCCTCAAAAGCACCTGCCATGATGAACAGGATTTTACTGGTATCGACACTTCCATAGTTCTGGGTTCCGGCAATCGCAGTCAGCAGCTGAGCTGTCACAATGGCATTGCAGTCTTCACCATTACTGTCTGTGTTTGACATACCGATGATCTTATCCATTTCGTCAAGAAAAATAATTCCCAGCGGCATCTGTAAGCCATTCTCACCTTTCTTCATCTTTTGTCTTGCCATTCTTTCATATTTTGAGAAAACATTGGAAATGTCATCCCCGCTGAAGCCATTCGGTGTCATATCAGAGGCACAATAATTAAAAAAGCACAGATCTTTCAATTCCGGCATTTCCTCAAGCAGCTGAAACATAAAGGTCTTTCCGGAACCGGTAGGTCCTTCCAGAAGGATCGGATTTCGATCCTTTCCTTCACTAATAACAAATTTATGCACGCTCATTGCCACGATCTTTTTAGCCTCTTCCTGACCACGCATACCACTGCTGTCAAAATGTTCTTTCACTTTCACTGCCAGTGGAATATTGTCTGCCGGACTCTCTTTTAAGCTTTTTTTGCTTTCAGAAAGCTCAATAAGCTTATCTTTTCTGGCTTTGTTCACTGCTCTCCAGGCCATTTCGGTACGTCTTTTGTATTCCGGCCTCTGCAATGGTCTTTCCTGCATATTAAAAATGCGGTACATCGTCATTGCAATACAAAGCAGTTCATCACAGCATTCTCTTAGACGTTTTTCATACAATGTATCGATCATGTCAATTACCTGTGGATTCAATCCTTCACACTCTTTCAAATGCTGGAACTTTCCGTTTTCGATCAGTTTTTTTACTTCCTGCAAGTAACGACAGGTTGTTTTGTCTGCCTCATCCAGAAAGCTCATATACCGAAAAAGCAGTACTGCCACCTCATCTGAAATGGCAGTTCTCGCAAAGAACTCCGCCGGCATTTTATCTGCAAGTGATGCTCTTCCGCTTTCATAAGCTTCCTTGTACTGTTTCCGGAATTCTTCCCCTGACACCTTAAAAATCTTTTCTGACATATGACTTCCCACCTTTCCGTTTCTACCCTGTTCGTGTTATTCTTTTCAGTGACTTCCCGGAGCTGCGTCATCAGAAAGCCACCGATCTGAAAGAAAATATGTTTTATTCTCTTTCCATCTTCTATTATAATTTATAAATAACATTTCGAAAAAAGGGGGAGTTTTCTGGGCGTTTTTCTGTTATTTTGTTTTCTGCAAGTGTATCACAAAATCTGTTATTTTAAAATCATAACTTCCTTTTTTCTTTTTCTCATATACCGCACTTGTCGAAAAATATCTCGACTTTGACACCGCCGGAAGCCTGACACTCCTCGCCGCCTGGACATACCCCAGCTTATCCATGATAAACTTGGCGATCCTTCCGACATTCTGGCGATATAGTGCATTTGGATCATTTTTCGTTGCTGTCACCGGGAAACTGGAATTTTCATCAAATTTCTCTTCCAGCTCCCGTGCAATTAAGGTAAGCACCGGCAGTCCCATGTCCGATGCAAGTTTCATTCTGTAGATCATATCCGCCCGGAACATATAATCCGCAATCTGATCTACTCCGGTCTTTTCTCCGTTTTTATCGAGCATGTGTGTTTTGAATAAAAATTCATCTTTCATTTCCATATGCAGCCTTCTTTCATTTGATTTTTTCATCTGATCCGTTTTACTTCACATATACATCCAGTTGATTTAATCAATATATCATATATGCTTAATAAATTCAAGTATATGCCTGTTCCCGTGAAACAAAAGATCCTCAAAAATCAACTGACTGGGGAGGCGTTGCAAATGTAACGGTCAGCGGCAACGCATAAACTTTGGCTCAAAAGGAGCCTGAAGCAAATAGCTTCAGGCTCTTTTTTATACACATTTTACCCTTGCAAGTATATCCCATTGCCCTGCATGCGGCAGGGATTCCCTTTAAATTTCACTGAGATTATTTTGTTGTTTTTCTTCTGATCCAGGCTCCAAGCAGAATCATCCATGCTCCGAGAAATGCCAGGATATTTCCGAAAACATTCGCACTGTCCGCCGTATTTGCGGCCTTTACGGTGCTGCCCGCAGTTGTCGCTGAAGTTCCGGCAGCAGTGGTTGTGATACCTGACTTCTGAGTGCTATTTCCATTGTTGTTCTGGTTGTTATTACTGTTGTTGTTATTCTTGTTGCTATCTTTATTATTATCTTTGTTATTATTTTTGTTATCGTTTTTATTATTGTTATTATTCTTATTGTTATTGTTTTTGTTATTGTCTTTGTTGCCGTTCTGATCGGTATCATCTTTCTTTGTGTTATCATCCGTTTCCGGTTCCTGATTATTTCCGCCGTTGTTTCCTCCCCCATTATCAGGCTTATCTGTCTCCTGATATACCAACGCATAATCAGCATAATCTTCTGCTTCAAAGGTAATGGTTTTTGCTTTTGCATCATAAGTGCCGTTTAATGCTTCCACATTTCCATTCTTGCTGCACAGAATAAAATAAGTACGGTCTTTCTTACTGTTCTGATTCTGAAGACTTTCCGGAATCTGTAGGGTAAGCTTTATTTTACCGTTCTGCAAAATCACAGTTCCCTGATCTGTCGTACCGTTTTCGGTCATATACTTTTTCAGACTGAGTTTAAAGCAGGTTCCCGGTGTATAACCTTTTTCTGCTGCTTTTTTCTGTATCTGCGTTCTGGATTCTTCACCAAGCGAAGATTCATTCTGAATGTGAAGCAGCAGTTCCATCGATGCCCCGTTTGCTGTCCGTGTCAGCTCATCTGCTGTAATATCACCGGCATCCACCAGTTTCTCAATGAATTCTGCCTCGCTTGTTACAAGTGCTGCTTGTGCTGTGTCCTTGTCCTGTTCAATCTTCACAGAAAAAGTACCATGCCCTATCTGTACTTTACCGTCTTTATCTTTTGTGATCTGGCTCATTTTCACCGGTGCAACTACATAAGTCCATTCTCTGCTTCCGGTGAAATTTGTTCCTTCTTTTGCTGTGATCGTCATCGTATAGACACCGGCTTCTGCTGCCTGATTTCCGCTCACTTCATAATCATCCTTTGGAACTTCCAGATTTCCTGCCGTCACTTTTGAGATTTCCTGTTTCTGCTGCTGTCCGGTATATTTCAATGCATCTGCCAGTTTTACATCTGCATCTGCGATTGATTTTGCCGCAATCTTGATATGCAGAACTTCCAAACCGATCAGATCATTATGATTGCTGTCACCTGCGATTTTATAAGATACATCATAGGTTCCTGCATGTACTGCGGACGGGATTTTTTCTGTCCACTCGCCATCGCCCAGTTTGTAGAGCAAAGTGCCACTCTTTGCAGAACCGGCCGTGATCAGTTCCTGTTCTTTTCCGTCATACACCAGATCTGTTTTTGCCTGCGGCATGCCAGTCAGTTCAAAATCTGCTTTCCGAATGACAAAAGTAACGGTTGTCTCTGCCGGAAGCTTATAATTTGCATTATCAATCGCAGCTGCCTGGGCTGTATAAGTGCCTGCCTCCGTCTGTCCTCCGGTTACTGTAATATTACAGGTATCACCTTCTGCCAGACCTTTTGCGGCTGCTATCGGTAATTTTTCCGTTCCATCATAAATAACTTCGGTATTCGTCCATTCTATTCCGATTTCTTTCTGAGAAACATTTACATCAAAATGTTGTTCTTCTGTCTCTCCGTGTCCTTCTCCTCTTACCGCTTTATAATATACTGTATATGTTCCGGCATTAACGGCAATCGGCACTTCCTCTTTCCATTCACCGTCATTTACCTTGTACATGATCTTGCCTTCCAGAGTTTCTCCTGGTGCTGCCAGTTTCTGTGCTTTTCCGTTATATTTCAAACCAGTTATGGCAGTCGGTGCAGTCACCGCAGCATGGTCCACCGTTAACTCATATTCTGCACTTGCGACCTTATAAAGATCTGTCTGTGCGGCATGGATGAGGATTTTGACCTTTCCAGGCTTCTTTGCGGTAATTTCTCCCGTTGCAGCATCTACGGATGCAATATCCGGATCACTGCTTTCATAGGAAACCGTACCCTGTGCCTGCACCGGGCGTGCAGCAAGCTTCTCTGTGCAATACGCACTACGTGCACTGCAGTCTGTCGTGATCGTCTGTTCCATACGCTCTACGGCCGGATAACGCAATGTAAACGTAAAGGTTTCACCGTCTGCACTAAGTCCCTGTCCGTCTTTTACCAAAATCTCTGCATCCTTATTCAGGTTTGTATCCGAATCCGTGTCCGGATAGGTGTCCAGATCTTTCCAGGAATACACTTTGATATCCTGTGCACGGAAAGTCTCATCAAAATGTTTGCTCTCGACGCCCGTTCCGTCGCTGCTCCAGACCTTCAACGTGATCGTCAGTTCCGGTACATCACCGGCTGCCCATTTTGATCCTGCCGCATGACTGTATCCGCTCCATACTGCTGTTTTTACAGAACAGTCCTCATTTCGCATTGTTGCATAAGAATCTTCTACTGCCTCACCGATAAACGGCTCATTGGCAATCAGCAGTTTTCCGCCGGATGTCACACGCTGCGTAATGGTAATATATGTGCCATTGTACTGTTTTGAAACTTTCATCTGGAACTTATCATTCTGAGTGTCTGCCAGTTTAAGTTTTGACAGAATCGTATCTTTATTATTCTCGCTGATTTCCAGTACTTTCTTTCCTTTTACCAGCTCGGTCTGTATCGTGATCGGATTGGTGATTGTCGCTGTTCCATCAATGCGGCTGATCCTGTTTTTCTCCGGAATCAGGATATTTTTACCGTCAGCAATGAATTTTTCTGTCTGAAATTTGCCAGAAAATGTAACATTTTTAAATTCCAGATTCTGTGATGCTGTCAGTCTCCCGCTTAAGTTGGAATCTTCCACCTGAACATTCGCAATATTCTGATCGGTAGACTGAATACTTCCGCTGCTGTTTTTTATGGTCAGTGTTTCGTTTGTCCCGTATCCCGCTGCCGTCAGATTTGAAAGATTCACAGAATCCAGTGTCACACGAAGATTATCGGCATTCAGAGCCAATGTCGGTGCAAACGAATACTGTTTAGCATCCTCACTTTTTATCGTCACATTTTTATCGATCACCGTATAACTGCTGTAATCACCGAGCAGTACGATCGTTCCGTTTTCTGTGAGATTGTTCATTGCACCGGTTATGGTTTTCATGGAAGTTTCTTTTGTATCACCCAGATTGTTGTTATTTCCATTTGCAGGATCTACATAAATGACATCATACTGCTTTTTCTGAACAGTTCCCCTGGCATCCAAACTGCCCGGATAACTGTTGGTACTGGTCCGCATAATATATGGTTTTTTCGGGGACACCGTCAGTTTCAATGTTCCGGATTTCGTCAGCATCGGACTGGACGCACCATTATAAATATCATAACTTCCATTGTTCCATTTATAAGTAAATGCTTTGGAAAGGTCTACGCCATCTATGATATTGGTGAAAATCGGTGTGATCGTATCTCCTGTCTGCATAGAATCCGGCAGACTGACTGTCGGTGTTACAGACAAATCCTTCAGAAGATTGATCCGATAGCCTGTGCCGGTAATCATAGCATCCTGTACGGCTCCATAGCTGATATAAGTTTGTTCTGTTGTCTGAGAAAACGTTCCGCTTCCTTTTACCGATGCTGTAAAGAAACATTCGCCCCTTGCAGACGTTACCTGAATGTCACCCTGATTGGTGATCGTACCGGCTACCACCGCTTTTGACATAAAATCAAATGGGCTGATCTGGAAAACCGCTCCGTTCTCAATCAGCATGTCCGTTATACGAAACGTATCCTGATAAGCACTCCATTTGAAAACAGCCCCATTCTTAATGACAATCTTCTTATCTGTTTCCACTTCATATGTATAAGTAAAACTTCCTTCAATGTTGATTGTCTGAACTGCATCATTTTTCAGAGCTGCCCTCAGCTCATTTTGCGTCGTAACGCTTATCTCCGCTGCATTTTGCAGTGCAATACCCTGTTTCTTATTTGCAGAAGCTGCTGCCTTGTTTTTCGCTTTCTGCTTTGCTGCTTCGTTTTTCTTCTGTGTTTCTGTTTCTTTTTGTATTTTAGTTTCTTTTTGTACTTCTGTTACTTTTTGTGTTTCAGTTCCTTTGCTTACTGTTTCTTTCTTCGTTTCTGAAATTTCAGATTCCTTATTTTTCTGTGTGCCTGAAGTTTCGGATGCTTTGTTTTTGTCTGTATTTGCTGTTTCAGGTTCTTTAATTTTTCCTGTCTCTGCTGCTGCAGTTTCTTTCGTCTGTTTTGTTTCTGTTGTCTCGGATTCCTTATTTTTCTTCGTCTCTGTTGTCTCAGATTCTTTTGCTTTCTTTATTTCCGTCTCTTTACTTTTCTCTGATTTTACTGTTTCGGATTCTTTCTCTTTTTTTGCTCCCGGTATTTCTGTTTCTTTCGTTTTCTCTGTATTTACCGCTTCAGATTCTTTGCTCTTCTTTGTCTCTGTCTTTTCCGATTCTTTGCTTTTATTTGCTATATGGTTTGCTGTTTCGGTTACTGCTGCCTTTGTCAACATCGGTGTCGGTGTTGTTCCAAGCAACAGACACGCCGTAACTCCCATACTCATTATTTTCAACATTCGTTTTTTCATACTTTTTCGCCCCTTTGCCAGCTTATCGTAAAATCTGCATTTTCTGACTTTATTATAGCATACATGATTTTTATATAGAACTAGCCAAACGGTTAGTATTTCAGTATAAAATGCCAGTATTGATGATAACGTTCACGGCGGATGTATTTACCGGTCTCTTTATCCTTTTCATCCTCATCCAGGTCTTTGACTGCACTGACTGTCAGATAACCATCTTTCAGCTCTGCCCTAACTTCCTCTTTCTTGAATCCCGACAGATCGATTTCCAGTTCTTTTCTCCAAAAATACCAGGCATCAACATAAGTCATTTCTCCATAAAATCATGAATGTAATGTGTAACCAACGAAGAATAATTTTCATCATTTATTTTGAGAACACTGCATCATTTCTGGAAAGAAGGTACACACAATACTGGTTCATGCTGATTCCTTCTCTCTGAGAATGTTCTGCCAGTGATCTGTACAGGCTTCTCGGAATTCTCAATTTAAACTGTCCAGAATAGTCTTCCAAACTGTCTGGTTCATGAATTTCTACCCCTTCTTCTAATGCTGCTTCAAGCCATGTTTTTTTTGCATCCAGTGCATTTGCTACTGCACTCTCCACTGTTTCACCACAAGTAATGCAACCAGGAAAATCTGGATAAGAAACTACAAATCCGCCTTCATCTTTGTCTTCCACAATTTCCATACGATAGGACATTGCCATATAATCATTCAGCGTCTTCATCATTCTTCGCCTCACTTTCTACAATCTGCCTTACCATTTCTACATATACTTTCTTGATTGGTTCATACTTTGGTATTGTAATTGGCATACACCCTTGCTTTCTGAAAGTGTAATGACTGCTTCCACTTCTTGGTGCATTCATTTCGTATCCGTAGCTTTCCAATATCGGGAAAGATGCTTTGCATTTTTGTGTATTGATGTCATATACATTGCTTTTGGGTCTATGACCTGCCGGACAGGAAATGATTTCTTTTCCGTCCTCTGAGAATTTAAAATCTGCATAGATATCTGCCACATCAGTCCCTTTTAGATCGGTTGTGATAAGAGTTACATTTTTTTCAGCAAACCAAATCTGATCCATACGAAAGAACTTTAGATCAAATCTCGATTTTTATTTCCTAAATTTCAATTAAACTTTCCTATCGTAAGTACAAGATATTTTCTTGTCTACAAATAATATTACGCATACGAGACGGTTTGTCCATGCGTTTTTGACTGGTAAATTTTATATTTTATTACGATATTTTTTTCAAAATCTTTTTCTCATTTGTCTTTGAAAAATCACTTAACCGATAAGAACGAACTCTTGTCTTGACAATAATCGGAATCAATAAACCATTATTTACCAGTTTTGCACATCTATTAATGACTGTTTTGTTTGTTACACCGATCATTTTGCTTACTTCAATTGGCGTAAATTCATATAACCGCTTTTTTAATAGAAATGCCAAGAATTTTTTTTCTTTTGCATTTAAATAAGATAGGCTTCCATCTAACTCGTCGTTTTCGGATGTTTTTGATAATTCATATACCTTTTTAGAATACAATTCCATCATCCGCAAAAAATAATTAATCCAAATTTCCGGATGAGGAGGATTTTCTCTTCCTGAATAATATAACGCCGGTAACCCCATTTGCAGTGATGCATAATATTCATCTGGATCATAGGCAAAATATTCTTCCAGAGAACCTATTCCATTAAAACCATATCCATAATAATCAAGAATATAGCCTGACATTAATCTGGCGGTTCTTCCATTTCCATCTTCAAAAGGATGAATGGTAACCAATTGATAATGAACTACAGCAGCAATAATCAGCGGATGATCATCTGTAGTATTTACATATTCAACAAGTTCATCCAACAAGTCTGGAATATCAATATACTCTGGTGGAATATATTCCGCTGCACCTGTTTCGGAATCATATACTGCAAATAACATTCCAGGCGGCATAGGGCCTCTTAAGCCTATCTTTTCTTTTGACGCACCTTTTTCAACCATTGCCTGCACTTCTAAAATCATTTCTTTTGAAAAAGCTTCTTTCTTTTTCAGTTTTTCTTCTAAAAAATTTAAAGCCAAAAAGTAATTACGAACTTCCTGTTCTGGCTTTAAAAAGTGTTTGTGAGGATCACTATCAATAGCCTCATTTGCCTGTTTTTCAGTTAATGGATTTCCTTCAATTTTGTTAGAAGCATAGGAACTTTTTTTCTTAGAGTTTTTTCTAAGTCTGTTTTTTATAATAGGTGGCATTTCTATCGTACTAAGAGAAAAACGCTTTTCGTCTATTTCCGATATTCTTTTTAAAATTTCATTTGTTAGCGTAACCTTAATCACATGATCCACCTCCATTTCATCCATATATTATATCGTTTTATGAATTGTTTTTCCACTAAAATTACACTATTTTTTCACTATTTTTCATTACTTCATCGTCTTCGCCAGTGAATTGAGCAATGCCCGCATCTCTGGATTTGC
>ENA-ORUA01001857-ORUA01001857.1-human-gut-metagenome-genome-assembly--contig:-NODE-1857-length-17880-cov-5.083815_pt1 | contig 17880 bp, 10 predicted proteins | sample MGYA00242076_ERZ509201 | MGnify/ENA primary metagenome ERZ509201 (study PRJEB26280, sample SAMEA2338863) | human gut metagenome | biome: human gut; feature: human-associated habitat; material: faeces...
GACATAGTAATTCTGCCGCCATTGGTCCTACTGCCGAATCCGCCTCGCTGACAAAAATCACTCTTCGATACTTCTGCTTCTTTGTGATCTCTGTTGCCTGCAGGTGCATATGTCCTGCCGCCTTTTCAAGACGATTCATAATCGCCTTTCCTATTCCGTTCATAGCAAAAGATTCACTATAAATCAGATCAACGTCTTCTTCATCGAATTCACGAAGCACTCGATAAAGGTTTCTTGCAATAGTATTCTCATTCTCACGGGTTCCTATATTCTTCACAATCCCATAATTATAGAACTGAACTGTTTCCCCCGTTGCAATGATTCCGACTTCCTTTCCTTCCCGATGCGCGGCATAAGCAAGCTGACGAATTGCAAGAATCTCTTCTCTTATATTTCCTTCCACAATCATCATTTTCGCCTTCGGTGCATAATGTCGGTACTTCATTCCCGGAGCTTTCGGCGCCTGCTTGCTTTCACTGTTAACCAATGTCTCATCAACACCAACCGGTCCGATTACCTCCTCAAACATATCCGCTGTAATTGCACCCGGACGTAAAATCATCGGCGGCTCTACCGTCATGTCAAGAATTGTGGATTCCAATCCGATATCTACCGCACCTCCATCCAGGATCATATCAATCTTACCTTCCAGATCCACCCGCACATGCTCTGCTGTCGTCGGACTCGGACGCCCGGATGTATTCGCACTCGGTGCTGAAACAAATCCACCTGCCGCCCGGATCAATGCCGCTGCAATTGGATCACTTGGCATACGAACCGCAACCGTATCTAATCCTCCGGTTGTCCCGTAAGGTACACTCTCACTTTTTTCAAATATCATCGTCAGCGGACCTGGCCAAAAATGTGCTGCCAGTGCGTCTGTCTCCGGTGGAATATTCACCGCCACTTTTTTCAGATCCTCATAGTCTGCAATATGAACAATCAACGGATTATCTGATGGACGTCCTTTTGCTGCATATGTTTTCTTTGCCGCCTCCTCTTTTAATGCGTCCGCCCCAAGTCCGTAAACCGTCTCCGTAGGAAATGCAACAAGACCTCCTTGTTTTAATACATTTCCCGCTTCTTCTATTACATCCTGGTTTATTTGGTTTTTATCTATTTTTCTAATAATCGTTTCCATAAACTTTATTATATCATTATTTGTTCTAAAAAAAAACTGTTTCTCTTCTGCTATTCATTTTCTTTTATATAAGACAAAATTCCTTCTGCCACTGCTTCTGCTACTGACTTCTGATAATCTTCCGTAACCAGCTTCTGTGCTTCTTTATAGTTACTCAAAAAACCACATTCTACGATCACTGTAGGTACTTCCGTCTTTTTTAATATATAATATGTATTATTTGCTTTTATCTTTTTGGTATTATCCGGATTTACCTTTTGTAAAGCGTCCTGTATTATCCCCGCAGCTTTTTCTCCTTCCGTCGATGTCTGATAGTAGAAGACCTGCGCACCGAAAACATTTTCTTCATGATAACTGTTCTGATGTATACTGACTGCTAATACAGGAGAAACTTCATTCATAATCTTTACTCTGTATTTCAAATCTTCTACTTTACTTTGTGCAAGCTGTTCATCTGTTTCTCTGGTCATGATTACCTGTATATTTTCTTTTTCCAAAATTTTCTTTACAGAATTCGTAATCGTTAAATTGATATCTTTTTCTTTCACTCCATTGATTCCGACCTTCCCCGAATCAGTACCACCATGTCCTGCATCTAAAACAACTATCCTGTCTGACTTTTCAGCTTCTCCGATTGTCTCCATTTCTTCTTTTAATTCTTTCTGTAAGTTTTTCGAAACTTTCCAACAACCTGCGATAAGCCCTGTCATAATCAGAATCCCTATCATCAACCTGATTTTTCTTTGCAAAAAACGACCTCCCTTCACATATTCTATCTATATGCGATGAGAAGCCGTTTTTTAACTTATCTTTTATTTAATTTACATACTGAGAAATGAGCTTCCATACACTGCTTTCTTCTTTTCCCAGACTCCATTCTGCCACACCTGCCAGTTTATTTTCCTGTATCACCTTCAGCTTTGCTTCCAATGATTGAGCATCTTCAAGCCAGATACGGTAGGTTCCGCCATCCGCAGACCATTTTGCATAGTTTTGCTGTGTCTTTTCATCCCACTGTGCTGTTGCTCCCGCATTCACAACACTCTGCGCTGCTTCTTCCATTCCCAGTGCCTTACTTGATACTTTATTCGGATAAGATGCTGCTTCTGTACCAGCTTCTTCCGAAAGTTGCTCCGGGCTCTTTGCTGTCTCAAACCATAATCTGGTAAAAAATGGAATTCCGGCAATTACTTTATCAGCTGATACCTTTTTCAATGTTTTTTCTATTCCATCCTGCAAATAGCTGATCGATGCCACTGATCCCGCTTCATAGGATCCTTCTGTATGTTCATCATAAGCCATAATCACCACGTAATCTGCCACAATCCCCTGCTCTTTAAGATCATAATGTGAATTGTATGACTGTGGCACATAATTATCAACTGAAAATACAAGATTATTCTGGTGGCACTTCACAGACAGCTCTCTCACAAGCTGCACGTAATGCACACCACACTTGGAAGAAATCAATTCAAAGTCTAAATTAATTCCATCCACTCCTGCTGCCACTGCTGCAGCTACAACCTGATCTTCCAGTTTTGCTCTTTTTGATGTATAACGCAATGTCTCATAGGTCTCATCATAGGAATTCGTTCCACCATGAAAATCCCGGAATACAGCCCACACTTCCAGTCCTGCCGTATGTGCATAATTCACATAGTCCGCATCTGCAATTGAACTGATATTACCTTCCGTATCCGCAAGACTAAACCAGGTTGGTGCGATCGTCGTAAGTCCACTGGTTGATGCGAGTACCTGCTGAACCGCATTATTTGCTGCCGCATTCGTCACATTATGCCATGCCATATTGATCGAATGATCTTCTGTCATGTCTGAATAAACCGGTTCCGTAAAATCTCTGGATGTTTTTTCTTTTTTCTGGTTCTTTAAAGATTTGGTCTTAATATATCCTACATAACCATCCGCTGTGGCAACTTTCATCCAGTCATCTTCGTCTTCAAGCACTGTCACCTTGTCCGATTTTTTAACTTCTGTCAGTATCGGACTCTTAACGCCACCAAGATAACGAACCTGTGTGTCTTTCTTCACTTCTGCTGTCTCGATCTCGCCCCACTTTGATGTGATAATTGCTCTGTTTGGTTCCTGTTCCACAGAATATTCCATATTCGTATACTCTTGTATGAACGGAAGTGCGATATATGCGATATCTCCATCCGTCTTAAGAATTACATAATCTTCACTTTTTGTTTCGTTCACTGCTGTATATTCACTGCTGTTCTCACTTACAGAAATATTTCCATCCGGCAAGGTATATAAAAGCACCCGTTCGTTCGCATCCCAGTAAAATCTGCTGTTTATCTTATCACGAAGAACCTGATATGCTACATAATATTGTCCATCAAAAACCTTACCCGGTATAACACTATCTGTAGAAGAATCGGAAGAAGATTCCGCGGAACTCTCTTCTTTTTTCACTACTTCATTATTAATGATCAATGCCAGATCATCACTGTTTTCTATTCCATAATATTGTTCTTTATCGGCTTCCTCATTTGATGAACCGTATCTCTTAAAGAAAACTGCGCCTGCTGCCAAAATCATGATCAATAATATGATGATCATTACGAAAAGAATTTTATTACGTCTTTTCCGCGCTCTATTCACTTTCTTCGTATGTCGTGTTCCTGACCTTCCATTTCTGCCTCTGCCTGTTGTCATTGGTCTTCCCTTTCTCCGGGAACTCCCCGGATGTCCAGATTGTCCTTCTACTCTTCCCCTGCTTCGCGCATGGGTACTGCCTTTTCTTTTGTCCATGCCAACCCTCCTGATTGCAATTTTTATATCTCTGGCGCTTTCTTACACAAACAGTTCCTTACGCTCTGCTCTGCTGTGTGTATTTCTAATATCTCCACATCTCTGGATAAAATAATGATTCTGGAATTCATTATATCATATTTTCATCTTGCGTCATTAACAAATTGCATCTACAACAGTTGTACATATCAAAAAGTTGTTACACCTTAAATGTCTGTCCAGCTTCTATCAATTATAACAGCTTACAAATATACTTCTGTCCGGCAGTTCAAGGGGTAATCTCTGCCTGTCTGTTATGATTCACATCTGTAAAAACCAATGATTCTATCCTTCCTTCCGGATCAATCACATAATCTCTCATATAAGTACCTTCTTCTCTGGCCATATATGCTGTCACAATCTGCAATGGACTCATCGGATATCCATCCATAACTATGTCCACTCCTTTTTCTTCATAACCTCTTAGTTCCGCATATAATTCCTTATATCCATCTTCCGTTCTCATATCGTATGTACTCCTTCTCTCCTTGGATCCTGATAAAACGTTGTCCGCCATCTTCGACCATAAAAGGTATCTGTGACATACTGTAGAACAAGTGACGGACAAGAAGACAACCCTGATCTTCGGAGGGTCTCCTTCTCATAATTATTGTGAATTTTCCCTTGATTTCAGGGAATTGAATTTTTTTGAAAATCAGAAATGCTTTCAGTGCCTCCTTTCTTAACATTCTGTTTTATCAAATGGTGTGTCTTCTGTAAGTGCCATTATATGAGCAGCCTTTTGGAATTTCAATGTGTTTATTGTTGATAAGTGGGTGGGATTTGTTGATAACCTAAAATAGTTATAAACAATTTTCGTTTTCCTTTACATCTTTTCTTTTTTTGTTTATACTAAACGATGAAAAGATATATCTAGTTATGAACATAATGAACAGTTCTTAATCCACAGATTATCTTAATATCATAAGACATAAGGATGTGATCATATGAAAATTGAAAAAATCAATGACAATCAGATTCGTTGTACTTTGACACATGCCGATCTTGCAGCCCGCAATCTCAAGATCAGCGAACTGGCTTATGGTACCGAGAAAGCAAAATCACTATTTCGAGATATGATGCAGCAGGCATCTTTCGACTTTGGATTCGAGACAGATGACCTCCCTCTGATGATAGAAGCAATTCCTTCTTCTTCAGACTCTATCACCTTAATCATAACAAAGGTGGAGGATCCGGAAGAACTTGATACACGTTTTTCCAAGTTTACACCTGCCGGAGATTCCGATACACTGAACAGCAATGTTCTTGAAAAGCTTCAAGGCGCAGATGAATTCTTTGATCTGCTTAACAAAGTGACGGAAGTGGCTTCCGAAGCAAAAGATCCGGAACCTAAAGAAACAGTACCGACATTTCCGGTCCGCCTGTTCTCTTTCGACACGTTAGATTCCGTAATTGAGGCTTCCCGCCTGCTTGCTCCGTTCTATACAGGTGCAAATACATTATATAAGGACGAGGAGAATAATAATACCTTTATCCTTGCGCTGGCACCTGCTGATGGCGCAGATCAGGAATTTAATAAAGTATGTAATATGCTTTCGGAGTACAGTTCCCCTGAGAAGGGAGATTCTTCTGTTCTTGCATTTCTGGAGGAGCATTGCAAAATCATTGTTTCCGCAGACGCAATTCAGAAGTTATCCACAATTTAAACAACGAATAAAAAAGACGGTCTGGAATTATGGGAATAACTTTTCCCACACTTCAGGCCGTCTTTTTCACTTGTTATCCACAAAAACTTTTAACGATACGAACAAAGAATGTGCCTTGCACATTCTTGCGCCTGCGGCGTTGCTAAGCGCCAGTGGCGCTTGTTTAGCAAGGACCGAAGTGGAAACGTAGACCGCTTGCGACGCCTACCTTGTACGCCGCAGTGCGCATCCTAAGCGGAGCGTTTTTTTATATGTTAGGAAAGAACTTTCCTAACATATAAAAAACATCTGCAACCGGCCAATTCAGGCTGTGCAGATGCTTTTTCGTATTTTCATCCTCTATTTCATTGCGTCTTTAATTGCTGTCAGAAGCTCATCATAAGTCTCATATGCCGGAAGTTCCGGATGATCTGCTTTGATCTGCTCTGTGCTGCGGAACAAGAATCCTGCCTTACTTGCCTGGATCATGCCAAGGTCATTGTAGGAATCTCCGCTTGCGATCGTGTCGAATCCGATAGACTGCAGTGCTTTCACAGTACTCAGTTTAGACTGCTCTACGCGCATCTTGAATCCTGTGATCTCGCCATCCTCAGCTACTTCCAGACTGTTGCAGAACAGTGTCGGCCATCCGAGTTTCTCCATCAGCGGTGTGGCAAACTGTGTAAATGTATCACTGATCAGGATTACCTGGCTGAATGTGCGGAGCTCATCTAAGAACTCTCTCGCTCCCGGAAGCGGATCGATCTTTGCGATTGTCTCCTGGATCTCTTTCAGTCCGAGACCATGCTCTTTCAGAATTCCAAGTCTCCAATTCATCAGTTTATCATAGTCAGGTTCGTCTCTTGTTGTCTTCTTGAGTTCCGGAATTCCACTCGCCTCTGCGAATGCAATCCAGATCTCCGGTACAAGTACTCCCTCTACATCAAGACATGTTATATACATCGTAATATTCCTCCATCTGTTTCGTTCTCTAATCACTTTATTACTTTACTGTAATGTATTGATTTTAACATATATGCTACATATTTACTACTTATTTTTTACGACAGTGAAAAAGGAGACCAGATATCTGATCCCCTTTCCCATCTTCTATTACTCCATAATAGGTTTCAATGCTTCTGCAAGCTTCTCTTTCTCAGCTTCTGCCTCTGCAAGATCTTTACCAAGTGTTGTGTAGTAGATCTTGATCTTCGGCTCTGTTCCGGATGGACGAACGATTACTGTCTCGTTGTTCTCCAGTTTGTAAACAAGTACGTTAGCCTTTGGAAGTCCTGTTTCTTCTGTCTTCTCGTAATCGATCACGCTGGCTACTTTGTATCCTGCGATCTCTTCCAGAGGATTCTTACGAAGATTTTCCATGATTCCTGACATCTTATCCATTCCGCTCAGTCCCGGGAATTCAAAGCTATCAATCTTGTTGAGATAACGTCCGTACTGTGCGTAGATCTCTTCCAGTCTCTGTTTCAGTGAGCTTCCGATGCTTCTGTAGTAAGCGGCCATCTCACAGATCAGCATAGATCCGATGATTGCATCTTTATCACGTACATAAGGTCCTGCAAGGTATCCATAGCTCTCTTCAAATCCGAAGATGAAACGATCAACTTCTCCTGCTGCCTCGAGATTCGCAATCTGATCTCCGATCCATTTGAATCCTGTCAGTACGTTGCGAAGTTCTACTCCGTAATGCTCTGCAACTGCATCTGCAAGTGGTGTAGATACGAGAGATTTCACTGCTACCGGTTTCTCAGGCATTGTGCCTTTCTCGATACGTCCTGCTGCGATGTAGTCAAGAAGAAGAACTCCGACTTCATTTCCTGAAACAAGCTCATAGGATCCGTCCGGGCACTTCATAGCGATTCCTACACGGTCTGCATCTGGGTCTGTTGCAAGCATAAGGTCTGCGCCTGTCTCTTTCGCAAGATTCAGTCCCAGCTCAAGTGCTGCAAAGATCTCTGGGTTCGGGTAGCTGCATGTTGTGAAATATCCATTCGGGTACTCCTGCTCCGGTACGATTGTTACATCTGTGATTCCGATGTCTTTAAGTACACGTGTTACCGGTACTAATCCAGATCCATTCAGTGGGCTGTATACAAGCTTAAGTCCTGCACTCTTACACAGACCCGGACGAACCTGACGGGACTCGATTGCCTCATACAGTGCATCCTTACAGTCATCTCCTACGAAACGGATCAGACCTTCTTCAACTCCCTGAGCGAAAGACATATACTTCGCACCTGTAAGTACATCTGTCTTCTGGATCTCTTCGTATACGATTGCTGCTGCATCATCTGTCATCTGGCATCCATCCGGTCCGTATGCCTTATATCCGTTATACTTCGCCGGGTTGTGGGATGCTGTTACCATAACACCTGCGTTACAGTTATAATAGCGTGTTGCAAAGGAAAGTGCCGGTACTGGCATCAGAGCATCGTAGATTCTTACTTTAATTCCGTTCGCTGCAAGAACTCCTGCTGCTGTCTTCGCAAACACATCACTCTTGAGTCGGCTGTCGTAGCTGATTGCTACTGTCTGTGTACCGCCCTGTGTCTTTACCCAGTTAGCGAGTCCCTGTGTAGCCTGACGAACAACATAGATATTCATTCTGTTTGTTCCTGCTCCAAGTACACCACGAAGTCCGGCTGTTCCAAACTTCAGCGCAACTGCGAAACGCTCCTTGATCTCATCATCATTTCCCTCGATTTTTGCTAATTCAGGCATCAGATCTGCGTCTTCCAGGTCTGCTGTCATCCAGCGCTTATACTCTTCCTGATACATCTTAATCACTCCTATCATTTACTTAAAATGTAAAATTATTGCAATTCAGCCATACAACGTAAGACCGTCAGTTTATGACCACTTCGTTGTATGGCTGAACTGTTTCTAAACTTTACAAGTCTAGTCATATTATACCATGCAGGTAGATTTACAGCAAGATTACTTGTCTATTTTAACAAGCATTTTCCATTACATAGAAATAATTCCCAATACATTTGCAATAGAACTTAATAATATAATAATCAGGCAGATCGGTGCCAGATATTTCATAAAGAACATGTATAATTTCTTTCTCTTAAATGCAGATGACTGCTCAATCTCCCTTGCAATCTTGTCAAATCCAACGGTACGAACGATCAAGAAGCATGTTGCAAGTGCTGCAAGTGGCATCATCACTGAATTTGTCAGGAAGTCAAAGAAGTCCAGACATGCCATTCCGAAAATCTGAATAAAGCTCAGTACTCCATATCCCATAGAAGATAAGGTTCCGATTATAAGCATAACAGCAACCATAAGGATACAGCATTTCGGTCTGCTCCAGTGAAGTTCATCCTGGAATGTAGATACGCTTGTCTCCAGAAGTGAGATTGCACTTGTCACTGCTGCAAGAAGTACCAATATGAAGAACAGGATACCAGCCAACCTTCCAACGCCCATACTTGCGAATACCTTCGGAAGTGTGATGAACATCAGAGATGGTCCTGCCTGCAGATTGTCCGGGTTTCCACCAGAGAATGCAAATACAGCCGGAATGATCATAAGTCCTGCGAGCATTGCGATTGCTGTATCGAAAATCTCAACCTGTGTTGTACTCTTCTCAAGATCAACGTCTTTACCAATATAAGAACCATATGTATACAAAATTCCCATCGCGATTGACAGGGAGTAAAACATCTGTCCCATTGCCGCAACAACCGTCATTGCTGAGAAGTGCTTTGGATTCGGAATCAGGAAATACTTCACACCTTCAATTGCTCCCGGTCTTGTTACAGAATAAATTGCTACGATAACCGCAAGGATAACAAGGATTGGCATCATAATCTTAGATACTCGCTCTACACCATTCTCAACTCCTGCCAGGATAACGCAGAATACAAGAATAGAAAACACGATGAACCATGCTTCTACCTGAAAAGAATCTGAAATAAATTCTGTAAAATATCCGTCCTGTGCAACAGTCTGCACATTTCCTTTCAAATACTCTGCAAGGTACTTGATAACCCAGCCACCGATCGAACTATAATACGGCACGATCAGCATAGGGATTATTGCATTGAGCCATCCGCCGATCTTAAATGATTTTGTCTTACCAAATGTCTGAAAAGCTCCAACCGGACTTTTTCTTGTCATTCTTCCAAGTGCTGTCTCTGACATGATCAGAACATATCCAAAAGATACGGTCAGAATCAGATAAACGAGAAGGAAGATTCCCCCTCCATATTTCGCAGCCAGATACGGGAATCTCCAGATATTTCCCAGGCCGACTGCTGAGCCTGCAACAGCAAGCACATATCCAATTTTACCCGAGAAGCTTGCTCTCTTTGCTGATTGTCCATTGTTACTCATAAATTGCCTCCCATCACATAACAGTCTGTACTGCTATTTTCCCATCTTTTTTATAGCCTATACTGTTCTATTCTACCATTCACAATCATGAATAGCAACAAAAAAGAGCGTTGACAGCGCTTTTTAAACACATTTAAAATGCTATCTCGGCTCATTTTTATACGTTTTTATAATTTCCCTTCTATTTCTGCTCTTTCAAGCAATCTCTCAATCCCTATATTCCATGTTCCGATCTTCACTCCGGCATTGATCACACGCTTACATTTCCCTATTGTCTCAAATGCTTTCTGAAGCGTTTCTTCCCGAATCTCCTCAAACGGTTCTTCCGTGATCACTTCTGCTGCCAGTAATCTTGCCAGCCGGTAATCCATATCATTTTCATATAAAATACCTGCCGCAAACGGGATGTGCTCCTTCTGAAGTCTTCGATAAACCGGGATTCCAGTTCCGCCGGAAGAGATCACGAACACTTCCGGCTCACCCTCCGGCGCAGGAAGTTCAATACTTCCAAAAAGCGGGTCAAAATATCCATTATTGATTCCATACAATTCGCGAATGATTTCTTCTGTAAATACTTCTTCCGGGCTTCCGTAATGTGAAATCGTCTCGCCTTTGACACAGATGATCTTATCTGAAATCTTCTGTGCCAGATCGATTTCATGAAGAGACATAATCACCGTAATCTTCTTCTGCCTTGCCATCCGCTCAAGGATAGACAACAGCTCCAACTTATATTTTACATCCAGGAATGAAGTCGGCTCATCTAAAACGATCACATCCGGGTCCTGACAGATTGCTCTCGCCAGCAGAACGCGCTGCTTCTGTCCGTCACTAATCGCATTAAAATCACGGTTGCCGAGTTCCTGCGCATGCACCGCCTGCATCGCCTCTTCCACCAGACATTCATCTTCCTGCGTCAGAATCCCAAGTCGTCCTGTGTAAGGATAACGTCCAGTCGCCACAATATCATGACAAGTCATCAACTCTGTCTTGATCCGATCCGTCAACACGACCGCCATCTTAGACGCAAGCTCTTTGTACGGCAGTTTCAGAAGAGAAGTATCGTCAAAAAATACATTCCCTCCAACGACTTTCAACTGTCTTGTAATACTTTTCAAAATCGTTGACTTTCCTGAACCATTCGGCCCGATCAAAGTCACGATCTCCCCCTTGTTGATCCCGATATTAATATCACGGATCAGGGAGTTTCCATTATAACCTACCGACAGGTCTTTCATTTGAAAATAATAATCTGCCATCTTATTTTCTTCCTCCCTTCGGTATCATCATATAGATAACGATCGGTGCACCCAGAATAGAAGTCACCGTACTGATATTCAATTCTACCGGTGCCAGTGCCATTCGTGCGATCAAATCACAGATCATACAGAACACAGCTCCCATAAAGAACGTTCCCGGTATGACCACGATCGGTTTTGACGTTCCAAATGCTTTCCTTGCAAGAAACGGAACTGCGATTCCCACGAAAGAAATCGGTCCCGCAAATGCTGTCACACACGCTGACAGAATACTGGAAAGCAAAATCAAAATCACGCGAAATGTCTTGATGTTGACTCCCATACTCTGCGCATATGCTTCTCCCAATTGATATGCACTGATTGGTTTGGACAGGAAAAATGTAAACAGCACCGCAAGTCCGACAACCACTGCTGCCACACGAATATTGCTCCAGCTCATTCCGGAAAAACTTCCCTGTGACCATCCGTGCAGATTCACAATATCAGAATCATCCGCAAATGTCACAACAAAATCCGTGATAGCCGAACAGATATATCCGATCATGATTCCCCCGACAAGAAGAGACGCCATATGCTGCACTTTTTTCGACATCAGAAGGATAAATCCCGTCGAGATCAGCGACCCGATAAATGCTGCAAGAATCAGTGTATACGAAGAAAATCTTCCGATATATTTCAAATACACGATCATTGTAAGTGCCACGACCATTTTCGCTCCAGAAGAGATTCCGAGAACGAAAGGTCCGGCAATAGGATTAGAAAAAAATGTCTGCAGCAAAAAGCCCGAAAGAGACAATGCACCACCAAGCAGCGCTGCCATCAGAATTCTCGGAAGACGGATCTTCCATATAATATTGTACTCTGTCGCCGCTCCTTCTTTCAGAAAGAGAATACGCAGAATCTTAGGCACCGGAATATGAACATTTCCGGTATTGATATTTAGCACTGTCACAACACAAAATACTGCTGCAAGAATCAGAAATACCGCTGTGTATCTTGTACGCCGTCTGAAATTTTCCTGATGAAAACTTGTCTGCTCCATTCTTCTACTCCATCTTTTCAAGAAATGTCATCTGAGATGCATCACCGTCTGTCAGCATCAGATGCATATCTTTGATCAGCTCTCCGACTGTATCTGTTGCCTGATATAAGTTCTTTCCGGTATACCAGACATTTCCGTCTTTCACCGCCTTGAATTCAGAGAACAATTCATTCTTTGCTTCCAACTCACTGATACTATTTATCTGTCCGTCGATCGTCCCGTTGTAGATCAGATAATCTGCATCTACAGCAGTCGCATAGAATTCCTCCATCGTCAGTTTAACAGATGGTGCGTTGCTGTCCGGATTCTTCAGATCTTTGAACGCATATCTTCCACCTGCGATTTCGATCATTGACGGAATATAATCGTCAGATTTTCTCACAACGATTGAACCATCTGTACTCACATAGAAATAAGCAACCGTCTTTTCCGTGTTCTCGAATCCTTTCAGTTCCTCGATTACATGAGCCTGCTGGTCAAAAAATGTATCCGCTTCTTCCTCTTTATTCAGAAGCGCCCCATAAAGCTTGATCCACTCGGTTCTTCCAAGCGGATGTGACTCATAACTGGAGTAGTCTACAAATACCGGAATCCCAAGATCTTCGATCATTTCCTGTACCTTCGGTGTATGAAGGATCATCGTTGATTCGATTGCCAGATCACAGTCTCCGTCAACGAGAGTCTCATAATCCGGTTCGCTGTATTTTCCCGCAAATGTCATCGCTCCGGATTCCATTGCTTCCTTTGCACTCTCTACATACCAGCCGGAAGCCTCAAGTCCGGAGAATTTTACCTTGTCAATTCCGCCGATTGCATCAAACAGAGACATGGATGCTGTCGCCGCCATATAAATATTCTCTGTCGGCTGCTGGATCACAACAATATCATCCGCCAGATTTTCCGGTTCTTCTTCACCTTCCGGAACGATCAGATATTGCTTATCTTCATGGACATCGATCAACTTATATCCATCCTTATAATAGTATACATCGAATTCTGTCGCGTAAGTCAGATCCATTGTAGATTCATAGGTAAGCCCTTCAATCTCCGGTGCTTTTTTTGTCTTGTCGGCTGCATCTTTGGTCTTATCCTTTGTTACATCTGTACCTGCTGAATTATTACCGCTGTTTCCACCGGAGGCTGCGGTAGAACCGCAGCCTCCGAGCAGAAGTGCAGCTGAAAGCATTAACGCTGTGATTCTGCATCTTCTTATCTTCATTCTATTTTTCTCTCCTATTTCTCTGCCGCTGCTACTGCCGCATCAAACTTCTCGTTCGTCAGCTCTTCACATCCGTAGAGAACACCGTAAACCTTGATCCACTCCTGCTTTCCAAGTTCTGTCTTTTCCTCGGAAGAACGATCAACAAAAACCGGAATACCAAGCATTGCAAGCTTTTCTGTCAGCTCTTCGAACTGTTCCGTCTTCTCTTCTACTGTCAGAGTCTCTTTTGTATCTTTACTGTCTTTATCTGCTATTTTGTCAGTATCTTTCGCTGCATTTTCCTCAGAATCTTCTCTTGGAAGAATATCTCCTGTGAACAATGCAAGATTCACTTCACTCTTCACAAAATTCTTCAGTTTCAACTTGTCCGCTGTTCCTGCATATGCAACTTCAGCATTCTTCTCTCCGTCTTTTACTTTCATCTTATCAGCAATCTCAGATACTGTACAGTCTTTGCTCTTCATTCCAACTGCCGCAACATTGTCAAGAAGATCGAGATCTTTCATCATATTCAGAATCTCATCAGACTCTGCATAAGTATGATCTGTCGGTTTTTTCACAATGATCATATCCTGCTCAAGACCAACCGGAACTTCCACATCCTCCGGAACGATCAGATATTTCACAACATTTCCCTTGTAAAGCTCTGCTGCCAGTTCCTGTTCGCTTGCGCCGTTATTATCTGAAGCTGCGGATTCCTCGACAGAAGCATCCACTTTGCTTTCTGCATCTGAGTTCTTAGAATCTTCTGATCTATTGATCGTAACAGAAGCTATTTTCTTCTTGGAAGACTTCTCTTTATCTTCTGCAGACTTCTCATTTTCAGACTTTGTTTCCTCTGCTTTTTCCGGGTCTCTTGCTGTGTCCTTCGTCATATCGATTTCAAGAAGTACAATCCCCTGATCATAATGATAAATCTTGAAATATTCTGCATAGTCAAGCTTTGTTTCTGACTGATATTCCAAACCTATAATTTCAGGTGCTTGTTCATCCAGCTTCTGGTTACTGCTTGTTGAAGCATCTGTTCCGTTTGCAGATGTTCCTCCATTCGCCGCTGCAAGATAAATGAAAATCGTATATTCTATCTCATGTGCGACAGACATTTTATCTGTCATTCCAATAATCTTATTATTCTGATTCAATGCAACCGGGATAACAGCTGTCGCTGATCCGCCGCCCTTTGTTGTGTAATACTTATTTCCGTTCGCTTTCACATACTGATAATGATCACTGCTGAACACGAGTGTTGCATAAGCCTGTCCATTCTGGATCGTCACTTTATTACAAGTAATCTGAACCTTACCTGTTCCACCGGACCAGGTAAAACGGTCCGGAGTATATACACCGTCTTTCAGTGTTGTTCCACTGTCTACATGAGAAGTAGAACCACTTGTATCGGATTCGTATTTTGATACATTATCTGCTTTTCCATCATTTCCATCTGTTTTTCCTGAATTAGTTCCAGATACAGAACCGCCTGGGAAAGCAGAATTGTTTGTTCCTGTATTACCTGTATTGCTGGAACCACCAGTAGTACCGGAATTTCCTGTGTTTCCGTTGTTTCCGGAATCACCTTTATTCTCAGAATCTGTAGAATTAAGATCGGCAATCTTCTTCATTGTCTCTGACTGGAAAGTCAGCGTTCTGTCATACCAGATTCCTTTTTTAATGGAATATGCTGCTACTGCGATTTCCTTATCCAACGCTTCTACCGGAACAGTATAAGTATATTTTCCTTCTTCATTCACCTGATATGGAATCCAGGATGACTGATCTGCGCTTGCAGCCTCTTCCTTTGTTCCCATATACAGATAGCCGTAACCGGTTCCGCTTAATGTAAGCACAGCACTCATTTTTCCGTCTTTTGCTGTCAGAATACAATCCACTACTTTAAACATGGAAGAACTGGAAGTTACGTCCATACTGTAGATTCCGTTTGCTACTGTTGCTTCCGGTGCTGGATTCGGATTTGGAACCGGATCCGGTGTCGGTGTTGGAGTTGGTGCCGGATCCGGTGTTGAGGTTTCTCCCGGATTCGGAATGTACATCCATAAGTACTGTTTGTCATACCAGGTCTGATCTTTTGACTTTCTCAAAGATACCGGAATTGTCTGACCTGCTTTTTCTTTCGGCACATTGAAATGAAATGTCCATGCACCTTCTTCATCCTGTGTTCTTTCTATAACAGATGCCTTCAACAAATCATCTTTTGAACCAAGATATAGCGCATCAAATCCTGTGTTGTTTGTCTTGATCGTGATATCAAGTTCGCCATCCTTTTCAACAACTGTTGATTCACTGACCTTGAACATCTTGAACTCTTCAGCGTCTTCTTTTACTACTTTCACAGATTCTCCTGTTACAGAAGGCGCCTCCTTTAGTGGCGGAAGTTCCGGTTCCGGAGTATTCGTAGAATCGTTAGAATCCATAGAAGGTTCTGACTTGCCTGTCTCATCTTTTATCTGTGTATCCTTGTTATCAGTTTTTTCGTCCGCAACCTGATCTGAGACAGTTATGCCTGGATTTTTCCCGGTGGTTTCTGTATCTTTCTCTTCTGAGTTATTTTCTGAATTATTTTCTGAGTTATTCTCTAAATTTGGTTTTGTTTCTGCTTCGATTGAATTCTGATTATCTGATTTATCCGAAGAATTATCAACTTTATCAGATTCCTCTGTCTGATCTTCTTTTGTTAAATCGTCATTTCTTTTATCTTCTTTAACATTTCCTGCGTCTTCTGTCTGACTCTCATCTTGTTTCTTATCTAGATCAGCTTCTTCCACCTCTACAGTTTCTTGTAAATTTGTCTCACACTGCTGCTCATTTTCTGCCGCATATGTTCTTGTATAAGACAATGGTGAAATCACCATAGAACCTGTCAGCATAAGCGCAAGCCATCTGCTCTTATTTTTCATTTCTTTTTTGTCTCCTCTTAAGTTGTGAATTATAAAATACGGAAAATGGATAGAATTATCTTGAATCAAATGAATGATTGCTGGTCACACGTAATGCGAACAGTAAGAATGGTTCTTTCGGTACAATCAATTACTCGTGATCTGGAATTCGTATATTCCCCGCACCAACGGCCGGCAGGTTTCCTGACTTACAGATCTTCTATACAGAACACCTTCCCGGTCTCCCAGTGGATGTGCGGACTCTCCACACTTGTCTGTATAGGGGCGGTCTTCTGAAATCTAATTTCTAAGAAGACCGCATCTCTGCTCACAGTGACGAGTTCGTACAGGTCTTGCACCTGTTTCCCTTTTACCTGTTTCAATCAGGATATGGAAATATATTCCCTGATCAAACAGCACCGAACGCTATTATTTCTGACTAACTATAACATTTCATTATATTGAAGTCAACTATTCCGCCTTCACGGCCCAGCGCATCTTCGTAGATCTTGCTCTTCCGTTCTGTGCACATTCCTGCGCTGACGGACGCACAACATCTCTCGCATATTCGGAATAGATTCCTTCTTTGTATCCTGCTTTGAGTGCTTTTTTTACAAGCTTGTCCTCTCCGGAATGGAATGTAAGAATTGCTACTCTTCCGCCCGGTTTTAATGCTCCCGGGAGTTTCTCCATGAATTCATACAGCACTTCGAACTCATTATTGACATCAATACGAAGTGCCTGGAATGTTCTCTGGCAAGTCTTTTTGATAATGTCCTTCTTTTCTTTATTATTTGGAAGGAAATCTAAAGTCTTCTCGATGACATTTCTAAGCTTTGTTGTTGTATCAATGCGATTGCCCTTGCGGATCTCTGTTGTGATCGCTTTCGCCAGCTCTTCGCAGTATGGCTCATCTGAATTCTCGTAAAGCATTCCGGCAAGCTCTTCCTCGGAAATGTTGTCGAGTCGTTCTGCTGCGCTGATACCTTTCTCCTGGTTCAGTCGCAGATCCAGCGGTCCGTTAACTTTGAAGGAAAATCCTCTCTTCGGATTGTCGATCTGCATAGAGGAAACTCCAAGATCCGCAAGGATAAAATCAAATCCTCCAACTTCTTTTGCAATCTCATCGATCGTGCAGAAGTTCTGCAGACGGATACTTAAAATATCTTCTCCGAATCCCTGATCTGCCAGACGTTTTCTTGTCTTCGCAGACTCTTCCGGGTCAACATCTGTTGCATAGATGTGCCCCTCACCTTTCAGACGTTCCAGCATTGCTTTCGTATGTCCACCGTATCCGAGTGTCGCATCGAATCCAGTCTCACCCGGCTGGATTTTCAGGAAATCCAGGATCTCATTTACCATGATAGAAATGTGCATTCCGGCAGGAGTATTTCCCTTCTGGATTACATGCGCGATTGTATCCTTGTATTTCTCCGGCTGTAACTCTTTATATTTCTCCTCGAATTTCTTCGGGTATTTTCCTTTATATCTCACACGACGCTT
>ENA-ORUA01001865-ORUA01001865.1-human-gut-metagenome-genome-assembly--contig:-NODE-1865-length-17816-cov-4.814819_pt1 | contig 17816 bp, 14 predicted proteins | sample MGYA00242076_ERZ509201 | MGnify/ENA primary metagenome ERZ509201 (study PRJEB26280, sample SAMEA2338863) | human gut metagenome | biome: human gut; feature: human-associated habitat; material: faeces...
AGATGATTGTGGCTTCTTTTTCGTTCGGGAAAATGGGGAACCGTTATATCCGCAGTTAGTTTATCGGGTAGTCAATGGGTCTTTGTCGAAAGTTTGTTCGCTCGATAAAAGAAGTCCGCATGTATTGCGTCATACATTCGCGTCGGCCATGCTGAATAACGGGGCAACTCTCAATAGTGTCAAGGAACTGCTCGGACATCATTCATTAGCTTCAACCGAGGTATATACACATATAACGTTTGAAGAACTAAAACAAAGTTATAACCAGGCTTTCCCGAAAAGAAAGTCATAAAAAAGGAGGAAATATGGAAATCTTTTTAACAAGTATATCTGGAATTCTAGTCATCCTGGGTATGATTTTAGTGGGCTTCGTCATGGGGGAAAAAGGCTGGTTTGATGACAAGTCGCGTGGCCTAATCGCTAAGATGGTCACCCAAATTGCCTTGCCCTGCTATATGCTTTATACCATCACGCAGCGTTTCACAGCAGCAGACCTGCTTAAGATGTTGCCAGAATTACGTTTTCCTGCTCTGTCTATGGTGATTTTGTTTGGAATTGCAACAGCAGTGGCTAGGATTTTTGCAGTCAGAAAGGATCGTCGTGGACTCTTTATTTCCATGTTTTTTAATTCTAATACGATCTTCGTGGGACTACCAATCAACCAAGCTCTTTTTGGAGATGCTAGTATTCCCTATGTTCTGATCTATTACATGTGTAATACGACTTTTTTCTGGACCTTGGGGACCTATCTCATCCAGCGAGATGGTGAAGGAGAAGCTGAGTTTGATTTAAAAACTAGTTTAAATAAGATTTTTTCTCCCCCTCTTATGGGTTTTATCATAGGTCTTATTATCGTTATTCTTCATATTCAGTTACCGACATTTTTAACCAGTGATTTGCAGTATTTAGGTAGTTTAACAACTCCTTTATCTATGATTTTTATCGGTTTGTCAGTGTCTAATGCAGGAGTGAAGCAGTTGGTTCTGAAAAAAGACCAGGTATTAATTCTGCTAGGACGCTTTGTGGTTGCCCCGGTTTTGATGGCTGCAATCGTTTATTGGTCCTCCTTACCAACTTTGATGAAGCAAGTTTTTATCATCCAGTCGGCTATGCCTGTCATGACCAATGCACCTGTGGTTGCTAAACTCTACGGAGCTGATAGTGATTACGCTGCTATCATGGTGACTGAGACTACCCTCGCGACCATGATCGTTATCCCAATTCTCATGGTTTTGATGGCCTAATAAATGTCTGAGTCATCCAGTTTTTACTGGTGGCCTCTTTTTGTAAAAAAATCAAAAAAGTTTAAGAAAACGCTTTACAAATTATCAAAAGGTGCTATAAAGATTATATAATCTATGCAAACGCTCGCATCGAATATGGGAGGAAATGAAATGAATAAGCTAAAAGAAAACTTTGGCTTTGATTTCTGGCAAAAGTTTGGTAAGGCCCTCATGGTTGTTATCGCGGTTATGCCAGCAGCAGGTCTTATGATCTCTATCGGTAAAACGATTGCCATGATTAATCCAAACGCGGCACCACTCGTTATTACAGGTGGATTTCTTGAGCAAATTGGTTGGGGGGTTATCGGTAACCTTCACATCTTGTTTGCCCTTGCCATTGGTGGTAGTTGGGCTAAGGAACGTGCAGGAGGTGCTTTTGCAGCAGGTTTTGCATTTATCTTGATTAACCGCTTGACTGGTTCAATCTTTGGTGTTACTTTAGATATTCTTGCTGATAAGGGTGCTACAGTTCACACACTTCTTGGTCAATCAATCAAGGTGTCTGACTACTTCATCAGTGTTTTGGAAGCACCAGCCCTTAACATGGGTGTATTTGTAGGTATCATCTCTGGTTTCATCGGAGCTACTGCTTACAACAAATACTATAACTTCCGTAAATTGCCAGAAGCTTTATCATTCTTCAATGGTAAACGTTTCGTACCATTCGTAGTTATTCTTCGTTCAGCTATTGCAGCCATCGTTCTTGCTATTGTATGGCCAGTTATTCAATCTGGAATTAACGGTTTTGGTATGTGGATTGCCAACTCGAAAGAAAATGCTCCAATTTTGGCACCGTTCTTGTTCGGTACATTGGAACGTCTTCTCTTGCCGTTTGGTCTCCACCACATGTTGACTATTCCAATTAACTACACTCAATTGGGTGGTACTTATGAAGTCTTGACTGGTGCTGCAAAAGGTACTAAAGTTTTGGGTCAAGATCCACTCTGGCTCGCATGGGTTACTGACCTTGCTAACCTTAAAGGTGCGCATCCAGATCAATATAAACACCTTCTTGAAGCCTATACACCAGCTCGTTTCAAAGTTGGTCAAATGATTGGTTCATTTGGTATCTTGATGGGTATGGTGGTAGCTATCTACCGTAACGTTGATGATGATAAGAAACATCAGTATAAAGGTATGTTGACTGCAACTGTGCTTGCAACATTCTTGACAGGGGTAACAGAGCCTATCGAGTACATGTTCATGTTCGTAGCTACTCCACTTTACATCATTTACGCATTTGTACAAGGTGCTGCCTTTGCAATGGCTGACATCGTTGACCTCCGTGTTCACTCATTCGGTTCTATCGAATTCTTGACACGTACACCTCTCGCTATTAACGCTGGTTTGGCGATGGATATCATTAACTTCATTTGGGTAACTGTACTCTTTGGTATTATCATGTTCTTCATTGCAAACGTCATGATTAAGAAATTTGATTACGCAACACCAGGACGTAATGGTAACTACGAACAAAATGACGATTCTTCAGAATCTGCTGGATCAGCAGGTGCTGGAACAAGCTCAGCAAGCTCACAAGTTATAAACATCATCAACCTTCTTGGTGGACGTGCTAACATTGTCGATGTTGACGCATGTATGACTCGTCTCCGTGTTACTGTTAAAAATGCTGAAAAAGTCGGAACTGAAGAACAATGGAAAGCTGAAGGTGCTATGGGTCTTGTTATTAAAGGCCAAGGTGTCCAAGCTATCTACGGTCCTAAAGCTGACATCTTGAAATCTGATATCCAAGACGTACTTGATTCAGGTGAAGTTATCCCTGAAACACTTCCAAGTCAAGTGACTGCTGTTCAAAAAGCAGAAGCTCAATTCAAAGGTGTGACTGAAGATGTTCACTCAGTTGCAGACGGTCAAGTTATCAACATTGAAGATGTAAAAGATCCAGTATTTTCACAAAGAGTGATGGGTGATGGTTTCGCTGTAGAACCAGAAAACGGTAAGATTGTTTCTCCAGTAGCTGGTAAAGTTTCAAGCATCTTCCCAACTAAACATGCTCTTGGTTTGGTATCAGATAATGGACTTGAAGTTTTGGTTCACATAGGACTTGATATTGTTAGTCTTGAAGGTAAACCATTTGAGGTTAAAGTTACTGAAGGACAAACTGTTGCTGCTGGTGATCTCTTAGTGGAAGCAGATCTTGCAGCTATCCGTGAAGCTGGACGTGAAACTTCAACAGTAGTTGTCTTCACCAATACAGACGCGATTAAATCAGTTAAAGTAGAACATACAGGAAAATTGGCAGCTAATGCTCCAGTTGCAAAAGTAGAACTTTAATTTGTTAAATAATAATCAAGCAGACAGCCCAGGGGCTGTCTTGTTTGTAAAAGACCTTGTTGTCATTTCTATATGTAAGTGTCAGATAAAGGATAAGATTATGAAATTTCTAACCTTAAATACCCATAGTTGGATGGAAGAAGATGCAGAAGGAAAATTCCAAACCCTAAAGGAACAAATCCTTAAGGCTCAATATGATATCATTTGTTTCCAAGAAGTTAATCAGGAAATAGAGACGGCAGCTGTAGAAACGGATGCTTACTATCATGTGCTACCATCAGCAACATCAATCCACCAAGATCACTTTGTCCGTTTGCTTGTGGAAAAATTAGCTGAAGAGGGACTTCAATATCATTGGACGTGGGCTTATAATCACATTGGTTATGACCACCTTAATGAAGGTGTTGCTGTCTTGTCACGCCAACCATTGACAGCTAGCGAAATTTTAGTTTCAGATGTCGATGATCCAACAGACTATCATACACGCCGTGTGGCAGTGGCTGAGACGACTGTAGATGGCCGAGAAGTTGCTGTTGCTAGTGTCCATCTTTCATGGTGGGATAAAGGTTTCCAAGAAGAGTGGGCACGCATTGAGGAACGTTTCCAATCTATTGGCAAACCTCTTATCCTAGCAGGGGACTTTAATAACCCAGCAGGTCGAGAAGGTTACCAAACAATATTAGCCAGTCCGCTCAAACTTCAGGATAGCTTCCAAGTGGCTCAAAAAACAAATGGAAGCTATACAGTTGGACCTGGTATCGATGGTTGGAAAGGTAATGAAGAACCTTTACGTATTGACTATGTTTTTGCAAGCCAAGAGTGGGCACTAAATCGCCTTAGTGTCATTTTTGATGGGAACAATCAACCTCTAGTAAGTGATCATTATGGCCTTGAAGCAGGACCTTACATTTAAATAGTAACTGTAACCTATCATGATCTAATGAGGGTAAAAAAACATTGTCAAAAGATAAATAAAAGAGTAAACTAGAAGCTGTAATTGAATTTTTATAAGGAGAGACTAATGGCTCATATTACATTTGACTATTCAAAAGTTTTGGATAAATTTGTAGCACCACACGAAGTAGATAACCTTCAAGCACAAGTAACAGTAGCAGACGAAATGATCCGCAAAGGAACAGGCCCAGGTGCTGACTTCCTTGGATGGCGTGACCTTCCAGAGAACTACGATCGTGAAGAGTTTGATCGTATTTTGAAAGCTGCTGAAAAAATCAAAGAAGAAAGCGACGTTTTGGTTGTTATCGGTATCGGTGGTTCTTACCTTGGTGCCAAAGCAGCTATTGACTTCTTGAACAATCACTTTGCTAACCTTCAAACAAAAGAAGAACGTAAAGCACCACAAATCGTTTATGCTGGGAACTCTATTTCATCAACTTACCTCGCTGACTTGCTTGAGTATGTTGAAGGTAAAGATTTCTCAGTTAACGTTATCTCTAAATCAGGAACAACAACTGAACCAGCTATCGCTTTCCGTTTGTTCAAGGAACTTCTTGTTAAGAAATACGGTCAAGAAGAAGCTAACAAACGTATCTACGCAACAACTGACCGCCAAAAAGGTGCTGTTAAGGTTGAAGCAGACGCTAACGGTTGGGAAACATTTGTTGTTCCAGATGATATCGGTGGACGCTTCTCAGTATTGACAGCTGTAGGTCTATTGCCAATTGCAGTTTCAGGGGCTGATATCAAAGCCCTCATGGAAGGTGCTAACGCTGCACGTAAAGAGTACTCTTCATCTAAAATCTCTGAAAATGAAGCTTACCAATACGCTGCAATTCGTAACATCCTTTACCGTAAAGGTTACACAACTGAAATCTTGGCAAACTACGAACCATCACTTCAATACTTCGCTGAGTGGTGGAAACAATTGGCTGGTGAGTCAGAAGGTAAAGACCAAAGAGGTATCTACCCAACCTCAGCAAACTTCTCAACTGACTTGCACTCTCTTGGCCAATTTATCCAAGAAGGTACACGTAATCTATTTGAAACTGTTGTTCGTGTAGACAAACCACGTAAAAACGTTGTTATTCCTGAATTGGCTGAAGACCTTGATGGACTGGGTTACCTCCAAGGCAAAGATGTTGACTTTGTTAACAAGAAAGCAACAGACGGTGTTCTTCTTGCTCATACAGATGGTGACGTGCCTAACATGTTCATTACTATCCCTGAACAAGATGCCTTTACATTGGGTTATATCATCTACTTCTTTGAGCTTGCTATCGCACTTTCAGGATACTTGAATGCTGTTAATCCATTTAACCAACCAGGTGTAGAAGCTTACAAGAAAAATATGTTCGCCCTTCTTGGTAAACCAGGATTTGAAGAACTTGGAGCAGAACTTAACGCTCGCTTGTAATTCTCAGATAGGATCAGCTTTGGCTGGTCTTTTTTCTGTTATTAGCACTTCGTCTTTATTTCAATTTTACTAACGGCAGTCAAAGTGCTATAATGTAAGGGATTGTGAATTTAGCGGGTTCTGCTATTTTCAAAAAAGAAAAAAACAAATCAGAGATGTTATAACATCTCTTAGAAGAGGTGAATCCAATGGGACGTAAATGGGCTAATATTGTTGCTAAGAAAACTGCTAAAGATGGTGCTAACTCAAAGATTTATGCTAAGTTTGGTGTTGAAATCTATGTAGCTGCTAAACAAGGTGAACCAGATCCAGAGTCAAACTCAGCTTTGAAATTTGTTTTGGAACGTGCTAAACAAGCGCAAGTGCCAAAACATGTTATTGATAAGGCTATTGATAAGGCTAAAGGTAACACAGATGAAACTTTCGTTGAGGGGCGTTATGAGGGATTTGGACCTAACGGTTCTATGATCATTGTAGATACTTTAACTTCAAACGTTAACCGTACAGCTGCCAATGTACGTACTGCATTTGGTAAAAATGGTGGTAATATGGGTGCTTCAGGTTCAGTATCATACATGTTTGATAAAAAAGGTGTCATTGTATTTGCTGGCGAAGACGCAGATGCTATCTTTGAGCAATTGCTTGAAGCAGATGTAGACGTTGAAGATGTAGAAGCAGAAGATGGAACAATCACTGTTTACACAGAACCAACTGACCTTCACAAGGCGTTGGAAGCTCTCCGTGCTAACGGTCAGGAAGAGTTCCAAGTGACAGAACTTGAAATGATTCCACAAACTGAGGTTACTCTTGAAGGTGAAGACCTTGAGACGTTCAAAGGACTTATTGATGCTCTTGAAGCGGATGATGATGTTCAAAAGGTTTATCACAACGTAGCAGATATGTAATCTCATTAAACATTTTCTGTCTTGTAGAAAGTGTTTTTCTGTGGTCTGGTTAAGGATTTACCTTGCTTGTCCTGACGTAATCTGATATAGTAGAAGCCAAGTGAATTATTGGAGGAACACGAAATATGAATATGATGCTATTGTTGGTCATTTATGCTGTTGCAATTGTTGGTTATGTGGTGTTTAGCCGTCGCCGTCAGGCGAAGGCTCAAGAAGTTCGTTTTGCAGGTCTCGCTAAGGGTGCGGAAGTCGAAACAATTGGTGGTTTGATTGCCATTGTTGACGAAATTGATAAAGAAAATAATCGTATCGTCTTGGATGCGGAAGGTGTTTTCTTGACTTTTGACTTGAGCCGTTCAATCATGAAAGTGATCACGCCAGCACCAAGTACAGAAACAGCAGAGACTGTTAAAGAGACAATTGTTGAAGAAGATTCAGCAATTGAGTCTGCTGATGAAAAGTAAGATGTGTATTTTAGGCTAGGTTAAATCCTGGTCTTTTTGCATATTCTAATCTCCTTGGTATTAAACACTGTTCAGAACCCTTAAAAATGTGGTAGAATAAAGGATAAACTATATTTAGAGGATATTTCATGTTTAAATTTAGAAAAAAATCTCATCAAGAGGTTTTAGACAATATTCCTAATCATATCGGTATTATTATGGATGGAAATGGCCGTTGGGCTAAAAAGCGTCTACAACCGCGTGTGATGGGACATAAGGCTGGGATGGATGCCTTGCAAAAGGTAACCATCGAAGCGTCACAACTTGGAGTTAAGGTATTGACAGTCTATGCTTTCTCAACTGAAAACTGGTCACGTCCACAAGATGAAGTTAAATTTATCATGAATTTGCCAGTTGAATTTTTTAACAAGTATGTACCAGAATTAGACAAAAACAATGTTCGCATTTTGACAATCGGAGATAATAGTCGCCTACCTAAGGAAACCTTAGATGCTCTTGAAAAGGCAGTAGAGCAGACGAAACATAATTCCGGTTTGATACTTAATTTTGCATTGAACTACGGTGGTCGTGCGGAGATTGTATCGGCTGTTCAAGCTATTGCTAAAGAGGTTGAAATAGGGAGACTCAGACCTGAAGCTATTGATGAAGACCTCATTGCTAAGCATTTGATGACAGATAAGCTGCCATACCTTTATCGTGATCCAGATTTAATTATCCGTACGAGTGGCGAACTTCGTCTTAGTAATTTCTTGCCTTGGCAATCTGCCTATAGTGAGTTTTACTTCACAGATGTTTTCTGGCCAGACTTTGATCAGCAGGGACTACATCAAGCTATCTCTAACTACAATAAACGTCACCGTCGCTTCGGTGGTGTCTAGAAAGGACCTCTCATGCAAGAACGTTTAATTGGTGGGGGTGTGGCAGCAGCCATTTTCCTCCCATTGCTCTTTATCGGTGGTCTTCCTTTCCAGCTTTTGGTTGGGGCTATGGCCATGGTTGCAGTGTCTGAGATGCTTCGGATGAAGCACTTGGAGATATTCTCTATCGAAGGTGTTTTGTCTATGTTGGCAGCCTTTATTTTAGTAGTGCCCATTGACCATTATTTTAACAGTCTTCCAACAGATGCCAGTGTGACAGGTTTTGCCATTATTTCTTTTTTGATTTTAGCAGGAACTGTACTTAATAGCGACCACTATTCTTTTGATGATGCGGTATATCCAATCACTTCTGCCTTTTATGTTGGTTTTGGTTTCCAAAATCTCATTGCAGCACGTTTGGATAGCTGGGAAAAAGTTTTATTTGCCCTCTTCATTGTTTGGGCGACGGACATTGGTGCCTATCTCTTTGGTCGTCGATTTGGTCAAAAAAAGTTATTGCCAAAAGTATCACCTAATAAAACCATTGAAGGTAGTGTTGGTGGTATCTTATCAGCAATCATTGTAGCACTACTCTTTGGGTTGATTAATCATAATGTCTATGCACCCCATAGTTTCTTCTGGTTGCTTATCTGTACGATTCTCTTTAGTATCTTCGGTCAATTTGGTGACTTGGTTGAATCAGCTATTAAACGACACTTTGGTGTTAAAGACTCAGGTAACCTTATTCCTGGACACGGTGGCATATTAGACCGTTGTGATAGCTGGATTTTCGTTTTCCCAATCATGCACTTACTAGGACTTTTTTAAGGGTGGTGGTGTCTAAATGAAAGCTATTATTACTTTTTTACTGATTTTCTGTGTGATTGTCGTCTTCCATGAGTTTGGCCATTTCTTCTTTGCCAAACGATCAGGCATTCTGGTGCGTGAATTTGCCATTGGGATGGGTCCTAAAATTTTTGCACACACTGGTAAGGATGGTACCGTTTATACTATTCGTATCCTTCCTTTGGGTGGTTATGTGCGTATGGCTGGTTGGGGTGAAGATACAACTGAGATTAAAACGGGGAGTCCTGCTAGCCTAACGCTTGGAAAAGATGGCAAAGTGAGACGTATCAATCTTTCAGATCGTCAGGTTGACCAGACGGCTTTGCCTATGAACGTTACTGCCTATGATTTGGAAGATAAGTTAACTATTACAGGTCTTGTCCTAGGTGAGACCAAGACCTATGAGGTTGACCATGATGCCACTATCGTTGAGGAAGACGGTACGGAGCTTCGTATTGCTCCTAAAGATGTCCAATATCAAAATGCTAGCATTTGGGGACGTTTAATTACCAATTTTGCTGGTCCTATGAACAACTTTATTCTTGGGGTCTTGGTCTTTATTATCCTTGCCTTTGTTCAAGGTGGTGTTCAAGATACGTCGACCAACCTTATCCAGGTGGCTAATGGTGGTGCTGCCCAGGTGTCAGGTTTGAAAACTGGTGATGCCATCGTGGCCATTAACAAGGACAAGGTTACTGACTGGGACAGCTTGAAAGAAGCATTGAGAGAGAATACCCAAAAATTCTCGAAAGGCGACAGCCTTTCTGTGACGGTTAAGAGAAGTAATGGTCAGGAAGAAACTATTTCTGTTAAACCCCAAGAGAGCCAAGGGAGCTACTTTTTAGGTGTCTCTCCTGTCTTAAAGACAGGTCTTAAAGATAAGATTTTTGGTGGTTTCCAAATGGCTTGGGAAGGTGCGACGGCAATCCTCGCTACGCTCAAAGGGCTCATTACCAACTTTAGCTTGAACAAGCTTGGTGGACCGGTTGCTATGTTCCAGATGTCTGCACAAGCCTCTGAAAGTGGGTTAATTTCCATTCTTGACCTTATGGGAATGCTCTCTATCAACTTAGGGATTTTCAATCTTATTCCAATTCCAGCCCTTGACGGTGGTAAAATTGTTATGAATATTATTGAAGCTATTCGTCGTAAACCACTTAATCAAGAAATTGAAAGCTATATCACACTCGCAGGTGTTGCGGTCATGGTTGTCCTTATGATTGCAGTAACTTGGAATGATATTATGCGTGCTTTCTTTTAATTAGAAACAAAGAAATGAAAGGAAGTCTAAGGAACTTGACCCACGGGCTAGCCTCCTTAGTATGTAAATAATGAAACAAAGTAAAATGTTGATTCCAACACTTCGTGAAATGCCAAGTGATGCTCAAGTTATTAGTCATGCCCTTATGGTACGTGCGGGTTACGTGCGTCAGGTCTCTGCTGGTATTTATGCTTATATGCCATTGGCAAATCGTGCTATCGAGAAATTTAAAACCATCATGCGTGAGGAGTTTGAAAAAATCGGTGCGGTTGAAATGTTGGCGCCAGCGCTTTTGACAGCAGATTTGTGGCGTGAATCTGGTCGTTATGAAACTTATGGTGAAGACCTTTATAAACTAAAAAATCGTGATAACTCTGACTTTATTCTCGGTCCAACTCACGAAGAAACTTTTACAGTCTTGGTTCGTGATGCGGTTAAATCATACAAACAATTGCCACTTAACCTTTATCAAATCCAATCTAAATATCGTGATGAAAAACGTCCTCGTAATGGTCTTCTTCGTACGCGTGAATTTATCATGAAGGATGCTTATAGTTTCCACCAAAACTACGAAGATTTGGATGTAACTTACGAAGACTATCGTAAGGCCTATGAAGCTATCTTTACACGTGCTGGCCTTGAGTTTAAGGCTATCATCGGTGATGGTGGTGCTATGGGCGGTAAGGATTCCCAAGAATTTATGGCTGTCACTCCTGAGCGTACGGACCTTAATCGTTGGGTAGTTCTTGATAAGTCAATTGCTTCATTGGATGATATTCCAGAAGATGTCATGGAAGAAATCAAGAATGAATTGACCTCGTGGTTGGTAGCTGGTGAAGATACGATTGCATATTCTACAGAGTCAAGTTATGCAGCTAACCTTGAGATGGCAACAAACGCCTACATACCAGCGACTAAGGTTGTGACTCAAGAAGAAGTTTCACGAGTTGAAACACCAGGTTGCAAGTCAATTGACGATGTCGCTGCTTTCTTGAATATTCCAGAAGAACAAACGATTAAGACTTTGCTTTTCACTGCTGATGACGAACCAGTAGTGGCTCTTCTTGTTGGTAATGATCAAGTTAACGATGTGAAGTTGAAAAACTACCTTGCAGCTGACTTCCTTAAACCAGCTACAGAAGATGAAGCGCGTCAAGTCTTTGGTGCTAACTTCGGTTCTCTTGGTCCAGTTAATCTTCCTGAAAATGTTCGTATCATTGCAGACCGTAAGGTTCAAGACGTGGCTAATGCTGTTGTTGGAGCCAATGAAGATGGTTATCACTTGACAGGGGTTAACCCAGAGCGTGACTTCAAGGCAGAATACGTGGATATTCGTAAAGTTAAAGAAGGTGAGATTTCGCCAGACGGTCAAGGTGTCCTTCAGTTTGCGCGTGGTATCGAGATTGGTCATATCTTTAAACTTGGTACACGTTACTCTGAAAGTATGGGTGCTAACGTTCTTGACGAAAATGGTCGCGCAGTTCCAATTATCATGGGATGTTACGGTATCGGTGTAAGCCGTATCTTATCAGCGGTTATTGAGCAACACGCACGTCTCTTTGTCAACAAAACACCAAAAGGTCAATACCGTTATGCTTGGGGTATTAATTTCCCTAAAGAATTGGCACCTTATGATGTCCACTTGATTACAGTTAACACAAAGGACGAGGAAGCTAATGCATTGACAGATCGTTTGGAAGCTGCTCTTGCTGCTGAAGGTTATGATGTTTTGATAGATGACCGTAATGAGCGTGTTGGTTCTAAATTCTCTGATAGTGACCTTATCGGGCTTCCAATTCGTGTGACGGTTGGTAAAAAGGCAAGTGAAGGTGTTGTCGAAGTTAAAATCAAGGCAACTGGTGACACTATTGAAGTGAACGCAGATAATTTGATTGAAACACTTGCTATCTTAACAACTGAACAAGATGCTTAATACTAAAAAATCTTTTCTTGCAGAGGCGGGAAGAGATTTTTCTTTTTAAACGACAAAGATTAATTGAGAAAAAGGAGATAAATTCCAATTTGACAGAATTGTCTAAATAGTGTAAACTTAAATCTATCTTAACTACGGAGGCATTACATGCTTGACAAATCTACCCACTGGGGAAATCTTAAAGCTTGTTATTACTTTAGTTTCTTTAGATAGGGCGTTTGTGTTTCAAGATACAAGCGTCAATAAGTTTGTATCTATGAAGCTAAAGCATTTTGTGATGGATTAGCCGATTAGATGAAGAGGTCTAACCGGTGACATAGGCTAGCTTGTGCTAGTCAAGATGCAGAGAACCAGTTGGGTCTGTCCTAGCTGGTTTTTCCATGCCGTGGTCTATTTTTAATTTCTCATTCTAAGCTAGAATTGTTCTTTAAACAGCAAGATTTAGCTTACTTTTGACGTGATAAATAAAGTGATTGTATCATTTGGGGATGCTCTTGAAGACTTGAGGATTTTTCATGGGCAATGAAACTGTTGTTTTCCCTGTGCCTCCAATGCTTCAGAAGAACATAAAAGGAAATTGGAAATAGATAAAATAAAAAAAACAGAGGTGTACAAGATGAAGAAATTCTTGGTCAGTATGATGGCTGTTATAACAGCTGCCATCTTGGTTGCATGCTCCAATGCTTCTAACAAAGATTTAGTTCACATCGGTGTTCTCCAATATGTAGAGCATCCTTCCTTGTCAGCGACACGTAAAGGGTTCATTGAAGAACTCAAAGAGGAAGGGTATGTCGATGGTAAGAACATTAAAATCGATTATCAGAATGCACAAGGAGATCAGTCTAACTTGCAGACGATTTCTCAGTCGCTTATTGAAGATAATGATGTCATGTTGGCTATCGCAACCCCAGCAGCTCAGTCATTAAGCAGTTTGACAAAAGGTAAGCCAATTCTCTTTACGGCAGTGACGGATCCTGTCTCAGCTAAGTTGGTTAAATCTATGGACAATGTTGGTGGAAATGTGACGGGGACAAGTGACATGTCTCCTATCAATAAACAGGTTGAATTGTTGAAAAAGGTCTTTCCAAACACTAAAAAAGTTGGGATTATGTATACGACCAGTGAGCGTAACTCAGAAGTTCAGGTTGAAGAAGCCAAGAAATACTTTAAGGAAGCTGGTATTGAAACGGTTATTAAGGGGATTTCATCAACCAACGATATTCAAGATACAGCCAAAAGCTTGATGAGTCAGACCGAAGTCATTTTTATCCCGACTGACAATACCATTGTTAGTGCCATTAATACCTTGGTAGACCTTTCTAAAGAGACTAAAGTTCCTGTTGTTGGTAGTGATGCTGGTAGTGTAGAAAAAGGTGTCCTATTCACTTATGGAACCAACTATGAAGCGCTTGGTCGTCAAACAGGTAAGTTAGCAGGTCGTGTTCTGCGAGGTGAGAAAGTTAAGGACATTGATGCGGAGTACCCTAAAACTCTAAATGTTGTGGTTAATCATGATATGGCTAAAGAACTTGGCATTGATGTTTCTAGCATTAGTGATGAGGAATCTAAAGTATCAACGAAAGATGACAAACCGATTACCAAAAAAGATAAGGGTGTCATTAAGCTTAAGGTGAATAAGTCATCTAAGAATGGCTTTTCAAATGTGGTTCTAACATCCATTTCTCAGGGACTTCTCTGGGCGATTATGGCTATTGGGGTCTTCATTACCTTCCGTATTTTGGACCTTGCCGATTTGACAGCTGAGGGAACCTTTCCACTTGGTGCTGCAACGACAACTATCATGATTATCCATGGTATCAACCCAATCTTTGCAACTCTAGGTGGTTTTGTAGCTGGTATGTTTGCAGGTGCTGTGTCTGGCTTTATGCATACGAAAATGAAGATACCAGCACTATTAACAGGGATTATTACCCTAACAGGGCTCTATTCAGTTAACCTTTTGGTTCTCGGAAGTGCCAATATCTCTCTTTCAGGACATAATACGCTAGTGACTATGGTGATGGGGCTTGGATTGTCTAAGCTGAGTGGTGTGATTCTATTAGGACTAATCTTCGTTAGTCTTGTAGTGTTTATGTTGGTTGTTCTCCTTAATACACAGGTTGGACTTGCTCTTCGTGCAACAGGTGATAATCTTGCCATGGGAGAAGCTAATGGTATCAAAGTTGATCGTATGAAGATTCTTGGTTACATGATTTCCAATGGTTTGATTGCCCTATCAGGTGCTCTCCTAGCTCAAAATAATGGCTATGCGGATATGAATATGGGTACAGGTACAATCGTAAATGGCTTGGCTGCAATCATCTTGGCTGAGGTTATCGTTAAGTATTTACCACTTGGCAAACGTCTTTGGTCAATTGTTGTCGGAGCTGTTCTCTACCGTTTGGTCTTGGTTATGATCCTTGCCATGAACGTTGATGCTCAAATGCTGAAATTAGCTTCAGCTATCTTGCTTGCTATCATCCTTTATGTGCCTGAAGTACGACAAAAATTGAAAATCAATCCTAACAAATCCTTGACTCCAGGAGGTGACAAGTAGTGGCTTTACTTAGTTTACAACAGATTCATAAAACCTTTGAAAAAGGCACAGTTAATGAAAATCACGTCCTGCGTGGTTTAGATCTCGACATTGAACAAGGAGATTTTATCTCTGTCATCGGGGGAAACGGTGCTGGTAAGTCAACCTTGATGAATTCAATTGCTGGTGTTCTCAGCATTGATGAGGGGGATATCTTGTTGGACGGTCAATCTATTAAGAAAGCATCTGTAGATGAGCGCTCTAAAGACATTAGCCGTGTTTTCCAAGATCCTCGAATGGGTACAGCGACAAACCTTTCTATCGAAGAAAATATGGCAATCGCCTATCGTCGTGGCAAGAAACGTAGCTTCTTTAAAAAGTCTATCACTGAAAGTGAACGTCAAATATTCAAGGAAGCCTTGGTAGATCTTGGTCTTGGTCTTGAGAATCGTATGAAGACTGATGCTAATTTCTTGTCAGGTGGACAACGTCAGGCCTTGACGCTTGCTATGGCGACCTTGGTTCGTCCAAAGATTTTGCTGCTAGATGAACATACAGCAGCACTGGATCCTAAGACAAGTGACATGGTCATGAATTTGACGCGTAAGATTGTTGAAGAACAAAAGTTGACAACTCTTATGATTACCCACAATATGGAACATGCTATCGAATATGGAAACCGTTTAGTTATGCTCTATCATGGTAAGATCGTCGTAGATGTGCAAGGTGAAAAAAAGAAAAACCTCACTGTTGCAGAGCTTATGGCCCTCTTCCACAAAAATAGTGGACAAGTTCTCAATGACGATGCCTTGGTACTCGGTTAATATACTAGAAAAAAAACTATCCAAAGTTTAGATTTTGGATAGTTTTTTCTTGACTATTTTTGACTAAGTGCTAAAATGAAAATATAGATTAGCAGTTGTCTATCGTGAGTGCTAAAACAACATTTTAAACGTTGCTAATCTAAATAACATTTTTGGAGGTAATTGGTATGGCATTAAAACCATTGGGCGATCGTATCATCGTCCGTTTTGAAGAAACAGAAGAAAAAACAGCTAGTGGCTTTGTATTGGCAGGAGCTAGTCATGAAACAACTAAGACTGCAGAGGTCTTGGCGGTAGGTGAAGGTACCCGTACTCTTACTGGGGAATTGATTGCACCTAGTATTGCAGTAGGCGATAAGGTCCTTGTTGAAAATGGTACAGGTATCAGTGTTAAAGACGGAGAAGATTACGTTTCAATTATCCGTGAAGCAGATATTTTAGCAGTCCTAGCTTAAATTCTTGCTAATCAGATATAAATTAAGATAAAGAAGGAGTGAGTAATTATGGCAAAAGATATTAAATTTTCATCAGATGCACGTGCAGCAATGGTTCGTGGTGTTGATACTTTAGCTGATACCGTTAAGGTAACGCTTGGCCCTAAAGGTCGTAATGTTGTTTTGGAAAAGGCTTTTGGTTCACCACTTATCACTAATGATGGTGTGACAATTGCTAAAGAAATTGAACTTGAAGATCATTTTGAAAATATGGGTGCCAAGCTCGTCAGCGAAGTGGCTTCAAAAACTAATGATATTGCCGGTGACGGAACAACTACAGCCACTGTTTTGACACAAGCTATTGTTCGTGAGGGGCTAAAAAATGTAACAGCTGGTGCTAATCCAATCGGTATCCGTCGTGGGATTGAAGCAGCTGTAGCTGCAGCTGTGGAAGAGCTTAAAGTCATTGCTCAACCAGTTGCTAATAAGGAAGCTATTGCTCAAGTTGCTGCGGTTTCATCTCGCTCTGAAAAAGTTGGTGAATACATTTCAGAAGCAATGGAACGCGTTGGTAATGATGGTGTTATCACTATTGAAGAGTCTCGTGGTATGGAGACAGAACTCGAAGTGGTTGAAGGTATGCAATTTGACCGTGGATATCTTTCTCAGTACATGGTTACTGATAATGAAAAAATGGTCGCAGATCTTGAAAATCCATATATTCTTGTGACTGACAAGAAAATTTCAAATATCCAAGATATTCTTCCACTCTTGGAAGAAGTGCTTAAGACCAGTCGTCCACTTTTGATTATTGCTGACGACGTGGCTGGTGAAGCTCTTCCAACACTTGTTCTTAACAAAATTCGTGGAACCTTCAATGTCGTTGCTGTTAAGGCGCCTGGCTTTGGTGACCGTCGTAAAGCGATGTTGGAAGACATTGCTGTATTGACTGGAGCAACTGTTATTACTGAGGATCTTGGTCTTGAACTTAAGGATGCAACTATGGAATCACTTGGTCAGGCTTCGAAAGTAACTGTGGATAAGGATAGTACAGTTATCGTTGAAGGAGCAGGAAGCGCAGAAGCAATTGCTAACCGTGTTAACCTCATTAAATCTCAATTGGAAACAACAACATCTGAATTTGACCGTGAAAAACTTCAAGAGCGTTTGGCTAAATTGTCAGGTGGTGTTGCAGTTATTAAGGTTGGTGCAGCCACAGAAACAGCTCTTAAAGAAATGAAACTTCGTATCGAAGATGCTCTTAATGCTACTCGTGCCGCTGTTGAAGAAGGTATAGTAGCTGGTGGTGGTACAGCCCTAGTTAACGTCATTGCTAAGGTTGCTGAACTTGATCTTGAAGGTGACGATGCTACAGGACGTAATATTGTCCTCCGTGCCTTGGAAGAACCTGTTCGTCAAATTGCTTATAATGCCGGTTATGAAGGTTCAGTTATCATTGATAAATTGAAGAATAGCCCAGTTGGTACAGGATTTAACGCTGCCAATGGCGAATGGGTGGATATGGTTGAATCAGGAATCATTGACCCAGTTAAGGTAACACGTTCAGCCCTTCAAAATGCTGCTTCAGTAGCTAGTCTTATCTTGACAACAGAAGCAGTCGTTGCCGACAAACCTGAACAAAAGGCTCCAGCAGCGCCAGCTACGGATCCAGGAATGATGGGTTACTAAGATTTAAGAAAGAAAAAAACCTAGGAGAAGTCGAGAAATAAACTGCACCCCAAAAGTTAGACAAAAAAATCTAACTTTTGGGGTGTTTTTATTATGAAACTAACTTATGAAGATAAAG
>ENA-ORUA01001874-ORUA01001874.1-human-gut-metagenome-genome-assembly--contig:-NODE-1874-length-17773-cov-2.167626_pt1 | contig 17773 bp, 12 predicted proteins | sample MGYA00242076_ERZ509201 | MGnify/ENA primary metagenome ERZ509201 (study PRJEB26280, sample SAMEA2338863) | human gut metagenome | biome: human gut; feature: human-associated habitat; material: faeces...
CGCGGAGCGTTTTTATCGTATGGAAACAAAGTTTCCTATACGATAAAACAGCAGGGGCATCCCAGGCTGTGCCTAAAATGCCCCATTAGTATCTCATATTTTTTATAACATTGCAATTCCTTTACAATAGGTCTGTGCAACCGCATAATCGTCTTCCAGAACAACGATATCCGCATCATAGCCGGCAGTTAATTTACCCTTCCGGTCATCTACCCGAAGAACACGGGCAGGGTTGATCGTGCAGGAATTTAAAGCTGCATCGAAGGGAACCATCGCCTCTTCCACAAGAATCCGCAGACCCTTGTTGATATTTAAGGTGCTTCCGGCGATCGTATCGGTTCCTTTTAATCTTGCCAGACCATCCTCTCCGATTTCAATCGGATGACCACCAAGCTCATAATTGCCGCCGGGCGGGCAGTGCTTTGCACGCAGGGAATCACTGATCATAATGGAATAATCTCTTCCTTTTGCGGTGAAGAAGTTATTCAGTGCAGCCAGATGGGAATGACAGCCGTCACAGATGATCTCACCGTAAATATCGCGGACGCGCAGCGCGGTTCCGACCAGTCCGGGCTTTCTATGATGATAAGGCGTCATGCCGTTGTATACATGTGTCATGCTCATCGCGCCATTGGCGATTCCCATCAGCGCCTGCTCATACGACGCGCTGGAATGTCCCATGCTGACTACTACACCGTTCTGGCTGCAGTATTTTGTCAGAGCAAATTCCGGATCGTGCTCAGGAGCCATCGTGATATATTTGATCATGCCATGTGCGGCTTCCTGATACATTTTAAACTGTTCTACGGTCGGTTTTGCAATCGCTTCCGGGGGCTGTGCACCCTTGTATTCCATATCCAGATAAGGTCCTTCGAAATGGATCCCCAGGATCTCACCACCCTCGTAGCCTTCTTCCACAACCTTTGCGACATTTGCAACCGCTTTGGTCAGAACCTCCGGCATCTGCGTTACGGTTGTCGGAAGAATTGAGGTAACGCCTTCTTCCGGAATCCGTCTCATCCAGTCGCGCAGACCTTCCGGCTCGCCGTCATTGGTATCGAATCCATAAGCACCATGCGTATGCACGTCAATAAAACCGGGAACAATCCGCTTATTGCCGTAATCCACATCTGCAGTCTTTGTCCCAAAAGGATATACGTTTACGATTTTTCCATCGGCTGTTTCCAGCTGAGCAGGAACAAACTGTCCTGCCCGCCAAACTCTTCTGCTCTGTAAAACCATGGCCTCCTGCCTCCTTCTTTGGCAAATCAAACGTTCAGAAAGCCTCCTGCAGGCAACCCTGCATCGGCTTTCTGATTTTTGACCCTGTTATCATTTTCAGCAACAGAATGCATTAAAGTGCGGACAGAGCGTCCTCATCTGCGATCAGAACAAAGTTCGGATGCAGCTGCAGAATAGAAGCCGGAACCTGAGGTGTGATCGGTCCGAAGAAGGATTTCTTTAAAATCTCTGCTTTATCTTTGCCGCTGACAACCATCAGGACGCATTTTGCACGCATGATCGTAGCAATACCCATGGGGTAAGCCTGACGCGGAACTTCGTCGATGGAGTTAAAGAAACGCTTGTTTGCTTCGATAGTCATCTCTGTTAAATCTACGCAGTGAGTCTCTTTGTCGAACTCGTCGTTAGGCTCGTTGAAGCCAATGTGTCCATCATGTCCAAGACCCAGCAGCTGCAGATCAACACCGCCCATGGATGCGATCACTTTATTGTATTCCTCACAGGCTTTCTGACTGTCAGGCTCTGTGCCATCCGGCAGATGGGTGTTTGCAGGATCAATATTTACATGAGAAAACAGATTGTCATGCATGAAGTAGTAATAGCTCTGCTCGTTCTCCTTGGGCAGGCCCTTGTACTCATCCAGGTTTACACTTCTTACGTTGGAGAAATCGTAGTCGCCATTTTCATAGCCAGCTACCAGATTTTTGTATGTGCCGATCGGTGTGGAACCGGTTGCCAGACCCAGTACGCAGTCAGGCTTGTTGATGATCAGTGCACCAATATAGTTTGCAGCTTTTCTGCTCATATCGTTATAATCTTTGGTTTTGATAATTCTCATATCGCTTATTCTCCCGTTTCTGATAATATATTTTGTGCCGGAACCTCTCCGGCTACTCTATTCATTCTAATACATCCCGACTTTTTTCTCAATTGTTTTAAAAAAATAATTGTCCCAGGTTCACTCATAAGATTACAGTTCACACGCGCCTGTCGGGAAACCAAATGTGCAGATCCTGCGGCTGTAAAACACCAGAAGGTACGCTTTACAAACATTCCGCTGTTTTGAAAAAGAATCGGAAGCCCCTCTTGCGAGGAGCCTCCGATGTGCCAGGTTTTTCGTGCCGCAGGGCACTGTCAATATTTAATTTCCTGTATCTATCGAATGGAGGGCTTTTCCCTTCGATAAGAATGTAAACGATAATTCCTGTACTGTAAAAATGTTTTACAGCATCTTCTGGATTTCGTCTGCTACAAACTGAACCTTGGTTCCGACGATAACCTGAACATTGTTCTTGTTGGGGCGGATAACGCCTGCAACGCCTGCAGATTTGATCTTCTTCTCGTCAACCTTGGTGTAATCCTTGATTTCGAAACGAAGTCTGGTAATGCAGTTATCCAGGCTGACAACGTTATCCTTGCCGCCGATACCTTCCAGCACGATCTCACCAACCTTGGTGTAGTCGTTATTTGCCAGAACAACCTGCTTTTCAGCTTCTGTATCATCATCCTCACGACCAGGAGTCTTCAGATCAAACTTCACGATCGCGAAACGGAATACCAGATAGAATACAACGAATGCTGCAATGCCCAGAGGAATGATCATCCAGGTATTTGCTGCTGCCGGCAGGGATGCAGAGAACAGAAGGTCTGTTGCGCCTGCGGAGAAGGAGAAGCCTGCACGGAAGCCAACTAAAACAGTGATTACGGTGAAGATGCCGTACAGCAGAGCGTATACAACATACAGACCGGGTGCAAGGAACATGAATGCGAATTCAAAAGGCTCGGTAACGCCGCAGATGAATGCACACAGAGCTGCGGAACCAACCAGACCGATTGCAACTTTCTTCTTCGTGCTCTTTGCAGTCTGGATCATAGCCAGCGCTGCACCGGGAACACCAAACATCATACAAGGGAAGAAGCCGGACATGTACATACCAAGGCTCCAGCTTACGTCTGCGCTGGTCTCACCTGCCCAGAAGTGGGACAGATCGCCAAGGCCGATGGTGTCAAACCAGAATACGTTGTTCAATGCATGATGCAGACCAACAGGGATCAGCAGACGGTTTAAGAATGCGTAGATACCTGCACCTACAGCGTCAAGGCCTACAATACCCTCACCAAGAGCTACCAGACCACCGAAGATCAGAGGCCATACAAACAGCAGCACTGCAGAAACAACGATGGAAATAACGCCTGCGATGATCGCTACACAACGTTTGCCAGAGAAGAATGCCAGCCAATCAGGCAGCTTCGTACTCTTAAACTTGTTGTAGCAGGTAGAACCGATCACACCAGCTAAAATACCGATGAAAGGGTTCGCGATTTTTCCAAATGCCAGCATAGCGCTTTCTTTTTCTGCCATAGAAGGCATGATGGTTGTAACCACGCCTGTGGAAAGCAGAGTTGTCATCATCAGCCAGGAAGCCAGAGCTGCCAGGCCGCCGGTGCCGTCATTTTTATCGGACATGCCGACACCAACACCGATAACGAACAGGATCGCAGTGTTATCGATCAAAGCTCCGCCTGCTTTTACCAGGAAGAATCCCAGTGTCTGAGCAAAGCCAACTACGTCACCACCCTGCATGGTGGACGGACAAAGTAAATAACCGATACCCATCAGGATACCGCAAATGGGAAGGCAAGCTACCGGAAGCATTAAAGCCTTACCAAGTTTCTGTAACCATTTCATAAAAGTTACCCCCTTCTTGTTTAATACAATGCAGATTCTTTCTGCACTGTGGTTTCCGCCCTGGCCGCGGATTTATTCATAAAGGTACACACCTTAACGAATACTTTGGAAAACTGTCAGCGTTATCGATTTATAAATTTTCTTTTAAAAACGCTTCCAGCGCTGCTGCGCAGGCTTCTTCATCCTCTCCTTCTACAGTAAAGGAAAGTGTATGCTCTTTCTTTGCGCCCAGCATCATCAGGGACATGATCTTCTTTGCATCTCCCTTTTTTGCGCCGCTTTCTACCGTAACGGTGCTTTTAAACTTTGCGGCTTCCTTTGCCAAGAGCCCTGCCGGTCTTGCATGAAGACCGAGCTCATCCTGAATTGTGTAAGAAAACTGTGTCATGTTCTGTTCCTCCTGTGGTCACTTCTTATTCTCTTTGCAGTGCCGCTTCAGAAATTTATGTGCGGCATTGCTTTTATTCATGACAATAGAATACTCGCAGAGCGCATGCATTCTATTATTTTCAAATTTCCCGAATCGCCTTGCGAAGCCCCAGTACATAGGTCGGGGAAACGGACAATTCGTCAATCCCCATATCCACAAAGGTCTTTGTCAGCGTCGTATCTGCTCCAAGTTCTCCGCAGATGCCGACCCACGCACCGCCTTTATGGCCATTTTCGATCGTCATCTGGATCATCCGAAGCACTGCAGGATGATGGGAATCATAAATGGTATCAAGGCTCTGGTTCTGACGGTCGATCGCCAAAGTGTACTGCGTCAGGTCGTTTGTACCGATACTGAAGAAGGATACTTCCTTTGCCAGCTCTTCACTGATCATGACTGCTGCAGGTGTCTCTACCATAATACCCAATTCAACTGGTGCAATCTCAATTCCTGCCGCTGTCAGCTCTGCCTTAACCTCTTCCACGATCTCTTTGATTCGAAGGATCTCTTTGACTGAGATAATCATCGGGAACATGATGGCTGCAGTACCATAAACGGACGCTCTGTAAATTGCACGGAGCTGTGTTTTAAACACGTCAATCCGATCCAAACAGATACGGATCGCACGATAGCCCATCGCTGGATTTTCTTCTTTTGGAAGCTTGAAGTAATCCACCTGCTTGTCCGCTCCGATATCAAGTGTACGGATGATAACCTTTTTGCCTTCCATCCGGCTCAATACTTCTTTGTAAATTTCAAACTGCTCTTCCTCGGAAGGATAGTCTTCCCGTCCGAGATACAAAAATTCGCTTCTGAAAAGTCCGATACCGCCTGCATCATTTAAAAGCACCTTATCCACATCTTCCGGGCTTCCGATATTCGCATAAACGTTAATCTTTCGACCGTCTCTTGTCACATTATCGAGTCCGATCAGCTTTTCAAGCTCCGCACGTTCTCTGCCGCAGGCTTCCTTTTTCTGAACTAATTCTGCAAGCACAGCCTCTTCCGGATCCAGATAAAGCTTTCCATCCAGACCATCTACAACTGCATCCATGCCGTGGTATTCTTTTAACAGCTCCACATCGGTCTGCACCAATGCCGGAATATTCATCGAACGTGCCAGAATCGCTGTATGGGAATTTGCTGAACCGTTGCGGGTTACAAATGCGAGAATCTTACTTTTATCGAGGGAAACAGTCTCACTCGGAGTCAAATCATCTGCCAGCAGGATCACCGGCTCCTCTGAAGCAATACTGCCGTCCCCGATGCCTGCCAGGATACGGATCACACGTCCGGAAATATCTTTGACATCTGCGCTGCGCGCTTTCATATAATCATCATCCATGGAAGCAAATACTGCTGCGAACTGCTCTCCTGTGGTATGCACTGCATATTCTGCATTGACCTTTTCACTCCGGATCAGTCCGGTGATCGCATCGAGATAATCGCCATCATCCAGCATCATCTTATGCACATCGAAGATCATCGCCTGTTCTTCGCCTGCTTCTGCAAGCGCTTTTTCATATAAGTCATCCAACTGTCCGATGGCAGTCTCCTTAGCTGCTTCGAACCGGGCAACCTCTGCCTCTGCATCAGCAACCTGCTTCTGCTCCAGGACATATTCCTGCTTTTCATAAAGGTAAATTTTCCCGATCGCAATTCCCTTCAGAACGCTTTTTCCCTGACAAACTACCATTTCATCATCCTCTTTGAACATTTATTTTGCAGGATGCAGCTTCATAACCGCATCTGTTGTTTCCACGTCCTTGCCGGTAAAGGTTTCTACCTGCTCATATGCATCAGAATTGCAGATGATCATCGGTGTGATCGTTTCTCTTCCACTCGCTTTGATCTTGTCCAGATCTGCAACGACAAGCAGATCGCCCTTTTTCACATCCTGACCCTCTTTTACCTTCTGTTCAAAGGGCTCACCTTTTAATTCTACAGTATCCAGACCGATATGGATCAGAATTTCTGCACCATCTGCAGTCGTAATGCCTACCGCATGACCGGTCGGAAATACGGTACTGATCTTGCCGTCTGCCGGAGCGTAAACATGTCCGTCCTGCGGGATCACAGCAATGCCCTTACCGAGGATTTCCTCAGCGAAGGTCGGATCCGGAACCTCCTTAATGCTGACACATTTTCCCTTCATCGGTGCTGTAAGCTCAATCCCTTTATCCTTTTTAAAACGATCAAAAAATCCCATTTTTCTTTCCTTCCTTTTTTTTGATATCTGCATATTTCAGCTGGACTGCGAGATAGATCACTTCCTCCTCCGTCATCTTGCAGGAAACCACGGATTCTATATAGTCTCTCATCGCTCTGGCCAGCTCATACTCATTTCTGTAATTTGCCCTGACAAATTCGTTAAAGCGAGCATCCTCTGTAATCCAGCCCTCTTTGTTCTGGATCAACCGGTTCAGCATAAATTTCAGATTCGTGATCAACCGGTCCTCATAAACCAGGTCTTCCGGAAAATGGTAATCTGCCCGAATCATTCCGATCAGGTGACGGATTATCTCCGTCATAATCTGAGTATCTCTCAGGCGCATCCCGCCAAATTCGCTGTTGACCAGATGAAACGCGATCGATGCAGCCTCATCCTCCGGCAGTCTCACTTTGATCCGCTCTTCGATCAGATCGAGGGCATGACAGCCAATCTGGAATTCTTCCGGATAAAATCTGCGGATTTCGCTGTAAAGCGCATTTTCAAACAGCATGCCGTCCTTAAACCGTCTCAGTGCGAAATCGATATGGTCGGTCAGCGCAAGATAAACGTTTTGGTTGAGCTGCATGGAAAGATGACTCTTCGCATAGGAAATAATCTCATCTGAAACCTGCACGCATTCCATTGGCATATTGGCAAGCAGCTCCTGAAACCGTGCCTGTAAATCCGGACTTCCCAGATGAAAAATCTTCTCCACCTGTGCAGCCTTGATCTCCTGACCGCTTTTTTTCTGGAAGCCGATGCCCCTGCCCATCGCCACGATCTCCCGTCCCTGATCATCCAGCGCGGAGATCACATTGTTATTGATTACCTTTTCTATCCTCATGCCCCGCTCCTGAAATGCCAGCCCATGCGCAACAATCAACTGTCCGGTATCCCACATGGCCTTGCAGACTCTTTAGAAACAAAAAACCAAATTTTATAAACCAGTTCTGCAGAAATATATAATATCTGAAAAACTAATTTATAAAACTTGGTTTTGCCTGCCTGCCAGTAACAATCCAATTTATCTTATCGTGCTGTCGTACCAACTGACCTTAGTATACTGAACATCCATTCAGAAGTCAACCTTTATTTTTCATTTTGTCTTATTTTGTCCTTTTATTTTTTATTTTAGCATCCAGATTGCACAATCCGCCGGACCTTTCTTTTCCAGAAGTGTCCGGCGGAATCGTCATTTCTTCTTATTATATCCTATTTTCAGGACATCTCATTAAACAATTCTGATTTTTGTCCAACATCATGCTTCCATCAATGCTTCCATCTCGTCAAGCAGGCTGTCAAACAGCTTCAGTGCGCGGTGTACCGGCTCTGCGGTGCGCATATCAACGCCAGCGCCCTGCAGCAGGGAAATCGGATCTTTGGAGCAGCCGCCGGACAGGAAGTTTAAGTAATCCTTCACCGCAGGCTCGCCCTCGCTCAAAATCCGTTCAGACAGCGCCATCGCAGCGGAAAAGCCCGTCGAATACTGGAACACATAATAGTTGTAATAAAAATGCGGAATTCTCGCCCATTCGCGGTCGATTAAGTCGTCCACAACAACCGCATCCCCATAATAGAATACGTTTAAGTCGTGGTAAATTTTGTTCAGGCCCTCTGCCGTTAAGCTGCCGCCGTTTTGTACCAGCTCGTTGATCTTTAACTCGAACTCTGCAAACATCGTCTGGCGGTACAGAGTCGTACGGAACTGCTCGAGGAAATAGTTGATCAGGTACGCTCTGGTCTTTTTGTCCTGCGTTTTTTTCAGCAGATGCTGCATCAGAAGCGACTCATTGCAGGTAGATGCGACTTCCGCAACGAAAATTACATACTCTCTGTCCACAGGCTCCTGATTTTTGGTGGAAAGATAGGAGTGCATCGCATGTCCCATCTCGTGCGCCAGCGTGAACTCGGAATCCAGCGTGCCCTTGTAATTTAAAAGCACATACGGATGCACAATCTGTCCTGCGCTGTACGCACCGCCGCGCTTGCCTTTGTTTTCGTAAACGTCGATCCAGCGGCTTTCAAAGCCGTGCTTTAACACTTCCCCGTACTCTTTTCCGAGAACGGCAGTCGCATCCAGCACTTCCTCCTTCGCTTTTTCAAATGGAATCTTCACATCCGCATCTGCAACGAGGGAGGTGTAAAGATCGTACATATGAAGCTCATCCGTCTTCATCAGCTTTTTGCGCAGACGCATATAACGGTGCAGAATGCCGATGTCCTCATGAACGGCTTCGATCAGGTTATGATAGACTTCCACAGGCACGTTGGTCGCATCCAGTGAAGCGTGCAGGGCGTCCGGATATTTGCGCGCCTTTGCAAAGAATTTCAGCTGGCTGACCTGCGCGTTCAGCAGTCCTGCTGCCGTATTTAACACCTTGCCATAGCCGCCGTAAAGAGATTCAAACGCCGCTTTTCTCACATTTCGATCCGGGCTCTGCATCAGCGGGATAAAGCTTCCGCCGGTCACTTCCAGCTCTTCTTCGTTGCTGCCTTTTATCGGGTCAAAGGTCAGGTCTGCATTTACCAAAGACGAATAAACCGTTCCGGGCGCCTGCGCCATCTCCCCTGCATCTGCCAGTATCTTTTCCAGCTCCGGCGATAAAATATGATCCTTGCATCTGCGCACTTCATTGATGCTTCTGCGATACTTTAACAGCTCCGGCTTTTCTGCATAAAATGCTTCCAGCTTTTCCTCCGGAATGCTCAGAATTTCCGGGTCTGCAAAGGAAATCAGACCGCTGCATTCCACATATAAGCCCATCGCGCGCGCAGACAGCGTCTGTCCTGCCGCGTCCGCCGTATCCTGATCCTTGACGCGGGACGCATAACCGTAAATTTCGCTCAGCATGCAGTCGAGCTTTTCTGTCAGAGCCGACCAGTCATACAGCGCCTGTGCGCTCTCACCCAGCCGTCCGGCATATTCTGCCGCTTCCTCTGCGACCTTTTTCGCCGCCGCAAAATCCTTTTCCCAGTCCTCTACCGTCGCATACATGTCTTCGATCGCCCAGGTGTCCTCTTTCTTTACCTGGCTGCGCATCGGAATCTTCTGATTTTCTTCCATGTCAAATCCCCTTTTCTAAAATCGCTTATTTCGTTTGAAAAAGTCTTACTTTTCCAAACGCCTGTGCCTATTATAAGGGACATGCAAAGAAACCGCAAGCGCTGTAGCGGCAAAGTGCTTCTGCCCCACCTGCCGCGCAACTTTCTGAAAACGAAAAACCGCTTCCGGAACGGATCTCTCCATCCCGGCAGCGGTTTTTCGTTTCCGGCATTCTTGCCGTTTTATATCTTTGAAAAGTAGAAACGTCCGGCTCACAGCTTTTTCAGATAAATCTGCCATGCTGCGTAATCGGAATCCGCGCCCGGAAGCCGCAGTCCGCCACGCATCAGCGCAGCTCCTGTCAGCACCTGCTTTTGCATCCTGTCTTTTTTATCCCCTTTTAAATCTGTCAGGCTCACTTCATAGGAAACATCGCTGCACAGTCCTCTCGGATAAACAAACTTCGCCGCGCAGTTGGTCTGCACATGCTGGTAAACCGCACTGATCAGCGCTTTGGATGCGTCCTTTGCTGCCATTTCCCATACGACACAGTTATTGTCCTGCGGGCTTGTCAGACGAAAATAACTGCCATCCGAAATCAGGTCGTAATACTGCTTGAACACCTCGATCTGGCGCTTTACCTCGACCTTTTCTTCCTCCGTCATCTTGTTTAAATCCAGCTCGTAGCCAAACGTGCCCGCCATCGCCACACAGCCTCTTGTCGCAAGCGGCGTCACTCTGCCGGTCTGGTGGTTCGGCACTGCGGAAACATGCGCGCCCATTGTCGAAACCGGATAGCCAAACGACGTGCCGTACTGAATCTGCAGGCGCTCGATCGCATCCGTATCGTCGCTGCACCAGATCTGCGGGGAATAATAGAGCATCCCGGCATCAAACCGTCCGCCGCCTCCGCTGCAGCCCTCCAGTAAAAGGTGCGGATAGGCCGAAAGCATACCGTCCAGTACGCGGTATAAGCCCAGCATAAACCGGTGCGCCATCTCGCCCTGCTTTTCGGCAGGCAGGGATGTAGAATATTTGTCGCAGATGCTTCGATTGAAATCCCACTTCACATAGCTGATCGGTGCGCTTGCAAGCACGCTGCAGAGCCTCTCCAGGATGTAATCCTGTACATCTTTTCTGGAAAAATCGAGAATCATCTGATGTCTGCTCAGATTCGGCTTTCTGCCCGGAATCTTTACCGCCCAGTCAGGATGTGCCCGGTACAGATCGCTGTCCTCCGAAATGCATTCCGGCTCGAACCAGATGCCGAACTTCATTCCAAGTCCAACAATACGGTCTCCCAGCTCCTTTAAGCTGCAGCCCAGCTTTTTTTCATTCGGGAACCAGTCGCCCAGACCGGAACGGTCGTCGTCGCGCTTTCCAAACCATCCGTCGTCCATGACGAACAACTCGACGCCAAGCTCTGCCGCATCCTTTGCGATCGAAACAAGCTTGTCCCCAGTAAAGTCAAAGTAAGTGCCCTCCCAGTTGTTAATCAACACCGGACGGCGCTTGTTTTTCCATTCGCCCCGGCAGATGTGCTCCCGGATGACCTGATGGAAATTATGGCTCAGCTTTCCAAAGCCCTCGGACGAGCAGCTCAAAATCACCTCCGGCGTATCAAAGCTCTCGCCCGGCTCCAGCGTCCACGCAAAGTCGTCCGGATGGATGCCGCAGATCAGACGGGTCTGATCGATCTGGTCTTTTTCTGTTTCCATTAAAAATTCGCCGCTGTATACAAACGATACACCGTAGCAGAGCCCTTTTGTCTCGTTTGTATCCTTTTCACATACGACTGCAAACGGGTTGTAGTGATGGCTGGATGCGCCTCTCACACTGCCGATCGCAGAAATACCATGCGCAATCGGAGTGCGCTGCAGGGTGCGCTCCATCGCATGCTTTCCATAAAAGGTCAGCCATTCATAGTCGCCGGACAGCCAGTCCAGACACATGCTGGCAGCCTTTAACAGGACAACTTTACCCATTGTCCGGTTCACAACTTTCACAGCCCTTGTAATGATGTCCAGCTCTTCCAGAACGCCATACTGCAAAAGCACTTCCAGTCCGCTTTCCGGATCCCGCAAAAGGATGCCGAGGGTTTCCGCTTCTGTTTCATCCGCATAAACAGCCGGTAATCCCGGAATGCTGTATTTTCCTCTGGAAAGCTCATATCCGGCATAACAAAGCGTTACCGCCTGGCTCCCGTTTTCATTTCTGACGCGCAGGGCACTGATCCGGTAATCCCCCGTTCCGAAACAGCTGTACTCCTGCGGTGCAAGATCTGAGGAAAGTCTGTCGTCAGCACAGGACGCTTCATACGCATAGCCGGAAAATCCGCGGTCATCCATCGGAATCCGGTAAGAAAGATCGGAATTGTCCGTCTTTTCCCCGTAATAGGTATGCAGCAGCATGCCGTAGGCATCCACTTTCATCTGATACGTCGTATTTTTGGTCTGCAGCGTAAAAGTACGCTGCTTTTCATCTGCATAAACTGCCATGGCAAATCCCCTCCTGTTTTTTCTTAAGGCAGAACGTCCATCAAATGTACATTCTGCTCCGTTTCATGTCTGATTGTGCCATCGGTTTGTATTTTACCATATCCCGCCTTCTGTCTGCAATCCATCCTTTGATCCCTGCAAAAAACTTTTTACAAATCCTTATGCTGTTTTTTCGAACTGGGAATTATACAGCTGCGCGTAAAATCCGCCCTTTGCAAGCAGTTCTTCGTGCGTGCCCTGCTCTGCAATATCTCCGTCCTTCATGACCAGAATCACATCCGCGTCCCGGATCGTCGAAAGTCGGTGGGCAATGACAAAGCTCGTTCTGCCCTTCATCAGGTTATTCATCGCTGGATCCGGATTTCTGTTCTCGTATCGACGGAGCTGGTCGCCTCGTCCAGAATCAAGATCGGATTGTCAGCAAGAATTGCACGTGCAATCGTCAAAAGCTGTTTCTGTCCCTGCGAAACGTTGGTCGCGTCTTCATTTAACTCCATCTGATAACCGCCCGGCAGCGTCCGGATGAAATGATCCGCATGTGCCGCTTTTGCCGCTACGATGACTTCCTCATCTCCAGACGTCCGTAACGGATATTTTCCATAATGGTTCCCTGGAACAGCCAGGTATCCTGCAGTACCATGCCAAACATTTCACGCAGCTGTCCTCTGTTGAAATTCCGGATATCGTGTCCATCCAGGCAGATTCTGCCGCTGTTTACGTCATAGAAACGCATCAGCAGCTTGACCATTGTCGTCTTTCCGGCGCCGGTCGGTCCAACAATCGCAACCATCTGCCCCGGTTTTACTTCACAGGAGAAATCCTGAATAACGATTTTATCCGGTGTATAGCCAAACTGTACATGCTCAAAGCTTACATACAGCGCAAGCAGCTCGTCTACTTCCATTTTTTCATAAATAGAAGGTGTTTCCATACTGGCCCATATTTTTACCAGTGTGTCGATCTCAGCCGGCAGCTTTAACAGCTGTTCCGGGAAGCCGATGTAGGCTTTCATAATGGGGATCGGACGCCGTTCCAGTCCGTCTTTTATTAATTCCAGATCGTCCAGCACGGCCACAAAACCTTCGTCATAGAGACCAAAACGCCCGGCCCGACCTGCGATCTGCTTGATCTCCTCTGGCAGAAGGCTTCTGCGGCCTACTCCGTCAAATTTCCGGGTCTCAATGAAAACAATACGGCGGATGGGCAGGTTTAAGCCCATTCCAATGGCATCGGTACTGACTACCACTTCTGTCTCTTTTTCCAGGAAGCGGCGCACCTGCTCTCTTCTGGTGGCAGGAGGCAGACTTCCATAGATAACGCTACAATGGACTCCCTGGTTTTCCAGGTGGGCCGCCAGCGCCAGTACTGATTTCTTTGAAAATACGATAAGAGCATCGCCTTTTTTCAAATCTTTTTTCAGGGAATACGGCTTTTCTTCTAAGGTAAGCCTTGTATTTCGCTTATGACGGACGATCTTAAAGGTATCCCCACACCGTTTGATCATCTGCACGATAATATCTTCCGCCTCCGGAGCCATACACAGATGGATCTCCTCTGCACGAAGTCCCAAGACTGCCCTGGTCCAGTTGTGGCCTCTGTAGGGATCCGCTACCATCTGGCACTCGTCCACTACAGCTACGTCGAAATATTCGTGTTCATTTAACATTTCCACAGTACATGCCTGACAGCAAGCACCGGCCACTTCCAGTGTTTCTTCCCCGGTTATCATGGAACAGGGAATGTTTTCACCGTTTAGCCGGTCATAAACTTCCAGTGCCAGAAGTCTTAAGGGACCAAAATAGGCGCCGTGGGAAGCTGTTTTTAACCTTTCTAATGCATCGTGGGTCTTTCCGCTGTTTGTTGGTCCGATATGAAGGATAAAGCGGCGCTTCATGGCCCTGGTCTCCGGATATTCATCCTCCGGGCGGCGTTTTACAGACTCCCGTATTCCCTTTTTAATAGTCTTTGGAAGATAAAACAGCTGATAAGCCCGCTCTAAGGAGTTGGTAAGAAGGTAGCGGCGGATGCCCTGCATTTTTAATACATGCTCCAGCTCTTCTTCTGTCAGCTCCGGCAGGTATTCCATATCTTTTGCTGCCAGCATCCCGCAGAAATCTTCCATTTTTTTCCAGTTTTCTTTTAACTGGTCCAGGGCCGGACCCGGTTTTAAACGTTCTTCCTTGTGCATGAGATAGGCACACACTTTTGCAAACATGGCATGGATATCGTTTAATTCATTTGGCTTTTCCACCCCGTTTAAAGTCTCCTGGCTTAAACGATTTAAGCGGTGTTTTAAGTCCGCGCCTGTCATGGAGCGGTATCGTTTATTGGCTGTTCCAAAAAACAGCTCTTTATAATACTGCCCCAGATAGGCCAGACATTCTTCTTTTATTTCCATGGATGTCCTCTTTTATTCATGGCGATATCACCCTCAGGTGACATGTCCGTTTTCTTATATCCGCCACAAGGGGCTGCTGCAAAATTTTAAGGCATCCTGCAGCAGCCCCCTGTGTTTCTTGTGGTCCCGCCTGTAAGTGCGCGGAACTTTATGATCCGCACCGTCATCTGGCTAAACCATGGTGGTATCTACAAAATTTTCAAATCCGGTAATGCCAAAGCTTGCGCTGACACTGTTGATCCCTTCTACGATCTCTTCTCTGGAATAGTTTGCCATGAAAAGTGTATCATCATCTAACTGATTTAAATACATATAAAAAGTCAGTGCCATTTCCAGATGTTCTGTGTCGTTTTCATCCAGATTTTCGTAAAGCTGGTTCTCTGCTTCGTTGATCTCACCTGCATCTACCAGATCACGCAGTTTCCGGTAAATACGGTCTGTATCGCTGTATTTATCCTCTGTATCCGGAAGGGCATAATTGATCTCGTTTTTTCCAAGTGCCAGTCTTGCAATGGCGCGGACTAAGTCACTGATGGTACGCATTACATAATCGTCCTGATATCCCATATCTGTTTCCCCTTTTTATATTTATATAACTTTTTCTCTTCTTAGCTCATTTCAGTATAGATGAAACCACCTTTTCAGTCAAGGCAAAAGCATTTATAATGGGGATATCCGCAATGATCTGAAGGAGGTCGTGAACTTGAAAAAAATATTTGCTGCCGGTGTGATCATGAGCATCCTTTCTGTTTTGTTAAGCCTTTGCGCCAGGAAGGTACCCGGCTTTGCCCAGGCTTATTCTGTAACTATATATCCTGTCCTGAAAGGGATATTTGCGCGTATTTTCGGGATCTTCCCCTTTTCTGTATCAGAAGTAGGGCTGTATCTGCTTCTTCTCTTTTGTATTTTCGCTGTGGTCAAATGGTTTAAAAAGCCATTATATCTGTTAAATGGTGCATTCTTTACAGCTTCTCTCCTATTTTTCTTATTTACCATCAACTGCGGCATTAATTATTACCGGAATTCTTTTTCTTATGAAGCTGGTTTTGTGATCCGGACCCATTCTACCGATGAACTCTATGCTCTTTGCAGTGATCTTGTAAATAAGGTAAATGAAAATATACCAACAGAAACAGACCCATCTCCTTCAGATGCCGGGAATTTCTCTTATTTTCAGAATTTTTCCTATCTTCGGGAAATGGGGAAAGGAGGGCAGAAAGCCATGAAAGGACTGGCAGATGAGTATCCCCAGTTTAAAAGCTGGTACCCATATCCAAAGCCTCTGATCTATCCAAGGCTTTTATCTGTCCAACAGCTGACCGGCGTCTATTCTCCTTTTACAGTAGAAGCCAACTACAACAGTGAGATACCTGCCTACAACATTCCCCATACCATCTGTCATGAACTGTCTCATTTAAAGGGATATATGCGGGAAGATGAGGCCAATTTTATCGGTTACCTGGCCTGCACCGGTTCAGAAAGCAGGTCATTTCGCTACAGCGGTTATCTCACTGGCTGGGTTTACGCGGGAAATGCTCTGGCAAAAGCGGATTATGACGGTTTTATAGAACTATATAAGAAATTAGATGAAAAAGCCAGAAATGACCTGGAAGAAAATAATGTTTTCTGGGATCGTTTTGAGGGAAAGACGGCAGAGGTGTCCACCAAGGTAAATGATACATATTTAAAAGCCCACAGCCAGACAGATGGTGTCTTAAGCTATGGGCGTATGGTTGATCTTATGCTTGCAGATTTTTATTCGGATGTCACTGCGGACTGATCTGTTCCAACAGATCGCATCACTGGCGACCTGCCTCTGACGGGCTTGCCTCAGAAGCCGTAGCCTTCTTCCATGCATACCGTTCTTCCAGGATGGTATCTTCCGGAAGCAGCAGATAATTATTATCCCTGTCAGAGTCATTGATCATGGAATTTAATTCTTTTAACAGATAGCTGTCCGGCAGGTTACGTTCCCACCAGGTATAACCTTGCGAAGTTCTCACTCCTTTGGCATCAATGTTGCGGCCTGCGTAGTAATCAATATATACATCTGCGTAGGTCACTGCCATGGAGCGTTTCACATCACTTCCTACATTGTGGACTACTCCGCCGATCTGGTCTGCGATCAGCTTCTGAATGTAATGTTCCGACCAGCCCACAAAATCCAGCAGATCTGTATTTTCCTGTTCTGTACGTTTTGCCCAGGCTGATACATCCACAGACTCCGTAGAATATTCCATGCTTCCGTCCTCTTTCCACTGTAAAACGCCATACTGGCAGGGCGGGATACTCATAGCATCTGTAATGATCTCCTGGATGCCATAGGCATCATCTGCTACTCCCGGTTCTGCCTTGTGCTTGCGGATCCTCTGAACATGAAGATGACCGCTTAAAAACAGGGGGATCTTATATTTCTGAAGAAGATCAATGACCTCACCATTATTGTCCATGGCACACTGGGTTGTATACATACGGCTCTGGGCCAGCAGGTTGTGATGGGCAATAGGCAATATCTGCATCCCGTCTTCCTGGGCCTTTTTTAACTGCTCATCCATCCACACTAAGGTTTCTGCCTTGATCCGGCCTTCTACCAGGTTTTTAGGCTCATACTGGCAGGAGTCTAACATTAAAAGACGGTTTCTTTCATCTAACTGGTAAACATAGCTTAAAGAAGAACTGTCCCGGCTGATGGCCTGATCGTAGCCGTACATATGGTAAATATCATAAAACTCTTCCGGGGTAACGCTGTCTGTAGATGTTTTCTCATCTCCAAAATAAACAGCTGCATTGGGATTGTTGATATCATGGTTTCCAGGAATGATCAGTACCGGAATACCTGCATCCTGAACTTTGTGAAGCTTCTCAGCCAGTTCCTTATGATTGATCTTCTCCCCGTTCATGGTAATATCACCACTGAGTACCAGTGCTGTTGGTTTTTCAGCGATCACCTGATCCATAAAAGCATCTAACAGCTGGGGAAGATATTTTACCACTTTTCCGTCGCAGCGCTCTACAAAAAGCTGAAAAGCTGCTCCATCATCCTCTGCATCTGCACTCTGATAATGGACATCCGTTGCCTGGATGATCCTTGGAGGCGTATAATGCTCTTCTTCCGGGACCTCCGGCCAAACCTGAGGCAATGTCTTACTCCAGCCTTTATAGCCTGTTTCCCGTCGGATATGGGTATTTTTCTCCGTCTCATTCCATAATTCATCTGTATCTTCTGACAGATCTGATCCTTCAGCCCCGTCCATTTTTCCA
>ENA-ORUA01001876-ORUA01001876.1-human-gut-metagenome-genome-assembly--contig:-NODE-1876-length-17749-cov-5.623093_pt1 | contig 17749 bp, 9 predicted proteins | sample MGYA00242076_ERZ509201 | MGnify/ENA primary metagenome ERZ509201 (study PRJEB26280, sample SAMEA2338863) | human gut metagenome | biome: human gut; feature: human-associated habitat; material: faeces...
CACTGTGTGATGAATATATGAAGGAAAGAACAGTCAGAGAAATAATATCTTAAAAAGTAACGTAATATGAACAAACATCCATTCATACCCGCTGTACGAGACCTTGCGGAAAAACTACCGGAACTACAGGCAATACGCCGGATAACCGTCCGTAAAGAAAAAGAAGAAGGGATGCTTATCCGGACTCGCCGGGTACAATCGCCCGCGATAGCGTATAACCTATAAAAAGATAGCCGCCCCAAAATATGGACGGCTATCTTTGCGTTTTTTTCCATCTGTCGGATAAGCATCCCTTCTTCTTAGTTGGCCAGGCGGAACATTCCGCCGATCTTCTCACGCATCCTGTCCGTGTCCTCACCGATTTTTGGATTGATCAGCTCGGCGTAGACCTGCGTGGAGATGATGGTCTTGTGCCCGAGGACTTTCTGCAGGGTTTCAAGCGGCATGCCCTTGCTCAGGGCCAGGGTCGCAAAGGTATGACGTCCGACATGCGGGCTGACGCGGACACTGCAGCCGGCCTTCTCGCCGATACGTTTCAGACTGTCCTCCATACTCCCTATTTCCCCCACGGGGAACACCCTGTCCGGAGAAACCTTGAATTCGTTCACCCCCCTGTATTTCTCGATCAGCTCGACGGCTATCGGGAGCAGCTTGACAACATAGGGTGCCTTGGTCTTCACACGGTTTCCAACCAGCCAGGTGTTCCCGTCCGAATCCGTGTGGACATTCCGGTAAGAAAGTTCCTTCAGGTCGGCATGGGCCAGACCGCTGAAGCACATGAAAACAAACATGTCCCGGATGGCCTGCTGCCGCCTGTAGCTCAGCTTGACGCTGATAACGCGTTGCAGGTCCTCCTCCGAGAGGAAAGGACGTTTCTTGTATTCCGGCTTGCACACAAACTTCTTGAACGGGTGCTTGTGGATCCATCCCTCGTCCATTGCCAGATACATCAGCCATTTCAGTGTGTTGACGCGCTCGAAGGCTGTTGACTTGGCCAGCCCGCGCACGGAAAGCATCCAGCTGTAATAGTTCTTGATGAAATCCATGTCCAGCGACATCAGGGGGATATCCTCCGTACCCAACTTGTCCTTCAGGTAACAGGACAGACACTTGTACTCGTCCACCAACCCTCGGTAGGTGCTTTGGGCTTTCGTCTTGCCGATCTGCCGTTTGTAATCCCGGATCTGGATATTGAAGATCTCCATCAACGAATGGTTCTCCTCGCCAAAGCCGTTATAGCGGTCATAGACCTTCTTGGCTGTCAGGTACGAATCGTGGTCCGAGAGATATTGATAGTGCTTGCCGATCTGTGCCTTGATGTTCTCCAGCTCCCGGTTCAGCCGTCTTGCCTCCTCGGATTTGCCTTTGGCACAGTTGCCTTTGGCATCCCAAAGGGCAAGGGGAACATCACGCTTGCAGCTGAAACTCGCCGTCGTTCCGTTGACGGTAATACGCCCCATGACAGGGACACGGCCATTTTTTATGGCCTGGTTCTTGGTGTAGAACAGAACTCGAAAGGTACTCCTCATGACTCGATTATTTTTGTTACAAAATTACTATTTATCGAGTTGTTTTAAGCTATGAAGAATAATGCAAACAATTGAAAAATAACCGCTTATATTGTCTGTTTTATAGACTTGGACAAGGTAACGATTAGGTAACGTAACTCATGCTCAAATGTGCTTTTTGTAGCGTCGTTTTTCAAATGGAAGTGAAATACAATCCCATTAATTCGCTGAATTCAAGCGGTGTGTCGCCATTATGCAACTATTTCTAAAAATCTCCGACTTTCAAATATAAACAAGCAGTATACACTCTTTGAACAACCGTATGTTTAATGTAGAACAACAACACAGACAAAGTTAATTACCCTATTTCATACATCAAACTCCCGATATTTATAAAGGCTCACATTCGTGAGCCTTTGAGCTAACAACCATAAACCTTTCAGCTCACAGCTGTGGACAAAACCGCTCATTAATGTGAGCCTTTACGATTCTCAGACGTTTTACATACTAAGCACGTATGTTCTTACTAACAGGCACGTAGCCTTTACGTATTACCTACAGGCATCCGCCACCTAATCTACTATCGGATCTTTCACAATCTTCACTTCTTGACGAATATCCAGATTAAGCATGGAAGCTCTGGTATATGGATCGAGAACCATGATAAAAGAAATTAAGGCTAATGCAACCTCTCACTTAGCGAGCACCAACTCCCCCTCTCTATCATCACTACCGAACGTGAGAGAATAGTGTCCGTCCTTTATCACAGACACTTCCAATTGTTTTAAAGCTATGATTTCAGTCTGTTTCCCTTTTTCCACAATTCTCAAAACAGGAGTAGCCTTCTTTCCCGTAGACCAATCTCCCTGCCATAGCAATCTGTATTGTTTACCCTCTGTAAGATTGGTTATTGCAACGGAACCTGGCTGTACCAGCAAACCCCAACCGTTCGGTTCTTCCAAAAGGATTTTCGTGTCCCACAAGAAATGAGGCGTTTGCTCCGAAGACATATCAGGATTTATGTCATCCATGCCATTATCTTTACCGCAAGCAGTGAGAAAGAGACAGAACAGTACTCCCGTAGCTAAAAAGATTCTTGTTATTATGTGATGTTTTCTCATATCAATAATATCTTCAAGGTTATTATTTGTTTACTTTTAACCGGACAATAGTACCGTTGGCAGCCCTCGCTTCCAACATTACAAGTCCCTGATAGGAAGAAAGGTCAACTTTTCTTTCCGTAAACGATACGCGATTGTTGTTCACAAAAAAACTGGTAAACAATTCTGCATCCGGTCCTACCACACTTGCCATATTATCTTCCACTGCGATAGCGGCAGCTTCCAGCCAACCGAATCGATCTTCATCGGGAACAGGAACTTGCCCACCGGCCTCATATCCCATGCCTTTGCCATAAAGCACGCTGCTTGCCGCTATTTTCAGAAAGCCAATATCCGGCAAAGTTCCGTCCGCCTGACGCGGATTCATCAGTTCCGTATCTTCAAGACTTATAAAGTCGGCAGAAGTCAGTTCATAACTTTCGGGAGCAAAAGAGTTATTCACAATCTCGCACAGTGTTTCATCCACGTCTATCAAGTGTTTGCCCGCGCTTCGAGGCATATAAGATATGTTATTCTTTATAATATGACCATAACCCGGCACATCTACTTTTTCGGATGCACTTTTCCTGTTCAACATACAGAAATTGGACGGGTTACGGTAGCTCGTGTTATTATACCAGGCAATCCCTCCCAAATGATGATTGGCATAGAACCCTTTGTTTTTATTCTTATAAGCCAGACAATACTGAACGATATGCATCGGAATCACCTTCGGCACCTTTGGATTATCACTCATGCCATAACCTCCCGATTTAAATCCGGTTCCATCTCCGGCCTTATCCCCCTCCTTCGTATATCCATTCAGAAAAGACCAGCAATTATCAATGGTAAAAGCCGCCTTGCAATTAATTAAATCGAAGCCATCGTCGCTATTGTACCAGGCACGACATCCCCGAAACACATTACCCGTATAGGCTTCCGAAGTCAGATGACCTCCGAAGCCGTCCACATTTCCTCCGCTTCCGCTATCGGATACAGGATCATAATTATTGTATGCATCGCAATTCAGCACCAGATTATCTTTGCCCGTCACTATATAAAAGCCGATAGCCATGCCATCGTGCATAGACAAATGCTCATAGATATTGTTACTGCCTCCTTCATTGCGGAAACATTCGGACTGTGTATGTTCTGTGATTGTCACTTGCGTGCCCACTACTTCCATATTTCTGAAGTGCAGATACGAACCGCTTACATAAAACACAATAACCCGTTCATTGACGGGCTTTACTTCCGAAAGGTCAAATACCGGACGTTCGTTCTTATAGCCGGAATAGCAGATCCGCTTATCCTTCCCCGTCCCGCTTTTATCCATTTTAAAGACACGGCTCCAGGTAGTCCTCCCCGCCGTATGGTGTTCCATCACCTCAGACTCCGTTATCTTGTATGTTCCCCGGCGGATATAAACAGTATCTCCGGCAACCACTTTCGATTGTGCTTTCCTCAAAGTGGCAAAAGGTTTCTCTATTGTTCCACTGTTGGTATCGCTACCATTCGTAGCCACAAAATAATTTGTTGCCGGAAGACAAAGACACATCCCTATAAAAGAAAGAAAAAAGTAAAAGCGTTTCATGGTATTCATATCAATATATATAAGGTATTATTGCAAAAGGAAAAATCATTTATAATCTATCTCAATCCGACTGTCTATATTATCCTCTTCCTGCACTTTAGTCTTATCTTCCACTGTCAGATGAATATCCTTCAACCGGAAGTTCTTGCTATAAGCGATTTTTCCGGCAGACTCCACACTCGCATTAATATTAGACAGGTAGAAGTTTTCAATGCGGAGCTCCTCATTCCATCCGGAAGCTGTGATAAAACGTTTTGCCCTGTCGGCCTGTATATTCGAGAAATACACATTACGGAAATAAGGATATCCTTTCTCCTTCGGTTCGACGGGAGTCAGCATGGTAACCCAGTGTGACGGAATCTTTTTCCCCTTATATTCTTCGGGCAAAGCGGAGTAACTGTATTTGGGATTCCAGTTCAACCCCACAGCCAATACATACTTTACGCTATCAGCCTTCACACGGGTCATATAAATATTCTCCACCGTTCCTCCACGATTCATGGATGATTTCAGACGCAACGCCGCTCCCGTGCCGTAAGCTTTCAGATCGTAGGCAAGCACATTACGGATAGAACCGGAAGTCTCACTGCCGCACGTCACCAATCCCGCCCCTTTACGGGCGATACAGTTACGAACCACCACATTCTCCGTCGGACGATTCACACGCAGTCCGTCGGCATCACGCCCAGCCTTGATACAGATATTATCGTCATTGCAATCCACCTCACAGTTCTCAACCAGAATATTGGTCGAAGAGTCTATATCAATTCCGTCCGTACTCGGTCCGTGTCCTCCCACATTATTATTAATGGTAACGCCATCCACCGAACAATGATCGGAATACAAAATCTGGCAAGCCCAAAAACCGGTACGTACAAGGGTGAAATCTTTTAAAGTGATATGTTTGCTGTTTGAGACAAGGATTCCCCGCACCCGTTTGCAGTCGTAATCCACAATCCAACGGAGTTTCTTCTTCTCATATTCCTTGCGCATCTCCCAATATTTATCCCAAAACACCTTTCCACGGCAATCAATGAATCCTTCGCCTGTCAACGCAGCATTCTCCGCATCCATGATATTGACAACGGCCGAAGGCCATGTCATTTCAATGCCGGCAATACGCGAAGGAAATTCCGGATAGTCACGGATATCCTCACTTGCTATCAACGTTGTGCCTTTGCTCAGATGAAGGTTCACTCCGCTTTTAATGAATAAGGCGCCTATACGGTAAACGCCCGAAGGAATGATAACCGTCCCTCCCCCCTTTTCATGGCAAGCGTCAATAGCCGATTGAATAAAACGGGTACTAAGAACGGAAGTATCACTTTTCAGTCCGAAGTCCGTTGCATGGATACAGTCGGACTTAGGAACCCGTTGCGCACCTACCTGTTCCGCCCACGACAAATCGGGTTGTACGGGGACATTCCCCCAGTCATGCGCGGAAACGGTAATGGTTCTTTCCGGACTCGTAAAGCCAATCAATGCCAATAGTACAATAGATAAAAGATACTTCATATTCACTCCTTTTTATTCACATTGCAAAATTACCGCATTCCGTAGAAGGCGAAATAGACGAATGTACATAAAAGATAGAAATTTATATGGAATGGATAATCCTATATACACAGGTGGACAATTCTATATTGTCTTTGTACATATTTCCATGTACAGGCATTCAAAAAAGGACTAAATTTGCCACATGAAATAAAAAGAATTATCTAATACTCAAAATAATAGAGTGACATGAAAAGAAGTACAAGCTGGTTACTGTTATGTATGCTTACATTGGTTACTATACCGACTGTAATGGCACAACCCAATTACAACTATTCCAAACTCCAACGGGAGAAGCTCGGACGCGGAGTAATCGCTATCCGTGAGAACCCTTCGGAAGTTGTCGTCTCCTGGAGATATTTATCTTCCGACCCGATAAAAACCGGATTCAATGTTTACCGGGGCGGCAAGAAACTGAATGACCAACCCGTTATCACCGGTACGATGTTTCGCGACAAGAACGGAAGTCCGGCAGCGGCAGTTTATGAAGTACGCCCTGTGATAAAAGGCAAAGAGACCCACCATACGGGTGGCAAGTATACCTTACCAGAGAACTCTCCTCTCGGCTATCTGCAAATACCATTGAAAAGACCGGAAGGCGGAGTAACTCCCGCAGGAGACAGCTATACGTATAGTCCCAACGACGCTTCCATCGGTGATGTGGACGGTGACGGAGAATATGAAATCATCTTGAAATGGGATCCAAGCAATTCACGGGATAATTCGCATGACGGATATACCGGAGAAGTGCTTATCGATTGTTACCGGCTGAACGGTGAACAGTTATGGCGCATTAATCTAGGTAAAAATATACGGGCAGGGGCACACTATACACAATTTATGGTATATGACCTGGACGGTGACGGGAAAGCGGAAGTCGTGACGCGCACAGCAGACGGAAGTGTTGACGCAAAAGGGAATGTCATAGGGAACACTCAAGCCGATTATCGTGAACCCGGTACTTTCAGCAAGAAAAGAAACGCGATTGTCAATCAAGGACGGGTATGGAAAGGCAAGGAGTATTTAACCGTATTTTCCGGACTGACGGGAGAAGCATTGCACACGATTGACTATATCCCTCAGCGCGGTGATCCTTCCGATTGGGGAGATGAACGTGCCAACCGCAGCGACCGTTTTCTGGCTTGTGTAGCCTATCTGGATGGAATTCATCCAAGTGTAGTGATGTGCCGGGGGTATTACACCCGCACCGTCCTGGCTGCCTTCGGCTGGAACGGGAAAGAGCTGAAAAAACACTGGGTATTCGATAGTAATGACCCCGGTTGCGAAGATTATGCCGGACAAGGGAATCACAACCTGCGTGTAGGAGATGTGGACGGTGACGGTTGCGATGAAATTATTTACGGTTCTTGCGCCATCGACCATAATGGCAAAGGACTCTACTCTACCAAGATGGGACACGGAGACGCTATCCATCTTACCCATTTTGACCCTTCACGCAAGGGACTGCAAGTGTGGGACTGTCATGAGAACAAACGTGACGGCAGTACTTATCGCGACGCGGCAACGGGAGAGATCATTCTCCAAGTGAAAAGCAACAAGGATGTAGGCCGCTGTATGGCAGCCGACATCGACCCGACCCAGCCCGGAGTGGAAATGTGGTCGTGGGAAGCAGGAATGCGCAATGCAAAAGGAGAAGCTATTGCAGGCAGGATAAAAGGATTGCCCACCAACATGGCTGTGTGGTGGGATGGTGACTTGCTACGCGAGTTATTGGATAAGAACATTATCAGCAAGTATGATTGGAAAGCACAAAAGGTAAACAGAATCGTAACATTCGAAGGGGCTCTCTCCAATAACGGAACGAAAGCCGTACCCTGTCTGCAAGGTGACATCGTGGGTGACTGGCGTGAAGAAGTGCTGTTACGCTCGGAAGACAACTGTTCCCTGCGCCTGTATGTATCGACTATTCCTACTGAATACCGCTTCCATACCTTCCTGGAAGATCCTATATACAGAATCAGTATCGCAACCCAGAATGTAGGCTACAACCAACCAACGCAACCGGGATTCTATTTCGGTCCGGATCTTACTAAGAAGAAAGGGACTTTCAGAGGATATCAGTTCAAGTGAAATGTTATACTAAGGGCAAATTTATACGGAATCCAAAGAAATAACTATCTTTGCCCTTAGATAAAACACATAAATTCACTATGAAGAAGAATACGTTACTTATATTCTCTCTCCTGTTATTCTACTTGTACCCGGCATTCGCCTCCGTAGAGGTACGTTCCAATAAACTGACTACCGGAGACGGATTAGCCAATAACTCCATCCGGTATATGTCGCAAGACAGTAAGGGGTTTATCTGGCTGGGTACGCTCAACGGATTAAGTTATTATGACGGCAATTCTTTTGTCAACATCTACCCTGACATCCACAATCCGCTTTCACTGGCCGATTCACGCATCCGGAGTATAGAAGAAGATCCGAACGGCTTCCTATGGATTTCAACGATGTCCTCTTTTATCAGTTGTTATGACCTGCGTCACGGCCGTTTTGTGGATTTCACCGGATGCAACGAATATAAAGAAAACTATTCTAAATTCTTCATTACCTCCGATAATTCCGTCTGGCTATGGCATAATCAAAACGGATGCAGGAGAATCGTTTATCAGGATGGGAAGTTCTCGTCACAGACTTATAAGAAAGAGTTGGGAAATCTACCTTCCGACAGAGTGCAGTTTGTATTGGAAAGCGCCAAAGGAGAAGTCTGGATCGGAACCCGTAAAGGGCTATTGAAATACCGGAACGGGCAAACTGACAATCTAGACCCGCAGAGCCAAAGTTGGGAACATATCATCGCTTATGACCAATATACCTGCATCATCACCGACAAGAATGAAATCTACCGTCACACCTACTCTACCGGCAAACTGGAAAAAGTAGGTTCACTTGCCGCAAGCTTTGACGACAACAGTCGTGTCACGGGCAACTTCCTCCTGGCAGACAAATGGGTATTGTTTACCGCCAACGGCAGTTATCTGCTGGATATCCCTACCGGAAAACTTTCCCGCTACTCCGACCTGAATATCAAAAACGGTGCGGTCACCAAAGACAATAAAAAGAATGTATGGGTGCACAACTATACCGGACATTTATGGTACGTCAACGTTACAACGGGCAATATCAAACCTTTTCAGTTCCTTTCTTCCGAACATATCGGCTATATAGATGTGGAGCGATATAGTATCGTACACGATTCACGGGATATCATCTGGATTACAACTTACGGAAACGGACTTTACGCATACGAGCTGGCTACGGGAGACCTGCAGCATTTCACCTTTGACATCGGCCAATCCAGCCATATTAACTCTAATTATCTCCAATATGTAATGGAAGACCGTTCCGGCGGTATCTGGGTAAGCTCCGAATTTTCCGGTTTATCTCATCTGGAGATTCTGAACAAAGGCACACAACGTCTCCATCCCAGCGGCGAGAACAGTTCCGACCGCTCCAATACCATCCGTATGCTTTTCCAAAACCGAAACGGAAATATCTATATGGCAAACCGCATGGGCAGCCTGTACGAATACGACCCCGGTCTGACCAAGACAATACGCCGCGAGGATTTCACCCACAATGTGTACAGTATGAACGAGGACTCGGAAGGTAACCTATGGCTGGGTATGAGAGGAACCGGTCTTCGTATCGGAGCGGACAAATGGTACAAGAACAACAGCAAAGATCCCAATTCGCTCTCCAACGACCAAGTGTTCTCCATCTACCGTGACCGGAAAGGCCGAATGTGGCTGGGAACGTTCGGCGGAGGACTGAACTTAGCCGTAAAGACGAAGGACGGCTATCAATTCCGGCACTTCTTGCAGGACAACTATGGAGAGAAACGTATCCGTGTCATCGAAGAAGACAAGAACGGACGGATGTGGGTAGGCACCAATAACGGTATTTATATCTTCCATCCGGATTCCCTCATCGCTTCGCCCGAGAATTATATCATATACAATCATGTCAACGGCACATTCCCCAACAATGAGATACGTTGCCTGATGAATGACCATGAAGGCAATATGTGGATCGGAACCGCCGGAGCCGGATTTGCCGTCTGCCATCCGGAAGGCGATTATCAGCATCTGACCTTCAACTGTTACGACATCAAAGACGGGTTGTCCAATGCCGTAGTGCAGTCCATTGTTCAGGATAAGGATAATAAGATGTGGATAGCTACCGAATATGGCATTTCACGCTTCACTCCTGCAACCAAGCAAATTGAGAATTATTTTTTCTCTTCCTACACTTTGGGAAATGTATATAGTGAGAACACCGCTTGTGTAAGCAACGACGGCAAACTACTGTTCGGTACCAACTATGGCTTAGTTGTATTGAATGCCGACAAAATAGAGAATCTGGACAAACCGACTTCCGTAGTCTTTACCGGACTTCAGATCAACGGAGCCAATATGCTTCCCGGTGTAGAAGATTCTCCTTTGCAGGAAGCAATGCCATACATCAACGAGCTGAACTTGAAATATTATCAACAATCATTTGTCATCTCCTTCTCTACATTCAACTATCTGAATGGGGTATCCAAGTATTCCTATTGCCTGCCCCCTTATGACACGGAATGGAGTTCGCCTTCCAGCCTGAACTTCGCCACTTACCGGAACTTGCCTCCAGGCAAGTACAAACTCCACGTGAAAGCTTGCAACGCCGCAGGTATCTGGGGAGAAGAGAATGTGATGGAGATTGTGATAGCCCCTCCGTTCTGGAAAACGACTTGGGCTTACCTGTTATATGCCCTGTTAATCGCAGTAGCCGGTTATTTCAGTTTCCATATCATCCGGAATTTCAACGCATTGCGCAACCGCATCGCAGTAGAAAACCAGTTGACGGAATACAAACTGGAATTCTTCACCAATATATCTCATGAGTTCCGCACTCCATTAACCCTGATTCAAGGAGCTTTGGAAAGAATCGTCAATATGGGAAACCATTCCAGAGATATGCAACATTCCCTAAAAATCATGGATAAGAGTACCAAGCGGATGTTGCGGCTTATCAACCAATTGCTGGAATTCCGGAAGATGCAGAAGAATAAACTTGCCCTTTCATTAGAAGAAACGGACATTATCGCTTTCTGCTATGAGATATTCCTAAGTTTCAAGGATGTAAGCGAATCCAAAAACATGGATTTCCGCTTCGAGCCATCACATACCTCTTACAAAATGCCTGTCGATAAAGGAAATCTCGACAAGGTGATTTACAACCTACTTTCAAATGCATTCAAATACACTCCGTCCAATGGGAAAATCATATTCAAGGTAGACATTTCGGAACAAAAGCAACAACTTTGTATCCAAGTGACGGACACAGGAGTAGGCATCCCGAAAGAAAAAAGAAACGAATTGTTCAACCGCTTCATGCAAAGCAGCTTCTCACACAGCAGCGTAGGTGTAGGGCTTCACCTCACCTATGGTCTGGTCAATATACATAAAGGAACGATTTCTTATAAGGAAAATGAAGGAGGCGGCTCTATCTTCACCGTAGAACTACCGGCAAATGCCGACGTTTACGAGGAAAAAGACTTCCTCATCCCTAACCAAATACTGATTGAGGAAGAAGAACAACGCCATAAAGAATTTATTGCGAGTGACAAGACAGAAGAACCGGCAGCACCTTCCGTTCCATTGAATAAACGGAAAGTATTAATCATAGAAGACGACAACGATGTCCGTGAATTCTTAAAAGAGGAAATCGGTCAATACTTCGAAGTGGTGGCCGAAGCGGACGGGATCAGTGGCTTTGAACGCGCACAGACCTATGACGCCGATTTGATTATCTGTGATGTGTTAATGCCGGGAATGACCGGATTTGAAGTGACTAAGAAACTAAAGAATGAGTTCGCAACAAGTCATATCCCCATCATCCTGCTGACTGCCCTTAATATGGATGAAAAATACCTGGAAGGTATAGAGGCCGGAGCGGATGCCTATATCACCAAACCATTCAGTGTATCTTTGCTGCTCGCCAGAGTATCCAGACTGATAGAGCAACGGGACAAACTCCGTGAGAAGTTCTCCAATGAACCGGGAATCGTCCATTCAGCAATCTGCACCAATAACAAAGACAGCAAGTTCCTGGCAAAGCTGAACGAAATACTGAACGAGCACATGGTAGAAGCCGAATTCTCGGTAGACGACTATGCCAACCTTATGGGATTGGGACGTACCGTATTCTATAAGAAAGTACGTGGAGTGACAGGATACTCTCCGAATGAATACTTACGTGTTATCCGTATGAAGAAAGCAGCGGAATTGTTATTGACCGAAGACCTGACCGTTGCCGAGATTTCCTATAAAGTGGGTATCAATGATCCTTATTATTTCAGTAAATGTTTCAAGAACCAATTTGGAATCGCTCCTTCGATTTATCAGAAGAATAAAGGACAGCATGGTTCGAGTTCACCACAGATTAACACAGATTAATTTAATGCATTAATAATCAAGATCTATTATCTGTGTTAATCTGTGGTGAGAAGAAGCCCCAGTGTACTATCTTACGGATTTGCGTACAAATCTCCATTACTGTTTTTTCATCAAAAGATAAAATTTACATCCTTTCCGTACGGGAGTATAGGCATATTTTCCATTAATGCGCTTCCTTTGCAGCAAAACATTTTAATTGATCATCATGAAACACAACTTATTTCTTTTCGTATTTTTGCTGGTCGCATTGCCCGCCGTCAAGGGACAGGCAAGTGAACGTAAAAAGTACAATTTCAACAGCGAATGGAAACTGCAAACAGGAGATTTTCCTAAAGCCAAAGATGCAACATTCGATGACAGCAAGTGGAAACAAGTCACTTTGCCTCATGCCTTCAATGAAGATGAAGCATTCAAAGTTTCTATCGAACAACTGACAGACACGGTGGTGTGGTATCGTAAAAGTTTCCGCATTCCCGATTTAAAAAGTAATCAGAAAGTATTTATCGAATTTGAAGGAGTACGCCAGCGTGGAGACTTCTACCTCAACGGACACAATCTGGGAAGACATGAAAACGGGGTGATGGCAGTAGGTTTCGACCTGACTCCTTATATCAAACAAGGCGAAAACGTGATTGCCGTGCGGACGGACAACGACTGGATGTACAGGGAAGAAGGAACCAAATCCAAATTTCAATGGAACGACCGTAACTTCAACGCCAATTATGGCGGCATTCCCAAAAACGTATTCCTCTACGTTACTGACAAGGTATATCAGACACTTCCCCTGTATAGTAATCTGAAAACGACGGGAGTATATACGTACGCTAAGGACATCGACATCAAAGGCAGAAAAGCTACGATCTGTGCAGAATCGGAAGTCAGAAATGACAGTAAAGAGCCTCGCCAGTTCACCTATCAGGTGACTATATTAGATGCCGACGGCAAACAAGTGAAGACTTTTCAAGGCGACAAAGTGACTTTGAAAGCAGGAGAAACTAAAACAGTAAAAGCTTCTGCCCTTATCGGTGGTCTTCATTTCTGGAGTTGGGGATATGGCTATCTGTATACGGTAAAGACAGCTCTGAAAGACAGTAACAACCGCATATTCGACGAAGTAAGCACTCGTACCGGATTCCGTAAGACACGTTTTGCAGAAGGAAAAGTTTGGCTGAACGACCGGGTGATCCAGATGAAAGGATACGCCCAACGTACCAGCAATGAATGGCCTGCTGTCGGACTTTCCGTTCCGGCTTGGCTGAGTGATTATTCAAACGACCTGATGGTGAAGAGTAATGCCAACCTGGTTCGCTGGATGCACGTCACTCCTTGGAAACAGGATGTGGAATCTTGCGACCGTGTAGGTTTGATACAGGCAATGCCTGCCGGTGATTCGGAAAAAGACCGTGAAGGACGCCAATGGGAACAACGGGTGGAGCTGATGCGTGACGCTATCATTTATAATCGCAACAATCCCAGTATCTTGTTCTATGAATGTGGAAACAAAGCGATCAGCCGGCCTCACATGATTGAGATGAAAGCTGTTCGTGATAAATATGATCCGTTCGGCGGACGTGCCATCGGTTCCCGCGAGATGTTGGATATCCGTGAAGCGGAATATGGCGGCGAAATGCTGTATATCAACAAAAGCGAACATCATCCGATGTGGGCAACCGAATATTGCCGCGATGAAGGTTTAAGAAAATATTGGGATGAATACAGTTACCCTTTCCATAAAGAAGGAGACGGACCTCTTCACAAAGGACAACCGGCTACCGATTACAACCACAATCAAGACCAGCTTGCCATTACTATGATTAACCGTTGGTATGACTATTGGCGTGAACGTCCCGGAACAGGCAACAGAGTCAGTGCCGGTGGAACCAAGATTATTTTCTCCGATACCAATACTCATTATCGCGGCGAAGAGAACTACCGCAGAAGCGGGGTGACGGATGCCATGCGCATTGAGAAAGACGCATTCTACGCTCATCAGGTCATGTGGAACGGCTGGGTGGACACGGAAGCAGACCAGACCTACATCATCGGTCATTGGAACTACCCGGAGAATACAGTAAAACCGGTACATGTAGTATCCACCGGCGAGGATGTGGAACTCTTCCTGAATGGTAAATCGTTAGGAAAAGGTAAACGGCAGTACAACTTCCTCTTTTCTTTCGACAAGGTCACTTTCAAACCGGGCAAGCTGGAAGCTGTCAGCTACAACAAGAGCGGAAAGGAAATCAGCCGTTACGCCGTAAACACGGTAGGTGAGCCAGCCAAACTGAAACTTACCGCCATTCAGAATCCGGAAGGCTTCCACGCAGACGGTGCCGACATGGCTCTGATACAGGTAGAGGTAGTAGATAAAGACGGCAAACGTTGTCCGTTGGATAACCGCACTGTCCAGTTCACTTTAAAGGGAAATGCCGAATGGCGCGGAGGTATCGCACAAGGTGAAAACAACCATATCCTCGATACCAATCTACCGGTAGAATGTGGTATTAACCGTGCACTTATCCGCAGTACGACAACTGCTGGAAAAATAACACTGACCGCACAAGCCAAAGGGTTACCTGCAGCCACTCTTACATTGGAAACGGTTCCGGTGAAAGTAAACAATGGATTAAGTTCCTATCTGCCTCAAGCTAGTTTGAAAGGTAGATTGGACAGAGGTGAGACTCCTTCCACTCCTTCTTATAAAGATACCAAAAGAGGAATCCGGGTTGTATCGGCAAAGGCCGGAGCCAACAGCGGAGATGTTGCCAAGAGCTACGATGATATAGAACTGTCTGAATGGAAAAACGACGGCAAGCTCAGCACTGCATGGATTACTTATACATTGGAAAAAGAAGCAATGATAGATGACGTTTGTCTGAAACTGCACGGATGGCGTTCGCGCAGCTACCCGCTGGAAGTATATGCAGGCAAAGAGCTGATATGGAGCGGCAACACAGAGAAGAGCCTGGGATATGTCCACCTGAACATAGAAAAGCCGGTACGTGCCAATACCATTACGATCCGTCTGAAAGGCAATACAAGTGACAAGGACGCTTTCGGGCAGTTGATAGAAGTAGAAGCGAAAGCCGCCAACAAAATGGAACTGGAAAAGAGCAGCAGTAAGAATCAGCTGCGAATCATCGAGGCAGAGTTCCTCGAGACAATCAAATAGATTCGTTTTCAACAGGTATATAGAACCCACATAAGATTGTTAGTTTGATTAAAAAGTCCTCTTTTACGTTTCTATCGTTTGGGAGGACTTTTTATTATTCAGTTTGTATTTAAAATCATAAACCATCATTTCATCATGAAAAATTTAGTTATCATTTTAATGCTTGCATTCTGTTGCAATTGCCTGGCAGATAATAACCAACCTGCCCATGTCATTATCACTGCCGGACAGTCAAACACCGACGGACGCGTGCCCAACGACCGTCTGCCGGATTACATCAAAGCTATGTCCACAGACACGGCCTTCACCACAGGAGCCTACAAATACTGTAAAATAGCCCAGAACCGCACAGACGGGAAGTTCCGTCCTTTCTGGCCGAAGAGCAAAAGAAGAGCCAAGCCCCACACATGGGGATATGACGCCATCACCTACTATTGGTTGGAGCAATTATGGCAAGAGCCTTTTTACGTTATCAAATGGGCTATCGGAGGCACTTCTATCGAACCGTCCGCCAGTTCGGACAAATCGGTTCACTGGTCGGCAAATCCCGAATGGCTATCCGGCAACGTGGCAACCAGCCAAAAGGGACGTTCCTTATTGCTTTCTTTTATCAATGACATAGACGGTTGCATCGACAACACCTTATCGAAATTAAAGAACGGTTACCGGATTGACGCATTCCTGTGGCATCAAGGAGAAAGCGACCGTGCATACGGCGACAAATACTACGAGAACCTGAAAGCAGTCGTCGCTTATGTGCGCAACCATCTGAGTGAAAAGACAGGAGAAGACTACTCCAAGCTTCCGTTTATCTTCGGTACGGTAGCCAAGAAGAACAAGCAATACGGCAGTGAGGTTGAAGAAGCGATGAAACGCCTGGCGAAAGAAGACAAGAATGCCTATCTGATAGATATGTCGGATGCGGAATTGATGGGAGACCGCCTTCATTTCAATCAGAATTCAGCCGAATATCTGGGCAAACAGATGTACGAGCAGATTAAAAAACTGCGATGAAAAGGCTATATTTGTACTTTTATAAGGGGTTGCGTACAAATATCAGGAGTATTTTTTAGCCATTAGTATAATATTACATCTTTTTCGTACGAATACTTGCGCATAATTTCTTCCGATACGCTTCCTTTGCAACGGAAGTCGGACAGACCGTCAGGCTCTGTTTGTTTCTTCCGTTATTTACTAATTTAATCACTTAGATATATCAACATGAAAAACATTCTGCATGGAAATGGTAGTCTGGGAAGGAAGATGCAATCTCTCTTTTTGATGACTCTGTTCGTATTACAATCTACCCTGTCGCTCGCACAGAACCGAACCGTGACGGGAGTGGTAGTAGATGAGAAAGATGAACCAATTATCGGTGCAAACGTCACAGTGAAAGGTACTTCCAAAGGAACGATTACAGACTTGGACGGTAAATTTGTGATTTCCGCTCCCACGAATGCCAAACTTCTGGAAGTATCTTTTATCGGGTACAACACCCAGACTGTTACAATCACCGGTAAAACTCTCCAAATCAAGCTGACCGAATCTGCCATTGCACTAGATGAGGTTGTTGCTATCGGTTATGGTAGCGCAAAGAAAGGAAATGTGACCGGCGCTATCGCTAAAGTCAATGCTGAGAAACTGGAAGACCGGGCAACAACCAACATTGCCTCTTCACTGCAAGGACAGTTAGCCGGTGTGGAAGTACGCAGCACTACCGGAGAACCGGGTTCGGAACTTCAGATTCGCGTACGTGGAGCCGCTTCGATCAATGCGGATGCTACCCCATTATATGTGGTGGACGGCATTCCCGTAGACGATCTAGGCAGTCTCAATCCGGGTGACATACAATCTATCGAGGTATTGAAAGACGCTTCTTCATCGGCAATCTACGGTTCGCGCGGTGCCAACGGAGTTGTTTTGATCACAACCAAGCAAGCGAGCGCCGATGATAAAGTAAAAGTGCAGTTTCAAGCTTCTTTCGGTATCCAATCATTGGAAAGGAAAGTGGATGTCCTGTCACCGGAAGAGTGGATTGAGTTCCGCACCGCATACAATAATAACCGGTATATTTCCCAATACGGAAGTAAAGGAGCTACTATTGAAGACGACTACGCCACCCGTCTGGCAATGATAGGAGGCAAAGAAAGCTATTATTTCCTGAATGACCCGCGCTGGACAGAACCCGGCTACGGCAACTTGCAGCTGATTGACTGGCAAGATGAATTCTTCCGCCTGGCACCGATACAAAATTACCAATTGTCACTTTCAAGCGGTCGCGGCAATACCAAATACCGTGTATCTTTGGGCTATACCGACCAGAAAGGTATCGCTATCGAAAGCAGTTACAAACGTCTGAA
>ENA-ORUA01001880-ORUA01001880.1-human-gut-metagenome-genome-assembly--contig:-NODE-1880-length-17737-cov-3.180353_pt1 | contig 17737 bp, 16 predicted proteins | sample MGYA00242076_ERZ509201 | MGnify/ENA primary metagenome ERZ509201 (study PRJEB26280, sample SAMEA2338863) | human gut metagenome | biome: human gut; feature: human-associated habitat; material: faeces...
TCTCTTTTCTTATTAACAGTAATGATTTGAAATAACATCATTATTGTTATGTTGCTATTTGTTCTTTACGCACAAATCATAGCATCCGGTCAGAATACAGTCAATAAAATGCAAAATCAACGCTTTTATTTTATTCTTGCGTACAAAAAAAGTCAATTCACTTTGTGCGTTACACACAAAATAAACCGGACAGATGTAAAAGTATTATCTCCTGAAAAAACGATATCATAAATATTTTTGCGAGTTTCCTGTAAGGAGTACACTGACTCAAAATCTCTTGCAAGTATATCGCTGTAGCGATATACTTAATACATAAGGAGGAGCTGGTATGAAAAAAATATTATATCATGGATCAGAATTCTTAATTGAAAAACCAGAGTTCGGGAAGGGTGCCAGACACAATGATTACGGAAGAGGTTTTTATTGTACAGAAAATATAGAATTAGCAAGAGAGTGGGCATGTGCAAAGCAAAAAAATGGATATGTGAATATTTATGAATTGGACATGGAAGGATTAAAAGTATTGAATCTGAATGATTCAAAATACCACATATTGAATTGGCTTGCTATTCTTGCAGATAATAGAACGTACTGGCAGAATGGAAGTATTGCAGAAGAGGCAAAAAAATACATAAAAGAGCATTTCCTGATAGATATTACTCCATATGATATTATTGTAGGATATCGTGCAGATGATTCATACTTTTCGTTTGCCCAGGATTTTGTTTCGGGAGTAATTTCGTTGGAAAAATTATCTGAGGCGATGCGGTTAGGTAAATTGGGCGAGCAGATTGTATTAAAAAGTCCGAAAGCTTTTGAGACGATTTATTTTCAGAATTATGAAAATGTAGATGGGCGTGCGGCCTATCACAGCGACGCAAAAGGGCTGTCCCTTGGGCTGGCGCAGCGGAAATATATTATATCAAGAAAGCGGAGCGCGAGCGTGAAGCAAGACGAGAATATAGAAGACGTAAAAAAGAAAGTGCAGATATTCATGAGTTATTCATGCTGGACATCATGAGGGAGGGTATGGAAAATGGTGATACACGCTTATTCAGATGATTATCTTACGTCAGCCCAACGAATATTGGGAGATATGTTGGATTTCGCAGTGAACACATATGATATGGATATTGATAAATTTTTTGAAATGTTTCTGGTTTCAAATGTGTCACGGCAATTTGAAATTGGAAATCCTACTTATGTAGCCGGAAAAACAGGGTGTGAGTTAGTCAAAGAAGTGATTCGGGATTCTGGGTTAGTAATGGAAGAGTACCCAGATGAGATGTATTTGGATAAATCACCAGAATATTGGAGTGGCTGGGCATTGGCCTATTATCAGTGGTATCGAGGAAGAACATTTTCACGCATCTACAGGGCGGTATCAATGACGGAAATTCGAAATATGTATGAAGTATACCACGAGATGGATTTGGCACATTTCGTGGAGCGGTTGGATGAATTATGGAACCAACATTATCCGGAGACAAATCTGAAACGAATTCGTGATTTGGCGGGACTATCACAGCGAGAATTGGCAGAACTGTCAGGAGTATCTGTGCGGCAGATACAACTCTTTGAGCAAAGACAGAGAGATATCAATCAGACCAGAGCAATTGATGTGTTGCGATTGAGCAGGGCGCTTGGATGCAAGAATGAAGATTTGCTGGAACTATGAGGATCAGGCTAAAGCAAAGAATCGTCTAAAGACAGCGAGATATGGGAAAGACCTGTATCTCGCTGTTAAAATAGATGCTCCTGAGTTGGTGTTTTAGGAAATTGTCTTAAGGACTCTTTTTAGAATTGAAGTCAGAACAGGGGCAGTTATTGCAGTAAAGATCATTCCAGGAGCTGCGCTTACTACTAAAGGCTGCCAGGCAACACCCAAGATTGTTGCCAATACCAGTCTGGCTGCAAACGTTCCGGCAGGACCAGCAATAATGAGGGCCAGTGGGTCCTTTTTTAATACTGTTAAGATAAGACCGGCTACAATACGGTACACCATTGCGATAATGACATTGTATATAGTCTGAAGACCTAATATCATCCCAATAATGCTGGCAATGATGCCGATGGTAAGATAATGTAGAAATCCTCTGATTCTTCCGATGCTTATGGCTAATGGGGCTGATAATTGAAATTCAGTTCCTGGAATGGGTGATGGGATTTTAAATAAGCCCGAGATGAACAGCAGAACAACCCACATGCCGTCCATAGTCAGATTTTTGACGCTAAAAAAATGATTGGATAAAATTCTTTCTTTTGATTCTTCTGTAGTATTCATAGTTTTCCCATCCTTTTGTTTAAAATATTTCTGCCATTTCCCATTGAGAGAGATTAAAAGCAAAGTTATTGTATACAATAAGCAACTAATTGTCAACCATTAAATAAAAAAGGTTGACAATTAGTTGCGAGTAAGTATATACTTTGCCTAAAGTATGCAAGAAAAAAGGAGAATGCAATGGGAAAAGGGATATTTGTAACCGGTACAGGTACGGATGTTGGTAAAACATACGTTACAGGATTGATTATAAAAAAGATAAAAGAGAACGGGATGACTCCAGGCTATTTTAAAGCTGCTATGAGTGGAAATGAAAGAGAGGAAGATGGAACGCTGATTCCTGGTGACGCTTTGTGGGTTAAGAATGTATCAGGAATCTCCCAGTCAGTAGAGGAAATGTGCCCGTATGTCTATGAGCATGCTTATTCTCCGCATCTGGCTTCACGTCTGGAAGGAAATCATGTTGAGATGGCAGTTGTTTTGGATAATTATAGAAAAGTAAAAGAGAAATACGACTATATAACAGTTGAGGGAAGTGGCGGTATTTTATGTCCGATCTGTTTTGATGAGGCACGTATTGGGTTGACAGATATAATAGATGAGATGGAACTTGACTGCATTCTGGTTGCAGATGCAGGACTTGGAACAATCAATAGTGTTGTACTAACTTATGAATATATGAAAAACAGAAATATGAATATAAAAGGAATGATTTTTAATCATTATATAGCGGATAATATCATGCATGAAGATAATATACGCATGTGCGAATATATGACGGGGCTTCCAACTCTGGCGAAAGTTTCCATGGGAGACGTGGACTTGAATATTGATATAGCAGAATTAATTTCATTATACAGATAACAATATAACGGAATGAGGAAAGCAAAAATAAGAATAATTTTAGGAGATAAACTTATGATCTGGTATCCATATGTACAGATGAAGAAAATGAAGACACCATATAAAATTGTAGATGCAGAAGGAGTTTATTTGTATACGCAGGATAATAAAATGATAGATTCCGTATCTTCCTGGTGGTGTATGATACATGGCTATAAAAATAAAGAAATTAACGAAGCAATGAAGAATCAGATTGATCAATTCAGTCATGTCATGCTGGGTGGGCTTACTCATGAACCAGTCTTGAAATTATCAGAAAAACTAAAAGATTTTCTCCCGGGAGATCTTGATTACTGTTTTTTTTCAGATTCGGGTTCGGTTGCTGTAGAGGTTGCCTTGAAAATGGCATTGCAATTTAATATTAATCGTGGCAGCGGAAGAAAAAAACTCCTTTCGCTTACCAACTCGTATCATGGAGATACATTTATGTGTATGAAGGCCGGAGATGATGAGGATTATCATTTTATATTATCAGAAGATGATAAGAAGGATGTAATTCACATTCCAACGGAAATGGATGCATTGGAAAAAGTATTTCGGACACACGGAAATGAATTTTATGCATTTATTGTAGAGCCACTTCTTCAGGGAGCCGGCGGGATGAAAATGTATAGTATTGATTTCCTGAGAAGGGCAAGAGAACTTTGCAATGAATATGATGTTGTTTTTATATTTGATGAAGTTGCAACTGGTTTCGGACGTACTGGAAATCGTTTTGTGTCTGATCTTGTACTTCCGGATATTATCGTGCTTGGAAAAGCATTGACTGCCGGGTATATAGGACATGCAGTGACAGTAGCAAATCATAAAATATATAATGGATTCTATTCTGATAAGGATACAGATGCACTTATGCATGGTCCTACATTTATGGGAAATCCGGTCGCATGCAGTGCAGCATTAAAATCTATAGAAATATTTGAGCGTGAAAACTATATGGAAAAAATCAAGCATATAGAGGATATGGTTAGAAATCTGGTCTCCGGATTCACTCATCCGCTTATCAAAGAAATCAGATATATGGGTGGTTGTCTTTGTTTCCAGGTACATGACCCATCATGTCTTATCGGATTTCAGGAGTATGCATATCAACGAGGAGTATTTTCAAGACCATTTCTCGATATTATGTATGCCATGTTTCCGTATATCATACAGGATAATGAGATCAGGCAGATTGTTGATGTCATGAAAGACTGGTTCACTGAACAGAAAGGAATTTAATCTATGAGTGCGGAGGAATTGTACAGTATTAAGATGCGTGCAAGCAAAAAGGAAAACGGTACGGATGTACACATATCCGGAGCAGAGAAAATCGTTGAGGCACCGGATGTTGATATATTTGCCAATGCGCTGATAGAGAGAGGAATGCATCATTCCAAGGGTGAAGCAGATGCGTTGAACTTGAAGATAAATAAAGTCTGCAAGGAGAACATTATTTATCTTGATGCACTTTCAGTAGAGACAATTGAGGTCGAAACATGGGAAAAAGGGCAGGAAGAGATAAAAAAATATTTAAAAGAAACTGGAATAGACAATCCGCAAGATGTCATGCAATTCTTAGATGAAACTTATGCCATGAGAGGAGCTATGCTTCTTGATGTTGACAGGCTCATTCGTTTAGAACCGGATAAAAAACGTGGGATTCGTGCTACCAATATGGATCAGGAGAGAATGAAAGGGGACAGAATCGGAAACGAGAAGAATCATTATGAAGAAGCAATTGTACTTGCGACAAAAGTGGCAAATTGTCCTGGTATTATTGGTGAGATATGTATTTCAGATGATCCCGAGTACGTGACCGGTTATGTGAGCTCAAAAGAAATCGGTTATAGAAGAATCACGAAGATGAAGAGAATGGGGAGCGAAAAAGGAGGAAGAATATTTCTGTTTCGAGGAACAGATGCAGAAGAACAAAAAGCAATTGATTTTCTTCAGAATCAGCATGTGATCGTCAGAAATGTACCCAAAAAGATTTGCAAAAAATCAGATATGAAAAGACCACAGAAGTGGGATAAAATTGATAAAGCACTGGTATCTTTAAAAGAAAACCATCTTTTTCGCACAATGAAGACAATAGAATCAGCACAGAGTTCACATGTAACTATAGATGGAAAAGATTATGTATTAATGGCATCCAATAACTACCTGGATATTGCCAGTCATCCTTCCATAAAATCAGCAGTCGTAGAATCGACAGCTATGTATGGATTTGGCTCCGGTGGCTCCAGACTTACAACCGGAAACACAGTGATACATAATGCACTGGAGAATAAGATTGCTTCCTACAAGGAAACAGAAGCAGCGATCGTGTTTAACACAGGATATGTTGCAAATGTAGCAACAATATCCGCAATGGTGAAAAAAGGAGATACTGTTTTTAGTGATGAATTAAATCATGCAAGTATTATTGATGGATGCCGTCTTTCAAAAGCCAAAATTGTAACATATGCTCATAATGATATGGATGATCTGCGAAAAAAAATACAGGAGAATCCATGTGAGACAGGCATTGTTGTCAGTGATGCAGTTTTTTCTATGGATGGAGATATATTAAAGCTTCCGGAATTTCTTGATATCTGTGAAGAGAATCAATTGTTTTCCATGGTAGATGAAGCACATTCCACAGGAGTGATCGGCAAAACCGGTCATGGAATCCGGGAATACTGGCAGGAAAAAAGACAGGTAGATATTTTAATGGGAACATTTAGTAAGTCGATAGGTGGCGAAGGTGGTTATGTGGCCGGAGAGACAAGACTGATAAACTATCTGAGAAATGTGGCAAGAGGATTCATATTTTCTACTTCACTTTCGCCAGTAACCATGGCTGCGAATCTGGCTGGAATCGAAGTTCTTGAAAAGGAAATCTCAAGAGTAACAAAATTGCAGTACAATGTAAAATATTTTTGTACACAACTTGGGAAATATGGTATCAATGTAAAATCTGAAACTGCCATAATTCCTGTTATTATTGGTGATGAGGAAAATGCACTGACAGTTTCCAACTATCTTCATGAGAATGGATATTTTATATCAGCGATACGTTATCCAACTGTTGCTAAAGGAGCAGCAAGGCTTAGAGTCGCGCTTATGTCCAGCCATACAGAAGCAGAACTGAAAAAGTGTGCAGAATTAATAGGAAAAGCCTTATTGATGAAGTAAAAATATGTTAACACTTTAGGAGTGAATAATCGTCCAAAGACAGCGAGATATGGAAAAGACCTGTATCTCGCTGTCTTTTTATTAAGAAATTCTTAGTTTTCATCTGCAACAGTTTTTCTATTTGAAGACTCTAGTGTATATAACCTATAATAAAGATAATGTGAAACTATTCATAGACTTCATGAACCAATACAGGTGATTCATAAAAATGGTTATAAGAATCTTCAAATGAAAAAGATGATTCGAGAGGAGGGAACGAATGAAGGATAAAGAAAATTCAAGGGAAATACAATTCAAAGAGGAATTGGTTCGCAAGGCGAAGAATGGAGATACGAAAGCATTTTCCCTGTTATATGCTGACGTTTGCAAGGAAATGTATAAATTCGCATTATATATGATGAAGCATACAGAAGATGCAGAAGACGCGGTAAGTGAGACCGTTATATCTGCATTTGAAAATATTGCGAAGCTCAAGAATGAGAGTAGTTTTAAAAGCTGGATCTTTACAATTTTAGGAAATCAATGCAGAAAAATGTTGGGAAAGCGTGGAAATCATGTGTCAGAGGAAGAGACACCAGAGACTGGACATGAACCGGACTATGAGCAGCATTTTGATGTGAAGGAAGCATTTGCAAGACTTGAGGAGGAAGAGCGTATGATACTTTCGTATTCTGTGTTCGCTGGATATGGAAGTGAAGAAATCGCGCAGGTGCTTGAGATGAATGCTGCAACGGTTCGATCAAAGAAAAGCAGGGCACTTGGGAAGATGCGTAAGATGTTGGAAGCAGGATGATCGTACAGGATGATCTTATAAGAGATGGGTTTGAAAAAAGAATAGAAGAAGGAGGCGGAAAAGATGGAAGAAAATAGAGAAAAGAACAACAAGAAGATTGAGGATGAAAAGCGTTTAGAGCAGGATTTGAGACAGATGGCAGATGATGTGATTCTTCCGGACTCACTGGAACCGGAGGCAATTCAGAAAATGCTTCAGGCAAGACAGGAAGAAAAGCAGCAGGGATCAAAAACGAAAAAGAACAAAAAGAACTGGAAACGTATCGTTCCGATCGCAGCAGCGGCATGTGTCTGTGTGATAGTTGGAGCGACAGTTGGAATCAAGCAGATCAACAAAGGAAACAACAAAACATTAGATGCAGCGACTATCGCATCAGCAGCAGATCAGACAGAGACAACCCAGACACTTACAACAGCGAAAGATTATAAAGAAATTGAAAAATGTATCAAAGAATATAATAAGCAGATGGCACGGGATAACAACAGTATGGCTATCGGACTGTATGAAAGTGCGTCTTCGGCAGACGCAGCAACAGCAGAAAGCAGTAATGTTAGTGACACGGGGGGTTATTCGGATACGAATGTCCGTGAGAACGGCGTGGGGGAAGCCGATATTGTCAAAACCGATGGAAAAAACATTTATACACTGTGTCGGAGTGTTGTGACAATCACAGCTATTGATAATGGGTCCATGGAAAAGCTGGCCTCGATCGAACAGGATGCAGAACGCTATGTAGAAGATATTTATGTACAGGATGATAAATTAGTTCTGTTCGGTACGTTAGGAAGACAGGTGGGAAATTCAGAGGATTCAGAAGCTTATGATGGATATTATGAGAACAATACGTATGTCCAGGTATATGACATCAGTGACCCGTCAAATCCGAAAGAGATTGGTAACATGGAACAGAGCGGAGGATATAATACATCCCGGATTGTGGATGGATATGTCTATGTGCTTAGTCAGTTCCATCCTTATGAAGACAATGTTACAGCAAGAGATCTGTGGTATATTCCGGAAGTGCAGGGAAAATCTATCGAGGCAGAAAATATTTATATGCCACAGGAAGCAGAAGGAAATGAATATACGATCATTACAGCATTTTCATTAGATGATCCGTCAGAAAAAACAGACAGTAAGGCAGTCTTTGGTTATTCAGATGTGTGCTATGTAAGCGAAAATAATATTTATATTACAAGTAATTATTATGAAGATTCAGATGTGAGCAGAACGCTGATCCGCAAGATTTCTTATACAGACGGAAAGCTTGCTGGTGTTGCGCAGACGAAGATCAAGGGAATGCTGAACGATTCTTTCAGCATTGACGAGTATGAAGGAAACCTTAGATTAGTTACAACAATTGATGAAATTTATTCGAATGATGATATTATGCCGTTGAATGAGACCGCAGATGAGACGGCTGATAAGAACGGAACAACGGATAAATCAGATGCAAGTAAGGTGACTGAGAAGGCTGTGGCAGAAAATGTAAAGGATGCGGTACCTGGTACAAATTCACTTTATGTGCTGAATGACAAACTGGAGATCATTGGCTCCATTCACAATCTGGCAAAAGATGAAACAATCTATTCCGCAAGATTTATGGGAGATACAGGATATTTCGTTACTTATCGGCAGGTGGATCCATTGTTCTCGGTAGACCTTTCAGACCCGGAGAATCCGAAGATTCTTGGAGAGCTTAAGATTCCTGGATTTTCCGAATATCTGCATCCATATGGAGACGGAAAACTGCTTGGCATAGGGATGGATGTAAGTGAAGATGGATTTACAACAGAAGGTGTGAAACTTTCGATGTTTAATGTTACAGATCCATCCAATGTAACAGAGGAAAATAAGTATACGATTGAAGAAAGCTATGGCACAGATGTAGGATACAATTATAAAGGTGTATTTGTAGATGTTCAGAAGAATCTGTTCGGGTTTGTTACCTATCATGATGGAGTGACTTATCAGTTGTATACGTATGATGAGGCAGAAGGATTCAAAGAAGTCATGAGCAGACAGCTGAGCGGATATGAAGGTAGCAGAGGACTGTATATTGGTGACGTATTCTATCTTGTAAGCGGAAATATGATAGAATCGTATTCTATGAATGGATTCGAGAAGATGGATGATATTGTTCTGTAAACAATTTGTAACTGTTCAGAGCTAACCTCCAAAATACTACGCATTTTATACCTTTTTTTGAAATTTTGCTTGGCTCTGAACAGTTACAATATTTTGGATTGACAGTTTGTAAGACGAAAATTATACTAATAGGAGATGAAATTTGTTTGAAATTGTAGTTTTGTAATAAGAGAAAAGGGGTTAGAAATCATGAGTTCCAGAAATAAAGGAATTTGCTTTATTATATTATCGGCATTTTCATTTGCGTTAATGGGTGCCTGTGTCAGGCTTGCGGGAGATGTGCCGTCCATACAGAAAAGCTTTTTCCGAAATTTGGTTGCATTTTTTGTTGCACTTATAATGATCGTGCGAAGTGGTGACGGATTTGAAATCAAGAAGGGAAACTTAGGTTATATGGTTTTACGTGCAACATTTGGCACGCTGGGAATCCTTTGTAATTTTTATGCGGTGGATCATCTGGTACTTTCAGATGCATCTATGCTGAACAAAATGTCTCCGTTTTTTGTTATTTTATTTTCGTTTCTTCTGTTGAAAGAGAAATTAAAACCGGCGCAGGCAATTGCAATTTTTGTTGCATTTATCGGAAGCCTGTTTATTATTAAGCCAACCTTTACAAATATGGAACTCTTTCCGTCAGTGATCGGTCTATGCGGAGGGATCGGTGCCGGTATTGCGTATGCAATGGTAAGGATTCTTGGTCAGAGAGGTCAGAAAGGAAGCTCTGTTGTTCTGTTTTTCTCAGGGTTTTCCTGCATCGTGACACTTCCGTATCTGCTGTTTAACTATCATCCGATGACAGGAACGCAGATGCTGGCACTGCTTGGTGCCGGGCTTGCGGCAGCAGGAGGACAATTTGGAATTACCGCAGCATATTATCATGCACCTGCGAAAGAGATATCGATCTATGATTATTCACAGATTATTTTCTCTACCATCCTTGGTTTCTTCCTTTTCGGACAGGTTCCGGACAAGTACAGTGTGCTTGGATATGTGATCATTCTCGCGATGGCGGCATGGATGTTCTTCTATAATAAAAGACCGGAAGAAAAAGAATAGAAACTGTTTGAAGCCAAATATATTTCAGATGAAAAGGATTATAAAATCATGGATTTTGCAAGACTTGAGAAAAATATTATAGATGTAATAAAGGAAGAACAGGCGAAGCTGGGCTACCGTAAGGAGAAGATTCGTCTGTATTATCCGCTGAGTTCTCTGAATCATTTCTTTCAGTTAGATGTGGATGAGACAGGAATGCAGGAAAAATTGAGCCGGTTTTCTGAGTATGAAGAAGGGAAGCTTGGAAGTGTTGAAGTGACAAATAAGGGGGAGCGGTTCTGTTTTCATATTCCGGAGGAAGGTGCAGAATATGTACACAATAATATGAAAGAGAATGAATTCATCAAAGACCTGATCGGGTTGATCTCTCATCATGGTTGCAAGATGGAAGATATCTTTGAACTGTTCCGTCAGCATTCGGATCAGATTACGATCGAAGAGATGCACAGCGATGAATTTGATTATATGATCTGTTTTGAAAATGATCCGGAGGATACTTACCGGTATTGCTTTAAAGATGAAGGATGCCATATCATTTACCATAGATTCCTGCCGGAAGATTATGAAGAATTTGGATTTGGAAAATAACTGTCAGGTCAGACAAAAAGGAGAAAAAAGTGAAGCTTACAATACTTGGAACAGGAAATGCAACCGTCACGGAGTGTTATAACACATGTTTTGTTATCAGTGATGACGACCGTCATTTTATGGTAGACGGTGGTGGCGGAAATACGATTCTTCATCAGTTAAAAGCAGCAGGACTTAACTGGATGGATATGAGAGATATTTTTGTGACACACAAGCATATCGACCATCTTCTTGGAATTATCTGGATGATGCGTATGATTCTTCAGAATATGAACAGAGGAAAATACGAAGGAGAAGCTACAATTTACGGACACAAAGAAGTAATCCGTATTCTGAAAGAGATGGCAGGTGAAGTTCTTTCGGCGAAGGAGATGAAATATATAGATGATCGTCTTCACATGGTCGTAGTAGAAGATGGAGAAGAACGTGAGATTATTGGAAAGAAAATAACATTTTTCGATATTCACTCTACAAAGGCAAAACAGTTTGGATTTTGTATGCAGTTAGATGAGGATGAGAAACTGACCTGTTGCGGAGATGAGCCGTACAATGAATTAGAGCAGAAGTATGCTGAGAACAGTACATGGCTCTTGCATGAGGCATTCTGTCTCTACGGACAGGCAGATGAATTCAAGCCATATGAGAAGCATCACTCCACAGTAAAAGATGCATGTGAGATGGCAGCAGACCTGAATGTGGAGAATCTGATTTTGTATCATACAGAAGATAAGAATATTGAACACAGACAGGAGTTGTATCTGGAAGAAGGCAAAGCTTATTATGACGGAAATCTGTTTGTGCCGGATGATCTGGATGTGATAGAACTATAAGAAATTTAATCCCACAGCAAGTTTGTTATATGCTATACTTTGTTTATGATCAGGTTGAATTGATAAATTCAGGGAGAGGTGAAGGAGAATGCTTGAGTTAGTAACAGGAGGCAGCGGAAGCGGAAAATCAGCTTATGCGGAAAGCCGGATCTGTGAATGGAACAGGCAGGATCCGAAGCCTCTCTTTTATATTGCAACCATGTATCCTTATGGGGAAGAGACAGAAAAGAAGATTGAGAGACATCGGATGCTTCGTAAAGGAAAAGGGTTTGAGACATTAGAGTGGTATACAGGACTTAAGCTACATTTGGAAGAGGGATCATTACAAGGCTCAGATGTGCTTCTCGAATGTATGTCGAATCTCGTGGCAAATGAAATGTATATGGAATCCGGTGCAGGATGTCATGCAGATCAAGCCATTCTAGAAGGAATCCGAAAATTGAATCAACAGTGTTCGAATCTGGTGATTGTGACAAATGAAGTGTTTTCCGAATCGGTTCCGGATTCGCCGGAGATGAAAGAATACAAAAGGATTCTTGGCAGGATCAACTGTGAAATTGCAGCGATGGCAGATCAGGTGACAGAAGTTATTTATGGAATTGCACAGCAGAAAAAGAAACCGGATACGCTAGTCAATAGAACAGAAAAATCTGGCGTGGACAGTAACAAATCAGGAGGAACTGTGATGTATCAGAAAGGAAATAGAGTTCATGTAATTATAGGTGGTGCATTTCAGGGAAAAACACAATATGCAACGAAAAATTATCCAGAACTTGGGCTGACAGATGGGATTAATTGTTCGCTGGATGAAATCAGAAATTGTGTGGCAATCAATAAATTCCATTCATTTACAAGGCGCTGGCTTTTGGAAGGGAAAACAAAGGAAGCATTACTGACGATACTTGAGAACAATAGAAGCCTTCAATTATTAATTAGTGACGAAATCGGATATGGCCTTGTGCCCGTTGATGATTTTGAAAGAGAATATAGGGAATTTCACGGGCGTGTCATGACAGAACTTGCAGAACAGGCAGATTGTGTAGAACGTGTTGTGTGTGGGATTCCGCAGAGAATAAAGTGAAAGGAAATTAGGGATGCTTTCAGAGATAGAACAGGTACTTCCTTCTGAAATAGAGAAGAGAAGTTTTGAGATTATAACAGAAGAATTAAAAGAGATGGGAAAGATTCTCTGTCCGGAGACAGAACTGATCGTGAAACGCTGTATTCACACAAGCGCTGATTTTGAGTATGCGGACAGTCTTGTTTTTACAGAAGGTGTTGTGGAGAAAGCAAAGGATGCTATCCGCAGAGGTGTGCCGATTATCACAGATACACAGATGGGAAAAGCAGGAATTAATAAGAAACGTCTGGCAGAGTATGGCAGTGAAGTGCTTTGTTTTATGTCGGATGAAGATGTGGCAGAGATGGCGAAAAAGAATGGCACAACAAGAGCGGTGGCAAGTATGGATAAGGCAGCTGCACTGGGAAGAGAGGCTATCTTTGCAGTTGGAAATGCACCGACAGCCTTGGTACGGCTTTATGAGTTGATCAAAGAAGGAAAGATTAATCCGGAATTAATCATTGCAGTTCCGGTAGGGTTTGTAAATGTCGTGCAGTCAAAGGAACTGATCTTAAGTCTGGAAGATATACCGTCGATCGTGGCACGGGGAAGAAAAGGTGGAAGCAATATTGCCGCATGTATTTGCAATGCTTTATTATATCAGATGTAAAACAGATACAAAAAAACTTTGTTAGAACTTGTTAGAAAGATAGAATAGTGGTATTATAAGACTGTTTGATTAGAAAAAAGAATAGAGAGGGAACAAAACGTGACCTATAAAGAAGCAAGGGTATATTTGGACGAGATGTCGAAATACGGAAGTGTACTTGGCTTAGATACGATTCGAGGTCTGTTGCGTGAGCTTGGGAATCCACAGGATGACTTAAAGTTTATACACATTGCAGGAACGAATGGCAAGGGATCTGTGCTTGCATACACTTCAACAATATTAAGTGAGGCAGGATACAGAACCGGGCGCTATGTCTCACCGACAGTAATCTCTTATCTGGAGCGGATTCAGATTGACGGAACATGGATTCCGGAAGATGAATTTGCAGAATTGACAGAGAATGTAAAAGAAGCTATTGCCCGGATGGAGGCGGCCGGAGAGGAATCTCCGACAGTCTTTGAAGCAGAAACGGCAATAGCTTTTCTGTATTTTAAGAAGAAAAAATGTGATCTGGTCGTACTGGAGTCCGGTCTTGGAGGAATTCTGGATGCGACGAACATCATCGGAGCACCGGTGTGTGCAGCATTTGCAACGATCAGTGTGGATCATCTTGGTGTGATCGGAGATTCGTTGGAAGAGATTGCGCAGAACAAGGCTGGAATCATTAAGCCGGGATGTGCAGTAGTATCTGCAAAGCAGAAAGAAAATGTCCGGGAGATTCTGAAAAAAACTGCAGAAGAAAAAGGCTGTCCTTTCACAGAAGCACAGCCTGAACAGATGATGATTTTTGAAGATTCCTACCACGGAATTACATTTTCTTATAAAGAATATGAAAAGATGCATAGTCCGCTTGCAGGCCAGTGCCAGAGAGAGAATCTTGCAACAGCGCTCGAAGTTATCCGCTGTCTGAACAGACAGGGGTATCGGATTACAGAAGCACAGGTGCGAGAGGGACTTTCAAAGACGAGATGGACAGGACGATTTACCTGCCTGTCAGAGTCCCCGTTATTTTTCGTAGACGGAGCGCATAATGAAGACGCAGCATTAAAGCTGAAAGTGACGGTAGAACGTTATTTTTCGGATTATAAGAAAATCTTTATCATGGGAGTCTTTAAAGATAAAGAATATGAGAAAATCACATCTATTCTTTGCCCGTTGGCAGAAAGTATATATACTGTTCGTCTTCCAAATAAGGAGAGGACGCTTCCGGCAGAAAAGCTGGCAGAAGTAGTGAAGAAACATTGTCAGAAAGTGAAAGCTGAACAGACCATCGAAACAGCTGTTGAGGATGCAAGTAAAGAGGCAATGACCCAAGGCAAGGATATTGCGCAGAAAACTGTGATTCTTGCATGCGGATCCCTGTCTTATCTTGGAGAGGTTCAGCGGATCGTGTTGAATAACCGGCAGTGAGATATAGGAGAGAAATATAAAATGATAGATCATGAAAAAGTAGAACAGGCAGTCCGTCTTTTGTTGGAAGGAATCGGTGAAGATGTGAACCGCGAAGGTCTTATAGATACACCTGACAGGATCGCCAGAATGTATGAAGAGATATATGGTGGAATGGAAGAAGATGCGGGAGTTCATCTTATGAAGACATTTACGGTAGAAAGCAGTGAGATGGTGATAGAGAAAGATATTACATTCTATTCAACCTGCGAGCATCATTTACTGCCTTTTTATGGAAAAGCCCATATTGCCTATATTCCGGATGGTAAGGTGGTAGGACTGAGTAAGCTGGCGCGTACGGTAGAAGTATTTGCAAGAAGACTTCAGCTCCAGGAGCAGCTGACAGGACAGATTGCAGACGCATTGATGGAGTATATGCAGCCGAAGGGAGCTCTCGTTATGGTGGAAGCAGAGCATATGTGTATGACAATGCGCGGAATCAAGAAACCGGGAAGCCAGACAGTTACGTTGGCACGGAGAGGTGTGTTTGAGACAGACCCGACATTAGAAGAAAGATTCTTCCGTATGCTTGGAAGATAAAGAATACGTAAAGGAAAAGAAGTGAACAGACTTGAAACAGGAAAATATGTATCGGTTAAATGAAGTGGTCCATCACTGGATCTATCAGGATTATTATGGAAGAATCAAGCGGTTAGAGAAGGAGCGTATCTTTTGCTGTCATCAGATGACACATCTTCTGGATGTAGCAAGGATCGCATATATTAAAAATCTGGAAGAGAACCTTGGGTTTGAGAAAGATGTGATCTATACGGCAGCAGTACTTCATGACATTGGAAAATCATTTCAATATAAATGGACAATTCCACATGAAGTAGCAGGTGAAAAGATTGCAAAAGAGATTTTAACAACATTACCTGAAGATGCACAGTTTACAGAAGAGGAACAGCAACAGATTCTTCGGGCTATCCGTGGTCATCGCAGAAAACATGAGGGAATGGAACCAATTGAAGAATTGTTTTATGACAGTGACAAATGTTCGCGTATGTGCCATTCCTGCCCGGCACAGAAACAGTGTAACTGGACGGAAGAAGAGAAGAATATGGAGATAGAGATATGAGAATTGGCGGAAAAGAATTTGACCTGAAGAAAAATACCTATATCATGGGAATTCTGAATGTAACACCGGATTCCTTTTCTGACGGAGGAAGATACGACGGATTGGATCGTGCAATCGAACATGCGAAGCAGATGATTCAGGAAGGTGTGGACATCATTGATGTCGGTGGAGAATCAACTCGTCCGGGACATGTACAGATTACAGAAGAGGAAGAAATTGCGCGTGTTGTTCCGGTAATTCGAAAACTCAAAGAAGAATTTGATATTCCGGTATCGATTGATACTTATAAAAGTGCAGTTGCAGCAGCGGCAATTGAAGCAGGCACGGATCTTGTGAATGATATCTGGGGATTAAAATACGATTCTAAGATGGCAGGATTGATAGCAAAAACAGGAGTAGCGTGTTGTCTGATGCATAATCGTGAGAATACAGATTATCAGAATTTCCTTGCAGACTTTATGGATGACATGAAGGAATGTGTGAAGATTGCGAAGGACGCGGGGATTGCAGATGATAGGATCATTCTTGATCCAGGTGTTGGATTTGGCAAGACATACGAGATGAATCTCGAAATTATTGATAAACTTGAAATCATGAAAGAACTTGGGTATCCGGTACTTCTTGGAACTTCAAGAAAATCAGTGATCGGTCTGACACTGGATCTTCCGGTAGAAGAACGTGAAGAGGGAACGATGGTTACAACAGTTTACGGAGTGCAGAAAGGTTGTGCATTTGTCCGTGTTCATGATGTGGAGAAGAATAAGAGAGCAATCCGTATGACAAGAGTATTAATGAGAGAACATGAGGTATAGAGGACAGATGCAGAAGAAGTTCGATGAAATCAGAATTGAAGATCTGGAAGTGTTTGCAAATCATGGGGTGTTTCCGGAGGAAAATACGTTAGGACAGAAGTTTGTTGTCTCAGCAGTGCTTTTTACAGATACCAGGATGGCGGGAAAAACAGATGATCTGACAGCGTCCATCCACTACGGAGAAGTCAGTGCATTTATTACTGAATTTTTACAGAAAAACACCTATCAGTTATTAGAACGTGCAGCGGAAGAACTGGCTGAAGCGTTGCTTCTTGAGTGGGACAGAATAGAAAAAATATCTATAGAGATCAAGAAACCATGGGCGCCTGTAAGACTTCCGTTAAAAACAGTCAGTGTGAAGATAGAGCGTGGCTGGCACACAGCATACATTGCGTTAGGATCTAACATTGGGGACAGTAAGATGTATCTGGATAATGCAGTAAAGGCATTGAATGAACTTCCGACAAGTAAAGTTGAGGTCGTATCTGAATATCTTGTGACACCTCCCTACGGAGTGACAGATCAGCCGGATTTCCTGAACGGCTGTCTGAAACTTCGCACGCTGCTTTATCCATATGAGCTTTTAGCTGAATTGAACAGAATTGAGAAAGAAGCAGGAAGAGAGCGAATCATTCACTGGGGTCCGAGAACATTAGATCTGGATATTATTTTTTATGACGATCTTGTTCTTGAAGAGGCGGATCTGTGTATTCCGCATGTAGAGATGCACAAGAGAAAATTCGTGCTGGAACCGTTGGGAGAGATCGCTCCGTATAAGCGCCATCCGATAAGTGGAAAAAGCGTTTGCGAGATGCTTGTTGAACTGAATGAAAATGATAATTAGAGGATGTTAGAAACTATGAGAAACACGCTCTGCGAGTTTCTCAAGTTATCGCGACAGTCGCCAAGG
>ENA-ORUA01001881-ORUA01001881.1-human-gut-metagenome-genome-assembly--contig:-NODE-1881-length-17729-cov-5.206801_pt1 | contig 17729 bp, 10 predicted proteins | sample MGYA00242076_ERZ509201 | MGnify/ENA primary metagenome ERZ509201 (study PRJEB26280, sample SAMEA2338863) | human gut metagenome | biome: human gut; feature: human-associated habitat; material: faeces...
CCACTTCCCGAGAGCCCCATTATCACAAAAAACTCCCCTTCATTTATTGAAAGATTGGCATCTTTCACTCCTACCGTACAACCGGTATCTTTCAGAATTTCCGCTTTACTCTTATCTTTTTTCAGCATCTTGAGTGCTTTCTGCTTCTCATGACCAAAGATCAGGTACAAATCCTTTATTTCTATTTTACTCATATAATATATTGGTTTAGATTATAATATTTGTTTTCAACTGCCGCGTTCCTCATTCTCACTTACGATAAACAAGTTGAATGTTCGCATGGTTCAGTCATGTCACATGGTAACATGACGATCCAATGAGTTTTTTAAATGATTAAAAAACAGACTGAGTAGTTTAAAAGGAATAGAATTTGATAAGATTATCCTCTCAATGAACAGTAAAAAACAGTATTTTCATAAATAAATAACAGTCTGTTCTTGCATATTGTTGGCACAAAGATAAGGAAAATAGATTAAAAATGCAAATTTTATTCAGAAGCAGAGTAATTCCAAAGATGTTTTTTCAAGTCTACGCATCCATTTTGTTTGAAAGAAATCCCTTCTTTCAGCAAGAGTTGCTTTTGCTCTGTCCAGCCAGGTACAAGGCGCCCCGATGCATTGACTACTCGATGGTAAGGAACAGATATACCCTCCGGTACTTGTTTCAAAGCGCGTCCTACCATACGGGAACATTGAGGCATTCCTAATAATGTGGCAATCTCTCCATAAGTAGAAACCTTTCCTACCGGAATATCACAAACAACCTGATGCACCTCTTGACAAAAAGACGCAGAAAACTTTGCCTTGTCTACTTTATAATCCTTCATTAACCCTTCTCTTTTACTTATTTTTCTTCCTCAAAGCTAGGTAAAAAGACGAATATTTGCAAATTATTAAGACACAACAAACAATATATGCAACTTTACTTGCTTTATATACAAATTATTACGACCTTTGTGGCATAAAAGTAGTTTTATTATTAACGAGACAAGCAACATCATTATGAAAAAGAAGACTGTTCTATTTGCTTCTTGTTTGTTAGGAACCTTAGCTTTCAGTTCCTGTGAGAAGAATCTTTATGATGAAAGCAAACAGCCTGAAAAGGAACTCCAAATGAAAGACTTGGACATACCTGCGGATTTCCAATGGAAATTAACTCAAGTAAGTGAGACAACGGTGTCATCTACAATTCCTACTCCTACAATAGTTTCATTCTTTTTGGATGAAGCATGCAGTGAAGAAGAAAAACTAGCAACTATCCCTGTATACGCAGAAACTTCAAGCCTACCATTAAGTATTCCTACATATGCAAAAACATTGTATGCTCAATATAAAAATGGTTCAGGTGCTATGATCAAAGCAACAATGCCAATCAACCCTGATGGCAGTTTTTCATTATCCATCAATGATAATAACAATACCACATCTCGAGCAGTTACACGTGGACATGACATAGAAGATGACATTGATTACGACAAATGGGAAGGAGTAATATATCATCCTAAGAATGGTTGGGGAACAATTATGTTTGAAGATCAATTTCCATCATTGGGAGATTATGACTTCAATGACTTTGTAGTAAATTACAAGGTACAATTTGAAGTCGGAAAACAAAAAGGAAATGATTATAAAAGTAAGCAGATTGTTATCGGCTTACGCTTAAAAGCTGTTGGCGGAATATTCCCATATTCTCCTTATTTAAAACTCAAAGAAATAAAAAAGCACGAAGCTGAAGTTGAAATGATAAATGCTAAAACAAGAAAGCCACTCGAGGTTAAATACGTTGATAATAAAAAGAATTATCTTATCATTGATTGCAGCGAATTAATCAAAAACCTTCCAAAAGGTGAAAGTCAGTATTTTAATACTGAAAAAGGAGCTTTAGTATCAACCAATGATTTACCGGAAATCATTATTACAATTGATCTCAATGTTGCCAAAGAGGTAGAAGAAATATTGGAGGATGATAAATTTGATTTATACTTAAAACGTAATGATGATGGAACAGAAATACACATGAATGGCATTGAGCCAGTTGGTTACAAATATCCATTCAAAGATTCTAATTTACTTCCTGTATATGAATCCGACGGAGATGAAGAAGACGACAACTACTACTTTAGTAAAGAACGTCTGATTTGGGGATTGAGAGTACCGGGTAATGCAGCCCACGCAGTTGAAAAAGCCAACTTCTTGAAAGCTTATCCCGGATTCAGGAAATGGGCAACAAGCAGCGGTAAAAATGAGCAAAATTGGTACGGTCAAGGTAATGCAGATAAGAGTCTGTTGATCTATAACTAATTCTTTTCCTATCCCATACCTAAATCCCGGTAAAGTGTTAAATATACCTTATCGGGATTTATTATAATCATACCAATTACAATCTTATTATCCTCTTCTTTTTAAGAAGTCCGTCGGACTCTCTCCAAACTGTTCTTTATAACATTTTGTGAAATAAGAAGGAGAACTGAAACCTACTTCATAACCAATCTCTGCCACTGTCATATCCGATGAAGCAAGTAGAGAAGCCGCTTTCTTCAGACGAGCAATCCGAAGCAACTCATTAGGAGAGTAATTAGTAAGAGACTTTATCTTACGATAAAGTTGTACACGGCTCAGTCCCATATCTTTTCCTAAATCCTCCACATTCAGATTAGAATCCCCCAGCTTTGCGTCAAGTAAAGACTTGAATTTCTCCACAAAGTTCTTATCCATATCACAAACATCCTCTTTCACCAACGTCTGTCCGTCGCCAAAGAACTGCTTCAAGCGACGATGCGAATCAATCAAATTACGGACACGAGCCAACAACAGTTGTGAACTAAAAGGTTTGGAAATATATGAATCAGCACCACCGTCATATCCTTGAATCCGTTGTTCATCCAAAGAACAGGCAGTCAACAGAATAACAGGAATATGACATGTCTGCAACTCGCTTTTTAACCTACGACAGCACTCAATACCATCAATTCCCGGCATCATCACATCAGAAATAATCAAATCCGGAACATATTTCATAGCTTTACGAATCCCATCCGAACCATCTGCAGCCTCAATAACAGTATAATCGGTATGAAGCAAACTATATACATATGAACGGATATCTGCATTATCGTCAATGATAAGGACGGAAGGTTTGGAAGAATCATAATCTTTTTCAGGTTCCTCTTCCTCAGCTACTTGAGCATTGTTTAACGCAGAAGAGACCGAAGCCCCAATGGAAGAAAACAATGGGCTATCCACCGAAACGGTTACCTCACAAGTCTGCATCGGTAAATCAACCGTAAAGATTGTTCCTTGTTTTTCATCACTTTCTACAGAGATAGTTCCTTTATGCAATTCGACAAAAGCTTTCACAAGTGCCAAGCCAATCCCCGAACCTGCATGATGCATATCTATTCTGTAAAAACGGTCGAAAATATTCCGAATATGTTCCACAGAAATCATAGAACCGGTGTTAGCAACGGTAAAACGAATCCAACGCCCATCCTCTTTTGTCAAAGGAGACAGACGAACGGTTACCTTTCCATTTTCTGGAGTAAACTTGAAAGCATTAGAAAGAAGATTAAAATAAATGCGTTCCAATTTTTCCACGTCCGCCAATGTGTGATAGTCCGTATCCGCCATCTTATCAAAAGAGAAATGAATATGTTTCTTTCGCGCTGCTGTAAGAAACGACTCATTCCACCCCTCAAAAGAAGAAAGAATATCTACAGGAACAGGTGTATATTCCATCATGCCATTCTCATACTTTCGAAAATCCAAAATTTGATTGACCAGACGCAAAAGGATATTCACATTCCGCTGAATCAACATCAACATCCGATGCTGGTCTCCATCCAACGTTTTATCAGCCAATAAATGCTCCACCGGATCGGCAACTAATGTCAGTGGAGTACGGAAATCATGAGAAATATTCGTAAAGAAAACCAATTTAGCATGAGTCGCTTCTTCCAATTGATGAGAAAGCTGTATAAGCTGATCCCTCTGTTCTTCCAATTTATCACGTTGCCCTTCCAGTTTGTCACGCTGTTCCTCTAACTGTTTCTTCTGTTCGGAAAGTTCTCTGTTCAAGCGATTCTTGGAGCGAAGAGATTTATATACTACTAATAACAAACCTGCCACCAACAAAAGGATAACCAGACCACCATACATGACAACCTGTTGGGTAGCAACACGTGACAAATACCCTCCGATACGTCCGTTCAATGTTTCGATTTTCTGATCCAATTCAGATATATGCGTAGTCTGGAGTTGCATGACATGAGCATTCGTGTGGTCTACGACGGCCGTATTCATTACGGTTTCTCTAGGATAAGGCTTTTTTTCAAGAATATTCATAGCCAACTGCATTACCTTATCACCATTTGTAGGATAAATAAAAGTAGCATTCAGCACACTGTCAAGCACAAGTTCCAATCCATTTCCTTTGCCCGGCAAAGCATCAATACCTACAAAGAGCATTTCTTTCTCCCTACCTACTTTCTTGGCAGCCCGATAAGCTCCCGGAGCTATGCGGTCATTATGTGCATACACCGCATCGATTTTCGGATGACGACAGAGCATACTATCCATCTCCACTTCAGCCGGACCACTCTCCCATGCCGCATCCGCTTTATCAATCAGCTTTATATCCGGGAAATTACTGATGGCTGCCATAAATCCCTGATGACGCTCCATCGCAGGGGTCGCCCCCCCCAGCCCTGTAAGCTCCACCACATTCCCTTTTCCCTGCAAGCTTGATGCAATATAATTTCCAACCGCACGGCCTATTTCATAATTATCGGCACCGATATATGCAGTATATTTATCAGATAGAATCTTCCGATCTATCAAAATGACAGGGATTCCTTTCTGATAGGCTTCTTCCACGACGGGAGTCATCGGAGCCGCCTCGTTGGCTGAGATAATAAGTAAATCAACTCCTTTATCCATAAAATAACGGACATCTTCCGCCTGCTTGCGGTTATCATCTCCAGCCGACCGGATTTCAACCGCCACCCCATCGTAAAACATGGCTTCACGAAGAATCTCATCATTCATTTTGTGTCGCCAAGAATCATCACTACATTGAGCCACACCAATACAGAAATGCGGCACATCTTGATGGCAGGCTACCATTCCGAGAAAACAAAACAAGATCACTATCCAACGTAAATATCCCATAGTATTGTGTATTTTTTCGTAGATTATATCTTTTACCATACTATCTATTTGTCATATATCGGGATAAAGATAATAGTTTTCTCTTAAAAACAGAAAGTAAAAAGCCTCAAATCCGCTTTATTAACAAGCCTCCTTCTACCCGCAAACAATGTCACAACAAAGTCAGATTTCATTAATAAAAGTATAAAGAGTTAGACAAACACTTAATCAATGTTATAAAACATCTCTTTTTATTTGGATTATTTGCTAGTTTCACAGAAGTCCGTATCTTTGCACTGTGTTTTTCATAGTATTAGATTTAAGGTTAACAAAGGTTGGAGCAAGGCGTTGCTCCTTTTTTTATACCCATACCTCTTATGTAAGGTCATAATAAAACTCCCATGAGATGAAGCTCATGAGAGTTTTATTATATATTCTATCGTATAGGCTTTTATAACATCCTATCTTTCAGTACCTGTGGAAGTTCCGGCATTGCACCGCTTTGCGTACATACATAAGCGGAAGCTTCAACAGCCAATTTATGAGCTTCGGGAACCGACTTACCATTGAGAATAGAAGCACAGAACGTTGCTGTAAAGGAGTCACCGGCTCCCACCGTATCAGCTACGGGAACCCTCGGGGTCTCTTGGAAGGAAACAACTCCCGGAGTAAATACGTAACTTCCATTGATACCACAAGTCAGAATCAACATCTTCAGATTATACTTAGCTAACAAAATCCAGCATTTATCCTGCAAGTCAATACCCGGATAGCCAAACATACGGCTAATGGTCACTAATTCTTCGTCATTTATCTTCAACACGTTGCAACGCTGGCAGGACTCACGAATAACCTCTTTTGAATAAAAATCCTGTCGGAGATTAATATCAAAAATCTTCAATTGCCCGTCTATATCAGGCATTGTATCCAAAAAACGATTGATAGTAGCACGGCTCACCTCATTGCGTTGTGCCAATGATCCGAAGCAAACAGCACGTGTATTCAAAGCCAAACGTTTCAGTTCATCTGTAAAAGGAATATTGTCCCATGCAACCCCTTCCTTAATTTCATAACAAGGGACACCCTCATCATCCAACGTTACCTGCACCGTACCGGTAGGATAATCCACACGTTCAATCTGTGTTTTCAGTTTCTTTTCATTGAATACTCTCAGAATCTCATCTCCCAGTTCATCATTCCCCACGGCACTTACTACGCGGCTGTCAAAGCCAAACTGCGATACATGATAGGCAAAGTTTGCCGGAGCACCACCAATTTTCTTTCCTTCGGGCAACACATCCCAAAGTGCTTCGCCCATTCCTACAATTATATTATTCATGACTTACAGATTTTATTGTTTCCAAAGTTATTAATTTATTTTCTAATACGGAACGTATAAAACAAAAGATACATTACGCCCACCGTCATTACGGCTACCGCCCCACTCTGCCCCATTGCATCGGAGGCAACTCCCATAGCCAACGGAAACACTGTTCCTCCGAAAAGTCCCATAATCATCAAGCCGGAAACCTCATTCTTTTTCACCGGAAGATAGAGTAACGCCTGCGAGAAAATAACAGAGAATACATTGGAATTACCAAAACCAATCAATGCAATGCAGGCATAAATCATTGTCTTTTCATGAAAAACAAACAATCCGGCCATCGCTACCAACATCATCACCACACTAATGCCAAAGAAAGATTTTGCTGACATCTTGCGTAAAATAAACGATCCTAAGAAGCAGCCAGCCGTACGGAAGATAAAATAAAGGCTTGTAGCAAAAGCAGCGTCATCCAGCCCCATGCCAAGACGTTCCATCAGAATCTTTGGAGCGGTAGTATTTGTACCTACATCAATACCGACATGGCACATGATACCAATAAAACAAAGCAGGATAAACGGTTTGCCAAGCAAAGCCAGACATTGTCCGAAAGTAGACGGTTTGCCTTCCTCTTTTTCTTCTTCAATCTGAGTAATATTGAGCAAGAGAATGGCAATGATCGCTACAATCATATAAATAGGGAATAACACGCGCCAGCCTAAATCAAAAGTCGGAATGACCTGCGTCGCTCCCCACATGGCGATGTAAGGAGCCAGAAAAGAAGCAATGGCTTTCACAAACTGACCGAAAGTCAGGCTACTTGCCAGACGGTCGCCACGTACGATATTGGAAAGCAACGGGTTCAAGGAAGTCTGCATCAACGCATTTCCTATTCCTAATAAAGAAAAAGAAATCAACATCAGCATATAGCTGTCACCAAAAACGGGTAGCAACAGAGAAGCGAAAGTCACAATCAAACTAAGCAATACGGTTTTCTTCTGACCAATGCGGCTCATCAGCATACCTGTAGGTACAGAGAATATCAAAAACCAAAAGAATACTAATGACGGAAAGATATTCGCCTGTGAGTCCGACAGACCAAGATCCGCCTTTACGTAATTGGAGGCAATGCCTACCAGGTCAACAAATCCCATGGCGAAGAAGCAAAGCATCACCGGGACTAGTTTGGAGAGGGAAGAGTTTTTACTGTTTTCCATTATTTTATCTTTTATACGATGAATTCTGTTTCCATAGGGCAATGTACATCACCCTAAAACAAAGAAGCGGGCAAAGAGCACATAGAGTAAGGAGAATGAGCTTATTTCTTCAACTTGTAAATCACAAACGAATCTACTTTATACGCTCCTCCTTTACTGTAAAAGTCGATATGAGTGTAAGGTTCCGACGGGAACACCTGATTAGTCATCACAAAACGTCCGCCATCGCCAAAGGCTTCCACACTGGATTTGTCGACCAACAGACGGAGTTTCAATTCGTCTTTTCCACTCTCAATAGCCGTCCAGGTCAACATTGGGAAGTTCTCATTGAAACCTACATCTCCGCTTTTGCGGCGGTCCATCGAAAATTTCTTTTCTTTCATGTCATATTGCATATCCACTTCTTCGCCTTTGTCATTGTAGAGACGGAAGCCGATTACATCCGCATGTTGATTTTCGATAGTCAGTTCTATTTCGTATGCACCCTCATTGCCGGCAATCATGTCTTTGATGATACGTGTTCCGTTCACTTTGAACGAGCGTTTCTTGGAGACGTCACGCAGTTTCAGCAGTTCGGGAGAGGGAGCAGACTGAAGATAAGTCTCGCCATCTACGGTGAACAGGCTCAAATCGCGAGGAACAGAGTTCGGGCTACGGTATTGAGAGGTAGGAACATCGTTTGCATATTGCCAGTTGCTCATCCATGCGATAGCAATGCGACGGTTGTCGGGAGCATCACTCCAAGTAACAGTGGCGTAATGGTCTTTTCCCCAGTCCATCCATTTGGTTTTGGAGGGTGATTCGTTTACAAATTCTTTTCCGTTGAACGTTCCGACAAAGTATTGAGTGGCCGAGTCACCGAAAGGGCCGTCACCAAGACTACAAAGCAATACCCATTTCTTTTCATTCGTACCTTCCACGGGAAGTTCAAATAAATCCGGACATTCCCAAACATTTCCGTGAGCACCTTGTCCCTTACCGAAACTGCTTTCAAAAGTCCAGTTTTTCAAATTGGGAGAAGAGAAAATCTGCATTTCCTGCCCTACGGCAAGTACCATAATCCAACGTTTTGTCCCTTCATACCAAAAGACTTTCGGATCGCGGAAATCGCGAGCTTCAGATACCAACACCGGATTATCCGCATACTTTGTAAAAGTACGTCCATTGTCGGTACTGTAAGCGATACTTTGCACCTGACGATCACCGTTCTGTGTATAGATAGCGATGATAGCACCTGCACCAAAACCAGCTGTATTATTATGATCCACCACAGCCGAACCACTGAAAATAGTGCCAAACGCATCCGGGGTTATAGCATCAGGCCGATGTTCCCAATTGATTAAGTCTTTACTGATAGCATGTCCCCAATTCATATTTCCCCATTTGGAACCGTATGGATTATGTTGATAAAACAAATGATATTCTCCGTCTTTATATACCATTCCGTTGGGATCATTCATCCATCCATAAAGAGGTGAGAAGTGATAAACAGGACGGAACTTTTCACGATTAGTTGTATCGAAGGTATCGGACAACTTCATTTCTCTACAGCAAGCGGTGTTATCCGGTGAAAGATTGACACGTACCGGATCATTTGAATTCATTTTGAATTTAAATGAAACCAACTTACCGGAATAATCGGAAAGGTCTACCGGAACAAAATAATCTACCTTGTTAATAGCCAGACGGACATCAAAGCTCTTCACTTCTTTGTTATCAACAATCATACTGATACGTACGTCAGGCGATGCATCTTCTACCGGTAATAACAAGTATTTCTGAGTAGTATTGACACGCACCAAACAATGTCCTTCTCCTAAATCTTTTATTAAAAGAGAAGGATCTGCAGCTAAAGCCAGAAGCGAGATATTCATAAAAATGGAACAAATCAGAAGAGTCTGAAGTTTTCTCAAGGGTAAAAATACATTCATGTTTATGGTATTAAGGTTATTACTTATTATTAATAGTATCATATTTCTTGGTTGTTGCAATGCAAAGATAGGCGCAATGCATCGGAGCGCCTATCACATTTGTTTCAAACGCTATAAAAGATGTTACTTTCTCAATTAATAAGTACTCAATTTTATATCAGATACAGTCACTTCACCCTCAGTACAAAAAATAGCCCAAGGATTTTTAGCCAAATCATAAATACGGTTGGTGAAAGCATACCTTCCATTTATATAGACTATGCACACAGATTCTTCAGTATAGACCTCTATATGATATACATTGTCAGTAGCCGGAGTTATAGCACGTTCTGTTATAGCACCCACATCATTCCATTCACCTGTTTTCTCATTTACTTCTACTTCTTTCAACTTCAGGAAATTATATTTATCTTCAATGAAAATACGCGCCTTTTCTGCCTTATCACTGCAATCGACAAATGAAAGTCCGAATACGGCTTCATTCTCTTCAGGGATTGTTGCAGTCATGGTTATTTTGTTCCGGTTTCTCAAACGGGCGAAGCGGACAAATGAATTTGCTTTCAATGTATAAGAAGAAGTGCTGACCGTTACATCCCCTACCTTCGTCTTTTCAGTCAATGTCACCGATTGGGAATATTTGGCGGAAATCGCTTGTGGAACATCCAAACTTAATGTTCCATCTCCGTTCTGAATCAATCTATGAGCGACCAATGCTCCTGCCCAATTTTTGGTACCTGTGGTTTTCTGCCCTTCACGTGTCGGACACCATCCCCAAAGATAACGATTTGTATCATCGCCCGCTGTTTTTCCAGCATAAAAACTAACTCCATCTAACCATCCTTCGTGGGGTACGAAAGTAGGGAACTGCCCATTCTCTACAGCTATTCCCTTCAATTCCTCCAAAGTCTGCGCATAGAAATATTGGACAACGGCCGGTTCATTTTTTGTTCCTTGTGAAGAATAAACCATATACCAATAACTTCCCATCTGAAAAACATCCGGACATTCATAGAAACGCCCCCAAATATTATTGAAGAACGGTTCCGGTTTTAAATCCCAATCATGCAAATTGGTAGAAGTAAATTCAATGATATATCCATCCCCATTTTTCAGAGCAGAAACTAACATCCTATAACATTGCGCAGTTGCATCATAAAAAACATATGGATCGCGGAATTCATTTTTATCATACCCTGCTTCTATTGGAGCCGATAAACGGAATGAACGGTCTTTAGTCCAGGTTTTACAATCTTTGGAAGTAGCCAACAATATTACTTCACGAGGTTCGGTAGCTTTATGTCCTGTATAAAAAGTATAATAAGTTTTCGTAGCCTCATCATAAACAGTACTTCCTGTCCCGATAGCCGGATCATCTTCTACTGCTGTTCCGCATGGTATTGCTTCGCGGAAAGAGATATAGTTTGCCACATCCGTAGTTGCCAATTCGTGGATAGGATGATAGATAGTAGAATTACCGTCACGATCATCCTGAAGGTAAAGAATACGAAACTCTTTACTTACCGGATCAAAAAAAGGCATTGGATCACCTACATAACCAACATAAGGTTTGTAATAAGTCGTATAATTGTTCGGTTCCGTCGAACTAAAGAATGTTGTCGTTTCATTCAGATTTTTATCTGTGATTACCGGACTGTTATCGTCGCTGCAAGCAGCAAACGACATTGACAGACACAGTATTGAAGCCATTAATATCATAGTTTTCATAATTTGCTTTTCTTTATCAGATTATACTTTACTTGCTTAAGTAATCGAGTGCATTAGAGGTAAGTTTCTCGATATTACCACGATATTGATTATCTGATTGGTTTTCATCATACCAATCATAAGCTGCCATGCCAATACATATTACCTTTCCACTACTATTTCCTCCTATCTGGCGAGAAGGGAACTCAGCGATAGGCACTGCATTGTGATTGGAAACATCATACCCCAACTCTATTGCACCAGTTTGTTGTCTCCATCCTTCTATTCCCCAATAAGGTTCCCAATCTATACGCCATTGAAATACCCAATTAAAAATATGATAACCTGTATTTATTAAATAAATATTAGAATTATCCTCAGTTACTAAGCCATCAAATATTTCATGAGAGATACCCTCTATTGAAAAGCCCCAAGGTTTTTCTGTAACAGTCTGAGGATCTTCACTCCTAAATTGATTATTAGGATCTCTACCATCCATAGAAATAGCCCACCGATCTTTTACGATATATCGTAAAGCTCCACGAGATAATAACAAATTTCCACCTGTCTGATAATAATTCTTAATATTATTCTTTGAATTCCAATTAAATCCATTATCATCATAGATAGGATTATCATCATGAATCCAAATGACTTTTATCTGTTCCGGATCAAGTTTCACTTTCGGGTTATCATCCCTCAAATCTGAATATGAAATATACCTTGCCCCCGGCATATTATCCAACATCCATTGAGCAGCGGCTTTTTCTTCATTATTAGTCAGTTCATCAATAGTTGCAGCAGTTCCGATAAATGCCATTGAAACAAAAGTTCTTACCTTTTCTACCTTCACCGTATAAGTGGCTGCATTCAAATGATTTGTAACCGTATATTCTTTAGGTGTAGTGAAATCCAATGTAGTGCCTGACAACGGGCTTACCGTAGCACCATCAGGAACAGTAACGACTGGAGACAAAGCGGTAATATCCATGTCTTCAAGTACATACACAACGATTTCCTTGTTTGTTTCATCAATTCTGCCCGCATACTCTCCTATCATAAATCCAGTAATCTGCGGCTTATCCAATTCTACGGAAATCGTATAATTCATAAATACATTTCCGTTTGTGACTTTTACCACTACAGGCATTGTAGAGTTAACAGGTTTACCACTTTCCAAATTCGCCGTAGCCCCTTCGGACAAAGTAAATACCGGAATTAAATTTGTCACATCTGTATTATCTTCCACATGTACTTTAATGCTTCTCGCCTGATTATCCTGCTCAACGATAAAGTTATCATAACCTTCGATATGGAAAGAAGTAATCCATGTATCACCATTCAAAGCCAACGATGTGTCATCATCATCACTACATCCAGCTGCAGAAAGTAAAAGTGCAGCCAGTAACACCATATATATTTTATCTATCAAAGTCTTCATAATTCCCATTTATTATTTCTCCCAACCATTATTTTGCTGATACAAACCACCACTATAATTGATCTGCTTCTGAGGAATAGGCAGATATTCATTCTTTCCTGCTGTAAAATTTGCATCCGAATAATAAGAACGACGACTAGCTTCCGACGCATAATATTGATTCATCACTTTTGCCGCATCTCCCCAACGAACTAAATCAAAGAAGCGGCTTCCTTCCAATGCCAGTTCAAGACGACGTTCCCATTTCAGGTCTCTCATAGCAATGTCCCGATCAGTCCATTCGGCCATTGTATACGGTTCTACTTTAAAACTTGCCCCATAATCAAAAACAAGCGTAGTACTACGGGCTGCACGGTTACGTATCTCATTGACCAACGGCAATGCTTCCGACAAACGATTCAACTGAATCAATGCCTCGGCACGCATCAGCACTACATCTGCATAACGCAATACAATACGGTTCATCGAATTAGCAACAAACGGAGAATTCACTTTCTTCAGGCAAGAACAATCGGGGTCCACATTCTCTTTTAAAGATGAGTAAAGACCATAATATTCCTGTTCGTTACGTGTCCACGTCTTATCAAAAATATAGTTCACATTATACTTATAAGGAAATCCCGGAATCGCCACCGTGTGGAATAAACGGGGATCGTAGTTGCCTTGCACATCATAATTATCTTTCTCATTGTAAGTATCGAACATCGGCCTACCGTTTTCCGTGCGGAAAGCATTCACCAAGTTTTGGCTAGGCTTCTGAAAATCACAACACCCGAAGAATTGCGGAGCTGTCAACTCATTACCAAAGTTCAAGTTGCCATACATCGTATTATCATCCTGCGAATATTGGACAGCCCAAATAGATTCCTTTCCGTTCTCATATTGCGGCAGAAAATTATATGCAAAATCTTCTTCCAGACCAAAACCTCCGGCAGTCATGATAGCATTATCCGTATACGTAATTACAGCTTTCAAATCATCTTCATTAATTTCGGTCACTTCATTCTTTTCATTCTGGCGATAAGCTTTGTAAAGCATCACCTTTGCCAGATAGGCCGATGCAGCAGCCTGCGTAGGACGCCCTTTTTCCACTTGTGTATCGGGAAGATGATCATATGCAAACTTAAAGTCATCTGCTATCTTCTGCCAAAGTTGGTCGTTAGTATACTGTCGGTTAGAAATCTTGGTATAGTCCGAAGTAGGAATCGTTTCATCTACATAAACGATATGCTTGAACATCACTTTCAACAGAAACATATAATGACCACGTAAGAAACGCATCTCACCGATACGTTCATTCTTCTGCGGATAAGTATTTGCATCCATACCATCCAAAGATTTCAAAGCAGCATTGGCACGTGCCACCCCCGAATAAAGACGATACCAGATATCATCAAAAGCCCAATTGTCAGTAGTCATCCCCGTAGCAATCTCCAGAAAATGGAAATGCGAACCGTCTTCGGAGTTTGCCCCGCCTTTATAAGCATCATCTGCACGGACATTTCCATACGGCCAAAGGCTGAAAGGACTGTTCATATCCTCACCGGACACCATGTGAGCGTAAGCAGCAATTACCAGATTGTCCACATTATCGGGACTAATCGTTTGTCCCTCGTCAGAACTTCCCTGTAAGTCTCTTTCCAAAAAGTCATTGCAACCGGTAGTACCGACCAACGAGGCTACCAACAGCAAAGAGGATATATATATATTCTTGATTTTCATAATTATCGTTATTTAATGAATTAAAAACCTATGTTGAAACCGAACGTAAGATTGAGAGGAATCGGATAACCGAAATTCGGATTTTCCGGATCCATACCGGTAAAGTTCTTACTTTTGATGGTCAGCAAATTCTGTGCGCTGAAATAGAATCGCAAACGTTCCATCTTTATTTTCTTCGAGATATCTGTCGGCAATGTATAACCTAATTGTAAATTCCGAAGTTTCAGATAAGAACCGTTTTCTACATAATAACTGGAAATTCTCTTTTCATTATTCAAGTCTTCCAAACAAACGGCAGGAATATCCGATCCCGGATTCTGCGGAGTCCATGCTCCCAACAGACGGATGCCACGATTAGCATTCATATCGCCTACCGACCAGAAGTCGGTATTCTTCTTCACCTCATTGTAAACGTCCACTCCCTGCACACCTTGCCAAAACATAGTCAAATCAAAGTTCTTATATTCCAGATAGATATTGAGTCCATACGTGAAATCAGGATTCGGATTTCCGATCCAAGTCTGGTCCTTAGTATCAATAACACCATTATTATCCAAATCTTTATAGCGGATACGCCCTACGCCTTTTCCGGTCTGATCGGCATGATTGTCCACTTCTTCCTGTGACTTGAAAATGCCGTCGGCAATGTAACCGGCTCTCATATTAATAGAATGACCAATAATGTTCATCACCCCGTCACCACCGAAATCTCCGGTAGAAGCCACTTCACCCGGTACAAACAAAATCTTGTTCCGATACAAACCGAGGTTCGCGTTAATATCATAGCTAAGCCCGAAAGCCGTCTTATTGCGATAGCCCAAATTAAACTCAAAGCCCTTGTTTTCCATCGAACCGGCATTTCTCCACTGCCCGCCACCTTCTCCAAGAATACCGATGTAAGACGGTTTTATCAAAATATCCGTTGTTTTTTTATAGTAATATTCGGCAGAGCCATACAATGTCTGATTAAACAAACTGAAATCCATACCGACATTGGTTTGTGTAGTAGTTTCCCACTTGATATCATCATTTCCAATCTGAGTACGCACAAATCCGGAAGGAAGCAAACTACCGCCGTTACTTCCGGTAATATCATAAGAAGTTCCATAAGTAGGAGGATTACCTGTACCGTATTTAGATTCGTAGATAGAATAGCGTGCGTAATTTTCAATATCCTGATTACCGGTTTGTCCCCAAGCCGCACGAATTTTCAAATCGTCAATCACATCTTTAGTTTTTTCCATAAAAGCCTCCTGACTAATACGCCATCCCAAAGAAACGGAAGGGAAAGTAGCATATTTATTATTGCTACCAAAACGGGAAGACCCGTCACGACGGAGGGTAAATGAAAGTAAATATTTATCAGCATACGAATAGTTCAGTTTTCCGAAGAAAGAAACTAGTGAGAAACCACCTGCTCCGCCACTTGCCTGTGACTGTCCTACTCCTGCGGAAGGATACATATAATCGGGAGTCAGAATCGCAAATCCTTCACGGTAAGCAGCAAAGTTTATGTCGTCTTCACGATTCAACTCCATACCTGCCATAACATCTCCACGATGTTTGCCAATCTCCAATTCGTAAGTGGCCACAGCATTCCACATCCATTTGGTGAAATGCTCCTGTTTCATCTCAACCGCATCCTTATCACTGTTCAGGAAACCGGTGTTGTAAGGAAGCGTAAAATTACGTTGATACTTCTGTGCATAGTCCAATCCAAAAGTGGAACGGATATTAAGTCCTTTCACCGGGTTCAGGTTTACATATGCATCACCGAACAAACGCCAATAAGTATATCGGTTGTTCCGATTATCATAAATTATACGAGCCACATTTTGGCGGTCGGGCATAGTACTGTTGGGACCTCCCCAATTCGTTCCATCCACAGTGTGTACGGGAATCATGGGAAGGGCAATCATGGCGTCACTCATGATATTCCCTGGAGCTTGGACTTCCGTCGTACGGTTCAGAGTGAAATGCTCACCGATAGTCAGAATATTATCTATCACCTTATAATCACTATTAATACGTGCAGAAATACGGTCGAAGTTTGTATATTTAATCAAACCGTCATTTTTATAATATCCCAGAGAAAAGAAATAATTACCTCTTTCCGTTCCATTACTCAACGAAAGATTGTATTGTTGAATAAAGCCGGTACGTGTGATTTCATCAAACCAGTCCGTATCACCTGTTGCTATTGTATTGGCATCATCAATAAATTTGGGAACATAGATGTTATCCAACACAGGATAGCCTTCAGCATTATATCCCCAATCATATTGATAACCGATAGAATTAGCATTCGGATTCTTACCACTGTTCACATTGGCTTGCCATAATGTACGCCCATATTGCTCAGTATTCATCATATCTAATTTAGACTGGTACATAGATGCGGAAACCGAAGCGTCGAAATTAATCTTAATCTGTCCTTTCCTACCTTGTTTAGTAGTAATGATGATAACACCATTTGCGGCACGCGAACCATAAATAGAAGCAGAAGCCGCATCTTTCAGAACCTGGATAGATTCAATATCATTTCCATTCAGTTCATGCATACCTGCTTTAGAAGGCACACCATCAATGATATAAAGAGGGTCGTTGTTGTTCAATGTACCGATACCACGAATACGAACAGTAGCCGTACCACTTGGATTACCATCAGCAGTAATATTCATACCGGGAACACGCCCTTGGAGTGCTTTTACCGGATTGTTTTCACCTTGTTTCTGAATTTCATCAACTTTTACCACAGATACCGCACCGGTCAAATCGGCTTTACGCTGAGTAGTATAACCTGTCACCACCACTTCATCCACCATTTGCGTATCTTCTTCCAATAAAACTTGGATAGAGGCAGCCGCTTTCACAGTCACGGGCTTATAACCGATATACGAAATCTTTAAAGTAGCATTAGTAGGAACAGAAAGCGTGAAGTTACCGTCAAAATCGGTAATCGTTCCATTAGTTGTGGATATAGTCTCAATGACGGAAGCGCCAATAATCGGCTGACCATCCGTTTTGGAAGTAACGTTTCCTTTCACTGTTATGTTTTGCCCGCAGAGGGCTGACATGAAAGTAAACAGGAAACAAACACTGCAAAGAAGTTTTTTGTTCTTCATAATACTGAGCATTAGTTTGATGTTATTAATTTAAAAGTACGAATTTTATCTTTATCGATGATGCAAATTACGGTTGATTTATATCAATCGACTAAAAAAAATGTTTCAAAGGCTGTAATAT
>ENA-ORUA01001887-ORUA01001887.1-human-gut-metagenome-genome-assembly--contig:-NODE-1887-length-17654-cov-3.861242_pt1 | contig 17654 bp, 12 predicted proteins | sample MGYA00242076_ERZ509201 | MGnify/ENA primary metagenome ERZ509201 (study PRJEB26280, sample SAMEA2338863) | human gut metagenome | biome: human gut; feature: human-associated habitat; material: faeces...
TATCTGACCAGATTATTGGCGGAGAAGAAAGGGGAAGTGGAAGCTTCAGTAAGGAAGAACTGCTGGAATTGTTGAAAGAGTTGTAGATTTAAACATGGAGATGCATATCTTAGAATTGTCAAAGCTTGGGCATACAGAAGATATATTGAAAGAGGTAGTTGAGAATAACAAGAGGCAAGAGAAAATACTATTTTCTCTTGCCTCTTGCCATCCGTGCAGGATACCATTTTTCAAACCATGCTGTGAAAAGCCCCATCAATATAGGAATCAGATTATTCACAAGGATAAGTACATTTTCAAACCCGGCTTTCTTAAACAGAAAGGTCCAGATTGCTGTTAGTACATATAGCGTGCCCCATGCCGCGGCAAGAATATAATTTGTCTTCATAAAGAGAGGGTTCTGATGCGCATTTTCACCCCCATAATTATATTTTACATATGCAGCGCATAAAGGTTCTTTTGTCAGGCATGAAAGCAGCCAGAAGAGTCCAAATACAAGATATCCGATGTTTGTTGGAAGAACTCCGTTTCCGGTTATATTTGCCGCTGCAGAAAGTATAGCAACAGCTGCCATAGAGAGCTGATCCCAGATGACAAATTTATGTTTTCTCATAATAAACGGTACTGTTGCAACCACAAGTAGTGTTATCATAGCTCCGACTTCCGGATGAATAGAAACAGCAATCCAGAATGTAATCCACGGTATCAGCATTGTCGTCATGGAAGGCTTTTTCTGTTCAATTGTATTTTGAGGCGTTTTCTCTGTTTTTTTGACCACAGATGCGCTTCCGAAGATTTTATCCCAATCAATCATCAAGGAAAAGTCGCCGGATACCGTATACATCTGTTTCCCCAATGCTTCTGCGCCACCGATTTCTCCACGGGAAATAGCTGACCATACAGTAAAAGGCGTATCTATGCGAGTAGTTGGAGAAAGACGTCCATCAGTAAATACTTCGCTTCCTGTCTTGCTAAGCTGAATCTGGTAGGTGTGATCCAAATCGGTAAAGTGAATCTCAAGCACGCGGTCTTTTCCATCGTAGGCATCTTTATTATAAAGAGCGGCCATTTGCCGGGTAAATACAAGATCATCCGGTTCTTTTTCTCCGGTTGTTTTATTGATGCCCCAGCTGGCATCTGCCATTTTTTCAAACACATCTCTGGAATATAAAAGCGTGTGGAGTATTGCATCTGTTTCTTCAGAGATTGTTCCGGTCATTGCATATTCTGATCCGGCACATTTTACAGTGGAAAGATATTCATCTGTTCTTGCAGACAATTCTTTTACACGGAATAATTCTCCCTGACCACAAAAGATGGTCGTATAATTTCCTTTGCCGAGAAAATGATCAAACATCCGCAATACACTGTCATAGTTTCCAACAGCAGAATAAAAACCACAGGTGGAGATCAGAACATGCCTTTTACCTTCCATATCATATCTGGAGTCATGACTTCCGCTTCCGTATCCGTTCTCTTTTGAACTCATAAAAGGAAGGCTCATAGGAAGCTGACGGTCGATCAAATTCTTTAAGATACCTGGGACATTAAAATAGTACAGTGGAAAAGACCACAGAATAAGATCAGCATCAATCAATTTTCCAATAACCTTTTGCATATCATCCTTGATACAGCATATACCAGGCGTTTTCTGCCAGCACGCAAAGCATCCTTTACACGCAGCTATATTCATTGAAGCTACATGGAGTTCATCGATGGAGATGCTTTCTTCGTCATCCGTACATCCATTTTTAAATCCTTCAATGAAACTGTATGCAAGCTTTAACGAATTACTTCTTTTACCTTTAGGACTCCCATTGATCAGAAGTATCTTCATGCTTTCATCCCTCCGTATTCATACATAAGATGTTGGGGTCAAAAGGTATTTTGACCCCTATGATACACGGATTGCTTCGCATTTCATGCTCTCGCAATCCTAAAACACCTCAAATCCGCTCATTTTTCTACGAAAAATGGCTACTTTTCGGTGTTTTGCGGGTCAATAAGTCATGCTTTTTCATGCAAGCAAGAAACGCATGACCTTTTGACCCTTGTATCATACATAATAATAAAGTATAAGAGGTGCTTACAAAATCCGCAACCTGAATTTCGCAAAATTGTTGTAAAGTATTATGGAAAAGTGATATTATGAAACTAATATTTGGAAGGTTATGTGATGAACATTTATGGAATGTTTTATCGATTTGGACTGATTGATGTACCGGATAAAGTGAAAGAAAAAATGAAGGAAGTATGAAACAACAGAAATTATTAAGTCTGATCCGTCAGGCGATACAAGATTACAACATGATAGAAGACGGAGACAGGATCGCGGTAGGTGTTTCCGGTGGCAAGGATTCCCTGACTCTGCTTTATGCGATGAAGCTGCTGCAGGAATTTTACCCGAAGAGGTTCGAATTATCTGCGATTACCTGCAACGTAGGATTTGAAGGGATGGATTTTACGGGCGTAGCAGAGTTTTGTAAGCACCTGAAGATTCTTTATGAGCAGGTCGATACAGAGATTGCCCGGATCGTATTTCAGGAGAATAAGGATACAAGACCGTGTTCTTTGTGTGCAAAGCTTCGGAAGGGTGCGATGTATCAACGGCTGGGAGAGCTTGGAATCAATAAGATGGCATATGCACATAATAAGGATGATTTTATAGAGACAGCATTGATGTCATTGATCTATGAAGGTCGGTTCTATGCATTCCCATCAGTGACAGAACTGCCGGAAGCGGGAGTGACGGTGATCCGTCCGATGATGTATGTTCCGGAGCGAGGTGTAGCGCACTTTGTTGCAGACCAGGGAATCCGTGTGGTTAAGAATACGTGCCCGGTAGACGGTTCAACAAAAAGAGCGTATGCAAAACAGTTGATGGAGCAGATCAACAGGGAGACGCCAGGGGCGAAGGACAGAATCATGCATGCGATCGTGAACGGAAGGTTCCCGGACTGGCCACTGTAGTGATGGGAAAGTGATTAAGAAAATGCATTTTTTACTTCCCTATTTCGCCTATCTGTGTTACACTAACGAATGAGTTATTTAACTTTTTTGTAACAATTACGAAAGTGATAGGCTTATTGAAAAGGGAAAACAACATGGAAATGCATATAACTATTTGTAGAGAGGGATGCAGATAGTTAATAGGAGGAATTATTTATGTGTGGAATCGTAGGATTTACAGGAAACCATCAGGCAGCTCCGATTCTGTTGGACGGATTGTCCAAGCTGGAATACAGAGGATATGATTCAGCAGGTCTTGCAGTGCGTGACGGAGAGCATCTTGCACAGGTTGTTAAGGCGAAGGGACGTCTGAGTAATCTTTCAGAGAAGACAGACAGTGGTAAGGCACTCAAGGGAACTTGCGGTATCGGTCATACACGCTGGGCGACTCACGGTGAGCCAAGTCAGATCAATGCACATCCGCATGTATCTGGGAACTGTGAGAGAAGTGGCTCCGGTACAGTTGAGTCTGAGGTTGTCGGAGTACATAACGGTATTATCGAAAACTATACAGAGTTGAAAGAGAAGCTGTTAAAGCATGGTTATACATTCTACAGTGATACAGATACAGAAGTAGTGATCAAACTGGTTGACTACTATTATAAGAAATATAATTTAGGACCGATCGATGCGATTGCCAAGACTATGGTTCGTGTACGTGGTTCTTATGCACTTGAGCTGATGTTCAAGGATTATCCGGGAGAGATCTGGGTTGCCAGAAAAGACAGCCCGATGATCATCGGTATTGCAGATGGCGAGACTTATGTTGCATCTGATGTACCGGCAATCCTGAAATACACAAGAAATGTATACTATATCGGAAACCTTGAGTTTGCAAAGCTTGTTCCGGGAGAGGCTCATTTCTATGATCTTAATGGTGACGAGATCGAGAAAGAGACAACAGAGATCAAATGGGATGCAGAGGCAGCAGAGAAGGCCGGTTTCGAGCATTTCATGATGAAAGAGATCTATGAGCAGCCGAAAGCAATCCGTGATACTCTGAATTCTGTTGTGAAAGACGAAGTGATCGACTTTACGGATATTGATATTACAGAGGAAGAGATTAAGAAATACAGCCAGATTTACATTGTTGCGTGCGGTTCTGCATGGCATGTAGGAGTTGAGGCTCAGTATGTGATCGAGGAGCTGGCACAGATTCCGGTTCGAGTAGAGCTTGCATCTGAGTTCCGTTACCGTGAGATGCCGCTTGTGAAGGATGGTCTGGTTATCGTGGTCAGCCAGTCCGGAGAGACCGCAGATACATTGGCAGCTATGCGTATGGCGAAAGATAAAGGACTTGCTACACTTGCCGTTGTAAATGTAATCGGAAGCAGTATTGCCCGTGAGGCAGATAAGGTGTTCTATACACTGGCAGGACCGGAGATTTCGGTTGCTACAACAAAGGGATACAGCGCACAGCTTGTAGCTCTTGATTGTATTGCAGTTCAGTTCGCGAAGGTGAAAGGGCTGATCACAGATGAGCAGTACAGCTACTATATTTCTGAACTTCAGACAATTCCGGAGAAGATTGAGAAGATTCTTCAGGATAAGGAGAGAATCCAGTGGTTTGCAGCTAAATATGCGAATGCACATGATGTCTTCTTTGTAGGCCGTGGAGTGGACTATGCAGTGTGTCTGGAAGGAAGTCTGAAATTGAAAGAGATTTCTTATATTCATTCTGAGGCTTATGCGGCAGGTGAGTTAAAGCATGGAACAATCAGCCTGATCGAGGACAATATTCTCGTAATCGGAGTTCTGACACAGAGCAAGCTGTATGAGAAGACAGTCAGCAATATGATGGAATGTAAGAGCCGTGGCGCATATCTGATGGGTGTGACAAACTATGGCAATTATGAGATGGAAGACAAGGTAGACTTTACAGTTTATGTTCCGAAGGTGGATGAGCACTTTATGGGAAGCCTCGCAGTGATTCCGCTGCAGCTGCTCGGATATTATGTAAGTGTTGCGAAGGGGCTGGATGTAGATAAGCCGAGAAACCTTGCGAAGAGTGTAACAGTAGAATAAAATGTAAGAACTATGAGAAAAATGGCTGTGGATCCTAGTAGAATCCGCAGCCATTTCTTCCATTTTCTTTTACTTTGTACAAAGCCTTATCGGCATCCTCAAAAATGTTTTCCCCAGGGTTCTCACGGTCGGAAAATGCGACTCCGGCACTCAGTGATACTTTTGGGATTCCTTTCTCTGGTGAAGAGAGCTGTTGGTTAACAGAATCAATCTTATTTTTGATCGTGTACTGTAAATCTGTTGTCATCTCAACCATGAGAATCGCAAATTCATCTCCACCGATCCGACAGACGTAATCGTTGTTTCGAAAAGCGGCTTTTAGATAGTCAGCAACTTTTTTCAAAATAACATCACCAATTGCATGTCCGTAAGTGTCATTCACTGATTTGAATACATCGATATCAATGAGGATCAGTGCGAATGGATGGTTCTCGGCATCGGTTTCATAAAGACTTAGAAACTTATTGAAGGATCTGCGGTTGAAACAGTCGGTAAGCGCATCATACTCAGCCTGATGACGGATCAACTGTTGTGTCTGCTGATTCTCCCGATACACCTGATTATAAGTGACTGCAAGATTCTGTAATTCTACTGCTCCAAGTACAGGAAAAATCTCTCCAAGACGAATGCACTCATTATAACTTATCAGAGGTTTTACAATGAGATGTCTGATCGTAAAGCAAAAGGCAAGCATAAGAAAGACCATGAGAAAGGTGCTTATCTTAAGATTACGGAAACTGTCGAAAAAAATAGTCTGTGCACGATTCTGTTTCTTCTGAGTATAATCCAAAAGGCTCTGTGTGCAGTTTGCCAGATTCGCTTTCGTCTGAACAAGTAAAGCCTGATAAGTATTGTCGCAAAGAATAGAACTGGCTTTTTTTAATTTTTCTTCCGAACTTAATAAAGCGTCTTCATCAGTTAGTTTGACAGCTGCGACTTCCTGCTGCAGGGAATCTTCGGAAATCCTGTTGGCATCCGCAATGAGCCGCATAGAGTAATAGTCAATACTCATTAAGTCTCCGGAAGATTTTAATGCAGATTTTAAAGAGGTAAAAGTCTGTGTACCATCAAAATATTCCTCAAGCTGTTTTAAAGCATGTTCTCTTCGTTTGGTCATATGTGCTTCTCTGAAATAAAGATCCATATAATATTCATTTCCGGTCATTGCATAAAGTCTCGCCTGCTCTACCAGATAATCACATCCTTCTTCTAACTGCTCAACGGAATCTTTGCAGAGGACATATTGTTGGGATGATTCTTGAAAAGAATGAAGCTGTTTCTGATTGAAAATGCATATGAATATGAACAGGGCTGTAAAAATCAGCGTGACGACAATACTCCAGTAGATGGTATTTTGTATCTTGATTTTTTTCTTCATAATATAACGTATTCTTCTTTCTATAATTGTAACTATATAAGTCCATTTTATCAGAATACAGACCGGATGACAATGAAAAACAAGCAGTTTGTTGTGAAAAAATAATAAAAAATGAAATAAAATCACAAAATAACTGGTAAAAATGCACTTTGATCAGAATTCTTGAATAGAAAGAGCCAGAATGGTTGCTGTATATGGCAACCGTTCTGGCTCCGGGTTTAAATTTCAGAGAAATCAGTTCTATTATCTAGGCATATCCCACTTTGTATGATCTGTATGAAGCAGCATATGAGATTTGTGTGACAATGGTTTCTCAAGGAAATCGTTGTACAATTTCATAACATCCTGGTTCTCATGGGAGAAACGGATCTTTGCGTTCTTGTCAAGGAAGTAGAGGTTTGCACCGCGTGTGTGTGCAAGTTCTTCGCCGTCGTGGATCGGCTGACCGCCTCCGCCGACGCATCCTCCCGGACAGGCCATAACTTCCACAAAGTCGTAGTGTACTTCACCATGTTCAATTGCTTCAAGTAGTTTGCGTACATTTCCAAGACCACTGACAACAGCAGCGCGGATCGTAGCATCACCGATCTGGACTTCAGCTTCTACAACACCTGTCTCAAAGGATGGACTGCGGACGATCTTAAATGCATCCGGATCCGGGTTACGTCCTGTTACAAGATAGTGTGCGGAACGAAGTGCAGCTTCCATAACACCGCCGGTAGCACCGAAGATAACACCGGCACCGGACCACTCTTTCATAAGCGGATCACATTCGCGGTCTTTCAGGATCTTTGGATCAATATGCGCAGCACGGATCATTCTTGTCAGCTCTCTTGTAGTGAGAACTGTGTCAATGTCATGTCCGGCATACTCGCCGTAGAAAAGTTCCATGTTGCGTTCACCTTTTTTCGCTACGCAAGGCATGACAGATACGGTGTAAATGTCCTCCGGAGCGACACCGATGGACTGTGCAAAATAAGTCTTCATAACAGCACCGAACATCTGCTGTGGTGACTTGGCTGTGGACAGCTGTGGCACCAAATGCGGGTACTGTGATTTGATGAAACGGATCCAGCCAGGGCAGCAGGAAGTGAACATCGGACGCAGCTTTAATTCTCCTTTGGTGAAGCGCTGCAGGAATTCATTTCCTTCTTCCATGATCGTAAGGTCAGCAGAGAAAGAAGTATCGAAGACGTAGTCTATGCCAATCTTTTTCAAGGCGTCCATGATCTTTCCGATTGTTGCTTCTTCTCTGGACAGGCCGAGAGCTTCTCCCCACGCGGCACGGACTGCCGGAGCAACCTGTGCAACCACCACTTTCTTCTTGTCAGCAATCGCACTCCATACATCCTCTGTATCATCACGCTCACGAAGTGCGCCGACAGGACAATGAGTGATACACTGTCCGCAGAGAGAACAGGAGACTTCATTGATCTTTTTATTTCCGTTTACATTGATCGTTGTTCTTGAACCTGTACTTGTAACATCCCAGATGTTCAGTCCCTGGATCTTGTCACAAATCTGGATACAGCGCATACATTTGATACATTTGCGTGAATCACGGATGAGTGGGAATGTCTTGTCCCAAGGTGTATCTTCAAAGCGTTCTTTGAACGGAAGATCGATCAGGTTCAGATCATTTGCAACCTGCTGAAGTGTACAGTTCCCGCTTCTGACACAGGTTGCACATTTGCAGTCATGCTGGGAAAGGATAAGCTGTACAGTCTGTCTTCTTGCAATGCGTACCTTCGGGCTGTTCGTGTAGATCACCATGCCTTCGGTTACAACGTTATTACAGGATGTGACCAGACGATCTTTCCCTTCAATTTCAACAACACAGACACGGCATGCCGCAATCTCGTTGATATCTTTTAAATAACATAATTTCGGAATCGGAGTTCCAAGTTTTGCCGCAGCTTCCATGATAGTAGTTCCGGAAGGTACGGATATTTTTTGATTATCAATTGTAATATTTACCATTTTTCTTTCCGACCTCCTTTAAAGATACCATAACCGAAGTGGTCGCAGCGCAGGCATCTGTGGGATTCCTGTTTTGCTTCGGCTTCTGTCATACAGTTTTCAACACCTTCAAAATCACAGACACGGCTGCAGGCTTCACGTTCTGTAAGTTCAACTCTTCCGCAAGGTTCGCGGTCGCTTAAGCGAGGTTCCGGAATCTCAACATCACAGCTGATGATATGGTGGAAACCAAGATATTCATCGATATTGGCTGCAACAACCTTTGAAGCGGCGATTGCTTTGATTACAGAAGCAGGTCCGGATGCACAGTCTCCACCGGCGAATACGCCAGGGATATTGTCGAAACCGCCATAACGCTCTGTCATGATCTTACCGCGGGAAACCGGAACACCGGCTTCTGCGAAATGTTCGGATTCGATATCCTGACCGATTGCAACGATGAGTGTCTGGCAAGGGATAAGGAAATCTTCTTCACCTGTCGGACAGACACTTGCACGACCGTCCTTGATCTTGCTGATCATCTGTGGTGTGACGTAGATACCTGAAACGTGTCCATTCTCATCAGTCTCGATTCTGGATGGCGCTTTCAGTGTGAGTACTTCAATTCCCTCTGCAACTGCACCTTCGATCTCAGCCGGAGCAGTCATATCTGCAGTACGGCGTCTGTAAACGATACTTACTTTTTTCGCACCGAGACGTTTCGCTGTGCGGACGGCGTCCATGGAAACGTTACCGCCACCGATGACAGCAACTTCCTGTCCGGTAAGATCAGGGCTCTTGTCTTCTCCAACATCACGAAGGAAGGACACAGCAGAGATCACGCCTTCTGCATGTTCGCCTTCGATACCAAGTTTCTTATCAGTGCTTGCACCGATGGAAATAAGAACAGCATCATATTCCTGGCGGAGACTCTGAATTGTGATATCTTTACCAATACGTTTTCCAAATTCTACCTGAACTCCTGTCTCAAGGATTGCCTGAATGTCTTCGTCAAGACGATCTTTCGGAAGTCTGTAGTTCGGGATTCCATAGCGGAGCATTCCGCCGAGCTTTGGAAGCATCTCGAATACGGTTGTCTGATGTCCCATCAACTGCAGGTAGTAAGCAGCACTGAGTCCACCAGGTCCACCGCCTACGACAGCGATACGCTTTCCGGTGGAAGGTGCGCATTCCGGTGGTGGAACCTTGCCTGCATAATCAGCGGCCATTCGTTTCAGTCCACGGATATTGATGGCATCATCTACGATATTTCTACGGCAGCGGGCCTCACAAGGATGCTCACAAATAAAACCGCAGGTTGTCGGGAACGGATTATCCTTACGGATCAGACGGATTGCGTCAGCGTAACGGCCCTCTCCGGTCAGTGCGATATATCCAGGGATATCAACATGTGCAGGACAGAGAGAAACGCAAGGTACAGGCTGTGTATAGTGGCAGGTACAGCGTCCCTGACGGACATGTTCTTCATAATCTTCGCGACAGTCTCTTAAGCTCTTATGTACCATGGCACCGGCTTCATATCCGATCGGACAGTCAGATCCTTCGCGGATGGATTCAGACAATGTGTCAATCAGATCAAGTGTCTCCATTGTAGCAGTACCGTTCATAACATCTGTCAGAAGGTTCTTCAACTGCCACAGCCCAACGCGGCACGGGGTACATTTTCCACAGGATTGTGTCTGACACATCTCGATAAATGCACGAGTCATGTCAACCGGACATAATCCCGGAGGGCTGGATTCAATTCTGCGTTCCAGATCTTTGTACAGCTCTTCAACGACGAGCTGGCCTTTGTCTGGACCTGGGATTTCAAGTCTACTCATTTTAAACCTCTCCTTTTACCATAACGTTCATTACTGACTGATTTTAAAATAGGAAATGTATTTGAAAAAACCTATCTTCAAACCAGTAAAGTTTCGTTTAGTAATATTCTACAAATAAATCAAAAAATTATCAAGAAAAGTTTAAAAAATGACGAGCTTGTTATTTGTTATACAAACAACAAGCTCGTCAAAAATAAACAAAAATATTATAAAAAATATTGAGAAACAGCTAAAAAATTCAATTCATATAGCGGTAGCAACGAAAATAATAACAGAGCGTTCACCTAAAAATATTTTAGATTCTACCGTAGGCATTGAATTTTTGTGAAAAAACTGACATTTAGGATCGCCGGTGTTGACCGCAACTTTCCATTCATAATGTTCAGGAAGTCCCGGTAGAGTGAGTGTGACCGGAAACCATCCGGAATTTACAGCCAGATAAACAAGGTCTTCTTTTTGGGTTGCTTCGTTATAGCCTGCGAATCGTACACAGACAACATGGCTGTCACCGGAGAAATTTGTCTCCTCAGGAGTGAGACCATGCGTGCTCATTGCCGGAACACCAAGATAACTTGGTTCGAGATCCTTACGGATGACAGGATGATCTTTGCGGAACCGGATCATATATTGAAAGAAATCGAACAGATCCTTATTTTTTTTGAGGAGACTCCAGTCCAGCCAGGAGATCAGGTTATCCTGGCAATAAGGGTTATTATTTCCATAACGTGTGTCTGCGAATTCATCACCGGAGAGGAACATTGGAGTTCCACGGCTACAAAGCAGAACGGCACATGCATTTTTCATCAGTCGTTTGCGAAGCACCAGAATGGCAGGATCATCTGTTTCGCCTTCTACGCCACAGTTCCAGCTGTTATTGTCGTCAGCTCCGTCAGTGTTCCCCCAACCGTTGGCTTCATTATGCTTCTGGTTATAACTGTACAGATCATAAAGCGTGAATCCATCATGACAGGTGAGAAAGTTGATGGAAGCATTTCCACCTCGGTAAGCAGGATCGTACAGATCAGGAGAACCTGTGATTCTTGCTGCAGCAGTCCGGGCAAGGAAGTCATCTCCTTTTAAAAAGCGGCGCATATCATCACGGTAGCGCCCATTCCATTCAGCCCAGCGCTTCCAGGAAGGGAAAGAACCGACCTGATAAAGTCCGCCGGCATCCCATGCTTCAGCGATCAGTTTTACATTTCCAAGGATCGAGTCGAATGCAAGGCTTCGCAGAAGCGGTGGTTGGCTTAGAGGGGTTCCGTCATCATTTCGTCCAAGAATGGAAGCAAGATCAAAACGGAATCCGTCTACACGGTATTCGATGACCCAGTAACGCAGACACTCCAAAATCATGTCTCGTACAACAGGGTGATTGCAGTTCAGTGTATTTCCACATCCGCTGAAATTATAATAATGTCCGTCCGGAGTCAACATATAGTAAATGTTGTTGTCAAAGCCTTTGAAAGAAAAGCACGGACCGAATTCATTTCCCTCAGCAGTGTGGTTGAAGACGACATCGAGGATCACTTCTATGCCATTGTCATGGAGATCTTTGATCAGTGTCTTGAGTTCCAGTCCTTCGCGGTTATATTCCATAGAAGAACAGTAGCTTGTATTTGGTGCAAAGAAACTGACCGGATTATATCCCCAGAAATCAATAAGTTCATTTTCATCAATCAATCGTACATCACGCATCTCATCAAATTCGAAGATTGGCATTAGTTCAACAGCATTGACTCCAAGTTCTTTCAAATAAGGAATCTTTTCGCGCAGGCCTTCGAATGTACCGTGGTGCTTAACACCGGAACTTTCATCCATGGTAAATCCGCGGACGTGTAGCTCGTAGATGATCAAGTCTTCCATAGGAATAGAATGGTGACGCTGGTCACCCCAGTCAAAGTTGGATTGTACCACACGGGCACGATAACCATGCTGGGCGTTGTTTACATGCCCCCACTGGCTCTGTCCGGTGACGGCGCGCGCATAAGGATCCAGCAGGATTTTGTTTTTATCAAAACGGAGTCCTTTCTTTTCATCATAAGGACCATCCAATCGATAGGCGTACTCAAATTCTTCGATATCCAGATCAAAGACGATCATAGAATAGCAGAATCCAATCCTGTAACTTTCCGGAAATGGAATCACGGCGTAAGGTTCTTCGGCTTTGCGGTGAAACAGCAGAAGCTCGCAGGAGGTAGCACCGTGTGTATGAATCGTAAAGTTGACACCACCCGGGATAGCGACTGCACCAAATTCACGGAAAAAGCCGGGACGGATCTGGAATCCATTGACGGTATCGATTGGCTTGAGCTGTTCGGATATTACTGGCATATAGGAAAACTCCTTTCTAATTGTATTCAAGTTAGAATGAATTAAGAATTAACATAACAATTAACATAAGTATAACACTTAGAAAAATAAAAGCATAGGTTCAGCCTATCATTCTGTGAGAAAATGTGCTACAATGATACCACTATTTATTTGTAGAAAAGAGGTTATGGTATTATGGCAGAAGAGCAGAAAACAGCAGGATGTTCAGAGGAATCCTGCGCCAGCTGTGCCAGTGCAGGAACATGCACAAGTAAGAAAGTTGATATGCATGAACCGATGAACATGTATTCATCTATTAAAAAAGTGATCGGCGTTGTCAGTGGAAAGGGCGGCGTTGGTAAGTCACTCGTGACAGCATCCCTTGCAAGAATGATGAGAGCAAAAGGATATAATGTTGGTATCATGGATGCAGATATTACAGGTCCATCTATCCCAAAGATGTACGGACTTCATGAGATGGCAGTAGGAACTGAGCAGGGAATTCTTCCATGTGAAGCAGCAGACGGAACAAAGATCATGTCTGTCAATCTTCTTTTGGAAGACGAGGAAGCACCGGTTATCTGGAGGGGACCAGTGATCGCAGGTGTTGTAAAGCAGTTCTGGACAGATGTTATGTGGGGAGATCTTGATTATCTCTTCGTTGATATGCCACCTGGAACAGGTGATGTTCCGTTGACAGTATTCCAGTCTCTTCCGGTTGATGGCGTTGTGATCGTTACATCTCCGCAGGATCTTGTACAGATGATCGTGAAGAAGGCATATGGAATGGCGAAGCAGATGAATATTCCGGTTCTTGGAATTGTTGAGAACTACAGCTATGTGAAGTGTCCGGATTGTGGCAAAGAGATTAAAGTATTTGGAGAAAGCCACATTGATGAGATCGCAGCAGATCTTAACGTTCCGCTTCTCGGAAAGATGCCACTTGACCCGGCAATCGCGCAGATGGTTGAGGAAGAGAAGTTTTCTGAGGCAGAGAATCCATATCTGGAAGGATTCGAACTGTAAAGCAAGTTGAGTGTATGTAATGGGAGTCATGGAAGACAAGGTTGGGGGATCTTGTCTTTCGTGGCTTTTTTACGCGAGCAACGAGCAAAGTCCGTGCTCCTAAAAGAATAACAGAAAAGCACAAATTATAAATCAGACAGGAGGTATTAACACATGATAGGCGAAAGAATAGAATTATGGCACAAAGAAGAATATCATTACCCTGCGGCGCATGGTTTTATCCCGATTATGGTCAGCTATATTCATGAGGATGAGCTGATGCATCCGGCGATGCTGGTTGTTCCGGGAGGCGGTTACAGACTTGTATCGCCTTCGGAAGCACATCTGGTTGCTATGGAATTTTATCAGGCCGGTTATAATGTGTTCGTCCTTGAATATACAGTGAATCCACTGGATGAAGCACCATTAAAGCTTCAGCCATTGAATGATATTTCCAGAGCGATGCGAATGATCCGTTTTCGTGCAGAGCAGCTGCACGTTTTGTCAGATCGGATCGTGGTGTGCGGATTTTCAGCCGGAGGACATCTGTGCGCGAGTCTGTGTGTGCATGGAGCGGATATCGAGGATCCGGATGAAAAATATCAGAAGTTTTCAAACAAACCGGATGCTGCTGTGCTGTCTTATCCGGTAATCACTACAGGAAAGTACACACATAAAGATTCTTTTGTAGCATTATATGGAAAGAATCCTACAAGAAAAGAGCTGGAATATATGTCAATTGAAAAGCATGTAACAAAAGAAATGCCACCATGCTTTATCTGGCAGACAGCAACAGATGGAACAGTTCCGGTGCAGAATAGTTATCTTTTAGCACAGAAATGTCTGGAAGAAGGAGTTCCATTCGCACATCATGTATTTTCAGAAGGCGTGCATGGTATGTCTGTTGCAACAGAGGACTGGCTGGAACGCAGAGGGAGAGAACCTTATACACAGGAGCAACTCCGTATGCTGGCAGAAGCAATCCTTGCGGGAGAAACTTCATTTCCAAAGGAAATGGGAGAAGAACTGCTTGTGAAAAATGGAATTGGAAGAACACAGCCACCGAAATGGACAGTAGAGCAAAAAGAAGAGATACGAAGGACACTGAAAGAAGTACAGATCTGGCCCAAACTGGCAGAGGATTGGCTGGAGAAAATAATTGATTACAAAGGAGAAACACGATGAGAATTCTATTGATCCGTCACGGAGATCCGGATTATGTAAATGACACATTAACAGAAAAAGGAAGACGTGAAGCGGCACTGCTTGCAAAACGTGCAGTATCTATGAATATGGGGGAATGCTATAAGTCTCCACTTGGAAGAGCGAAGGATACGGCGACTCCATGTCTTGAGGTAACTGGAAAAACAGCAGAAATATTGGATTGGCTGCAAGAGTTCCCGGCGCAGGTTGATTTGAATAAAAATCCGGAACTTGAAAAAGCATATCCCGATGTGAAAAAAGAAGGTGAGCATTTCCTGCCTAGAATTGCATGGGATATGGTTCCGGGGTATTGGACAGAACATGAAGCTTATATGGATAAAAATGCATGGCGTGAAACAGAAGTGGCGAAAAATTCTGATCTTGTAGAAGTATACGATCATGTGATTGAAGAATTTGATCACTTTCTCGCAGAGCATGGATATGTAAGAGAAGGGGCGCATTATCGTGTGGAGAAAGAAAGTGATGAGACAGTGACATTTTTCTGCCATTTCGGAATCAGCTGCGTGCTGTTGTCCCATTTATGGAATGTATCACCATTCGTGCTTTGGCATAGTCTGGCTCTTGCACCGACTTCTGTGACAGAAGTAGTAACAGAAGAGAGAGAACAGGGAACGGCATATTTCCGTGGATTGAAAGTAGGAGATATCTCACATCTCTATGCAGGTGGAGAAGAACCGTCCTTCGCAGCAAGATTCTGTGAGACATATAGCAACAAGGAGCAGAGACATTAAAATCAAATGTCTCTGCTCCTTGCTTTATGGATTTTGGTATTATTAAACCACTTTCTGATAAGCAATTCGTTCTGTTCCATCCTCAACATATACGATTCCGCAATATTTGAATCCATTCTTATCTAACAGATGCTGCATTACGATATTGTCCCGGTGTGTATCAATACGGATGTTGCCGCATTGTTCCAAAGCCCAGTTCAGGCAGAAGGAAGCAGCACCTTTTACATTTCCGGTGGAAGTGATGCGGTGGACGACTCCGTAACGGGAGTCGTTGATCCAGTCCCCATCGTAGATGCGCATATAAGTAGGATCAGCCCCTTCTTTATAATAGAAAGTAGCAACTATCTGGTCCTTTTCTGTGCAGACATAACTGTTCCCCTCAGTGATGTCATCCAGAATCAACTGTGGAGAAGGATAAGTGTTTCCCCACTGAGAAGCATTTCCGTGAGTTGCCATGAATGTCCGTGCATGCTCATACATCTTAAGAAGTACTTCAAGCTCTTCTGGTTTTGTCTTTCTGATTTCCATAATATTCCTCTTTCATAAACTAAATGTAGATACTCTAATGCACTATTATATCAAAAAACAGAACGTAACTCCATTGACAAAAATATAGAGAAAACATGAAACGAAATCGTTATCATAGAGGAAAAGTACCTAGATGATTTTCGGGAAGAAAAGCAGGCTGTTTATTTGCATATGAATCCGACTGTACACATGGGGAAAATGTTCTTTTTACAGTACATTTTTACTGTATTAAAGTTCGTACAATTCCCCGTAAAATGGGCGTTTTTTCGTATATTTTGTACTAAATCGAATACAAAGCGATTTCCGATATTTATTCTCGATTTTACGCTTGTCATTTATTTAACACGGTGTTATACTATGCCCGTAAAACAATTACAAAACTATTTTAGGAGAGAATATAGGAGGATTTTTCAATGGCTAATTTTGAGCAGTGGGCTGGCTTCAAGGGAAGAAAATGGACACACTCTGTAGACGTGCGTGATTTCATCCAGGAGAACTACACACCATATGAAGGTGATGAGTCATTCCTTGAGGGACCAACAGAAGCAACAGACAAATTATGGGGAAGACTGCAGGAGCTTCAGAAAGAAGAAAGAGCTAAGGGCGGAGTTCTTGACATGGAGACAGAGGTTGTTTCCGGTCTGACAGCATATGGCCCGGGATATATCGATGAGAGCATGAAAGACCTTGAGCAGATTGTTGGTTTGCAGACAGACAAGCCGCTGAAGAGAGCATTCATGCCTTACGGTGGAATCAAGATGGCAGAGCAGGCTTGTACAACATACGGATACCAGCCAAGCGAGAAACTGCATGAGATCTTCACAAAATATCATAAAACACACAACCAGGGAGTATTCGACATCTACACACCAGAGATGAAGAAAGCTCGTCATAACAAGATTATTACAGGACTTCCGGATACATACGGACGTGGACGTATCGTAGGTGACTACCGTCGTGTTGCACTGTATGGTATCGACTTCCTGATCGAGAGAAAACAGTATGACTTCGAGCGTTATGCAAGACACGGCATGAAGGGTGAGGATTTCCGTCTTCGTGAAGAGCTTGCAGATCAGATCAAAGCTCTGAAAGAAATGAAAGAAATGGCAGCAGCTTACGGATTTGATATTTCTCAGCCGGCTAAGAATGCTCATGAAGCAGCTCAGTGGCTGTACTTCGGATATCTTGCAGCAATCAAGACTCAGAATGGAGCAGCTATGTCTGTAGGACGTATCTCTACATTCCTTGATATCTATATCGAGAGAGATCTGAAGGCTGGAACACTTACAGAGAAAGAGGCTCAGGAGATCATTGACCACATGGTAATGAAATTCCGTATGGTTAAGTTCGCAAGAATCCCATCATACAACCAGTTATTCTCAGGAGACCCGACATGGGCAACACTTGAAGTAGCAGGTCTGGGACAGGATGGACGTTCTATGGTAACAAAGAACGACTATCGTTTCCTTCATACACTGAATAACATGGGACCTTCACCAGAGCCGAACCTGACAGTTCTTTATTCTTCAAGACTGCCGGAGAACTTCAAGAAGTTCGCTTCTCTGATTTCTGTAACAACAAGTTCTATCCAGTATGAGAACGATGATGTTATGCGTCCGGTATGGGGCGATGACTACAGCA
>ENA-ORUA01001895-ORUA01001895.1-human-gut-metagenome-genome-assembly--contig:-NODE-1895-length-17626-cov-2.769905_pt1 | contig 17626 bp, 20 predicted proteins | sample MGYA00242076_ERZ509201 | MGnify/ENA primary metagenome ERZ509201 (study PRJEB26280, sample SAMEA2338863) | human gut metagenome | biome: human gut; feature: human-associated habitat; material: faeces...
CCCTGCCGCTCCAAAAGTCACGAGCTTTTTAATACATGAATTATAAGTAGACATTTCTTGTAAGTCTAATCCTTTATCAAAACCACCCATTAATAGAATAACCGGTTGTTTAAAAGCTTTTAAAGCAATAATACTTGCATCTGTATTTGTTGCTTTTGAATCATTATAAACTCTAACACCATTATATTCTCTAACGAATTCAATACGCAGGTGAACCCCTTTAAAATGACTCACAACATCTTTAATCACTCGAGGACTTACTCCAGCAACTAAACAAATAGTAGTCGCAATCATAATATTTTGGACATTATGATCTCCTACAATCTTAATATCCTTTAAATCAATAATATGTTCCCCTCTAAAATAAATCGCTTGATCAATAATGCTACAATCAGCTGGTTTATTTAAAGATTGTGTTAAAACACAACAATAAACATGATATCTTTGTAAATATTTTTGTAAAGTTTCATCATCATTCTTATTAACAAAAACTTCATCATCACTTTCACAATTTTCATAAATACGCATCTTAGAAGCATAATATTCATCTAATGAAGCCATATAATCTAAATGATCAGGTGTTAAATTAATAACAGTTGAAATTTCTGGTCTAAATTTATCAATATCTAGTAATTGGAAATTAGACATTTCAATAACAATATAATGATTTTCTTCTTCTAATAAATTATTTTCTAAAACAACATCACATAAAGGTTTACCAATATTACCTGCAAAATGAACATGTTCATATTGTGCTTTTAATATTTCATAAATCAAAGTAACAGTTGTTGTTTTACCATTTGTCCCTGTAACAGCAATATAATGTTGTTTTTTAGCCACTTGATAAGCAAGTTCAATTTCTGTATAAACAGGAATACCTCTTTCCTTTAATCTTAAAATAAAAGGTTTATGATAATTAATTCCTGGATTTTTAACAACAAAATCAAAGTCTCTTTCAAAAAGTTCATCTGGATGTCCACCAGCAATAATTTCAATACCTGCATCCAAGTATTCTTGATATCCTTCAATCTTTTCTAATTCTTTTCCTTCATTGATTGTAATTGTTGCATTTAACTTTTGTAATAACTTGACTGCTGCCTTACCACTTCTAGCAAGACCAATCACTAAAACCTTTTTCCCTGTTAACATTTTACATAACTCCTATCACAATAGCGATAATACCACAAATAAATCCAATAAACCAAAATGAAATCGTTACTTGTTGTTCAGACCAACCTAACATTTCAAAATGATGATGAATTGGTGCCATTTTAAAGACACGTTTTCCTCTTGTTTTAAAAGAAACAACTTGAATAATTACTGATAAAGTTTCCATTAAGAAGACACCACCAACAACAATTAACAATAATTCTTGTTTTGTTAGGATTGCTAAAATAGCTAAAAATCCACCAAGTCCAAGAGAACCAACATCTCCCATAAAAATACGTGCAGGATGATAGTTAAAATACATAAATCCAAGTAATGCTCCAACCATTGCTGTAGCATAACTTGCAATCGTATAATCTTTAATCATAATAGCATAGATGATAAATGGTGCAATTGCAACCATTGAAAGACCTGTCGCAAGACCATCCAAACCATCAGATAAATTAACACCATTACTTTCACCGGTAAACATAATAAATACTAAAACAGCATAGAACCAACCAAAATCAATATTTACTTTCACAATTGGAATAGTCACTTCTGTTGTAAAACCAGGTACAAAATTTTCTAGATACAAATAACATCCTACTGCCAAAATAGCTTGCATCAAGAATTTTTGCCATGCTTTCAATCCTTCATTTTGATGTTTTAAAATAATTAAAGCATCATCAATAAATCCAATTAAACTATAACCTACTAAAACAATTGTAATTAAAATCAAATTAGGATTTGTTATATTTTTATAATTTACAACAAACGCCGCAATCACTGCCGCTAAAACAAAAACAACACCACCCATTGTAGGTGTTCCACCTTTTTTCTTATGTGATTCTAATCCCTCTTCTCTTTCTACTTGTCCAAATTTCATTTTATGTAGAAATGGGATGACTTTAGGCATTGCAAGTAAAACTAATAAAAGCCCAATACCAAATGCCAACATTAACTTTATAAAGTTTTCCATAAACTTCATTCCCCTTCACTCTTTATTTCTTTTACACTATACCACACTTTTTTATCTCCTTCAAATTTCTAAAAAAAACGTTCTCTTTTTTTGAAAATTATCATTTTTCTTATAAAGACATATTAGAATTCACTACCTTTTATTAATAAGGGGGAAATTATAAAAGAAAACAACACAAGTATGGAAAATCTTTACAAATTAGATGGTAAAGTTCCAATTTTAAAAGCAATTCCTTTTGGATTGCAGCATATCTTAGCAATGTTTGTTGCTAACCTTTCACCAATTACTTTAATTGATCTTGCATCTAATTTAAAATAAACAGAAATTGTATTTTTATTACAAAATGCAATGTTTATTGCAGGAATTGCAACTTTGATTCAATTATATCCTATTTGGAAAATCGGTTCACGTTTACCTATTGTTATGGGTGTCAGCTTTACTTTTGTAGCTATCTTAACCTATGTAGGTGCTACTTATGATTCATGGGTGCAGTTTTAATAGGTGGACTAATTGAAGGTTGCTTAGGACTACTTGCACGTTATTGGAAAAAAATTATTACACCAATCGTTGCTGCATCTGTTGTTACGTCCATTGGTTTTTCACTTTTTTCTGTTGGAACACGTTCTTTTGGTGGAGGTTACAGTGAAAGTTTTGGCTCTGCTAAAAATTTACTTTTAGGGATTATCACTTTAGCAGCTTGTTTATTATTTAATATTTTCGCAAAATCATATTGGAAACAATTATCTGTTTTATTTGGTTTAATTGTTGGCTATATTCTTGCTATTTTTATGGGAAAAGTAGATTTATCTGTTATTTTTAATGGTGGATTGATTGCTTTACCTCATCTACTTCCTTTTAAAATGAAGTTTGATCTTGGCACGATTATCGCTGTCGTCGTTATTTTCTTAGTTTCAGCAGCTGAAACGATTGGTGATACTCAGCCCTTGTAAACTCAGGATTAAACCGTGAAGTTACAGAAGAAGAAATTTCTGGTTCTTTAGCTTGTGATGGTTTTTGTAGTTCTATTTCATCATTATTTGGTTGTCCACCGATTACTTCTTTTAGTCAAAATGTTGGTTCAATCAATATGACAAAATTCGTCAATCGTTTTACGATTGCTACAGGAGCTATTTGTATGATCTTAGCGGGTTTACTTCCACCTATTGGTAATTTCTTTTCATCATTGCCTGAATCTGTTTTAGGTGATTGTACAATTATGATGTTTGATACTATTCTTACAAGTGGAATTGAAATGATTTCTAAAGCTGGATTTAATCAAAGAAATGTAACAATTGTTGCTTTATCATTAACTGTTGGAATTGGATTTACTTCAGGAACAGAAGCTGATATTTGGCATATTTTTCCACAAATCATTCAAGATGTTTTTGCTGGAAATTGCGTTGCTGTTGTTTTTGTTGCTTCAATTATTCTAAGTCTTGTTTTACCTAAAGATATGGATATTAAAAAGATAAAATAAAAATACGCTTTTGCGTATTTTTATTATTGGATCGTTCCAATTTCAAGTGATTTGATTTTTTCAACAATCATACCCATTGCTGTACCTTCATCTTCACCTTCTACAACAATTTCAATTTTTGCCTTATGAGGAATTCCAAGAGACAAAACACCCATTAAAGACTTCATATTTACTGATTTTTCATTATAATTGAGCGTCACATGACTTTTATAAAGTTTAACCGCATCCACTAATTCAGTAGCTGGAGAAGCATAAAGACCTACAGGATTTGTAATTTCAATATTCACTTTTTTTGCCATAATAATCTCCCCCTTTTCTATATATTTATTATAGCACGTTTTTACTGATTTGATTTACCTTTTTTCAATAATAACAACATATGGCGAATTGTTTTTATTCATCATCTCAAACTTTGCTACATTATATAGTTTATGATCTAAAGTACGAAAATATGCATCCAAATTTGTACTTTCTTTCCCTTGATCATGTCCAATATAAACAACCACATACAAACATCCACCTTTGACTAAATGTTCCAAAGCTTTTTTTATTGTTTTTAAGGGTGGATCATGCCGTCTTACACATTCATGATTGCCACCTGGTAAATAACCTAGATTAAAAATTACAACCTCAAAATCTCGAACATCTTCATCAAAATATTCATGACTTTTTAAAAATAAAGTAATATTCTTTTTTCTCTTTACTAATTCTTTTGTATTATTTAACGCTAATGATTGAATATCATAACTATAAACATGATGACAATAATCACTTAAAAACAGTGTATCATGACCATTTCCCATCGTAAAATCAATCCCGTTTTGATATTTATGTTTTTTTATCCTTTGATGTACAAACTCAATCATAGATTCCATTTTCTTCACCTCTTATTTTTTACCATAAAATCCTTTTGGACAATCCACCTTAAATTCATATTTCTTTTTAGTAACAGGATGAATAAAACCAAATGCATGTGCATGTAATCCAAGCCTTTTCAGTGGATTCGTTGTTGCTCCATATTTTTTATCGCCAACAATTGGATGATGAATATTTGATAATTGAACTCTGATTTGATTTTTTCTACCTGTATCTAATTGTATTTCTAAAAGGGTTTGGTTTTTCATTTCTTTAATAGCTTTATAATGCGTAATCGCAAGTTTCCCTTTTTCTTTACTTGTAACATAAACTTGTTGACTTTTACTTTCTGCCAAATAGTTTTTTAATGTTCCATTTTTTAAGCCTTTACCTTCTACTAAAGCCATATAGCCTCTTAAATAAACGATTTTATTCCAATCTTTTTGTAATAAATCTCTTATTTTTTCATTTTTACAAAACATTAAAACACCAGATGTTTCTCGATCTAAACGATGAACAATAAATACTTTTTGTTTTCTGTCTTGTTTTTTTAAATATTCACTTACATAATGATAAGCTGTTTTTTCTTTTTCTTTACCATCTGACATGCTTAATAAACCAGAAGGTTTATTGATTACAACAAATTCTTGATCTTCATATAAAATCTCTAATGAAGATGTATTTTCTTTTTTGATTTCTACTTGGTCATTTTCATGTAATAAATAATCAAACTGACTAATTTGTTGGTTATTTACATAAACTTGTTTATATTTTAATAAGTTTTTAGCATTTTTGCGATTATAAGATAATAATAGATAATCCATTAATAACATTTCTTTTTTTACTTTCATTTTTTTCTCCTAAAAAAATGCAAAGAAAACTTTGCATTTTACATTCTTACAATATTTTGTGAATTCAATAAAACAAGTATTGATTCTAAAATATAAATTAAACAAGCTACCCACCAAGGAATAAATGAAATAACTGCTAATAATACAACAAGCAAGCTAATCACAATCCCAATAAAAGTATTTCCAATATTAATACTCTTTTGTTTTCTAGCTATTTTTAATAAATCAATAATTGTATCAAAATTAGAATCCGTCAACATAATATCACTATTACGTTGTACTTTTTCATTATGAACACCACCACGAGAAATGGCAACAGACGCCTTTTGAAGTAAAGCAATATCTTTATCACAATCTCCAATATAAGCAACAGGTCCAGCAACAAGTGTTTTATCCATAACTTTTAATTTTTGTTCAACACTATAATTGTTATAAATTGTATATTCATCATTTTCTAAATCAACCGGTCCGTCATTAAAAATAATCAATGATTTATGTAATCCTTTGATTTTTTCAAAAAGATCCATTTCTTCTTCTGTTGTTTCAATACCATCAAAACGATCATAGATAATTGTTGTACATGTATTTAAATCATCCAACCCGCTATTTTCTTTAATCGCAATTTTTTTAGAGAATGCTTTAGCTATTCCCGCAAGTAAAGTAAAGGATGCTCCTTGAACATAGGCAAAACTTCCAGAAACAGTCAACATAATAATTCCTAAATACATATATTTTAAATTATCTGTTAAATTTATTAATGGTAAAACAACACAGCATACTAAACCAACAATAATTAAAGCTTTAGAATAAACATCAGAAACTTTAAAAATAATTTTTTCTGTATGTGATGAAGACATTGGTGCATTCATCGCAATATCTAAAACTTTAGACATTGCTGAATCTTCATATAAAGCTGTCGTTTTTACATGTAAATATCCTTCTGTAACAACAGTTCCACTATAAACTTCATTTCCAATTTTAGATTTAATACATACATCACTACCATCAATGGCATAAACATCCAATTTAGCATTTCCCTTAATAATTTTACCACCTAAAGGAATGGTTTCACCCTCATTGACAACGATAACATCTCCAATATCAAAGTCACCTAAAGGAATCATTTCTTCTTTTCCTTTACGTAATCTTCTTCCTAAGTTTTGATGCGCTACTAAATCATCGATTTTTTCCATAGACCATTGTGTTACTTGCATAATCAATTGTTTACCAGCTTGATACATGATAGAAACAACCAACGCTTCAATAAATGCTCCATAGATCCATCCCATAAAACAAGCTAATAAAAAGATATTATTTTCTGATAAATAATTTTTTAACTGTAAATCTCTTTTAGCTTCAACAAGTACTTTTTCATTACAAATAAGTAAAGCTATCATCCATCCTACATAAGTTAAAAATGAAGTATCTCCAAAAGTAACCAATCCAAGTGCAATACCTACACATAATAAAGCAATTCTTGCATACTTTTGTACATATTTTTCATTAAATAAATCTTGTGATTTAAAGGGCTTTTTCCATTGTTCTACTTGTATTTCAGGATTAACATTTTCAACAATACGTGAAATACGAGGTAATGCTTTTGCTGAAGTTGTTAATGTTAAAAGTTTGTTTTGAAAATCTAATTGAACATTTTCATAAACACTATATTTAGAAAGAATGTTTTGTATTTCGTGTGCATCTTCTTCATTTTCCAAATTCGTAAACATGAAGATTTTTTCTACTTTTGCTTGATTAGAAACATACTCTCTTTTCTTTCGATTGACCATTTCTTGAAGTACATAATCCATCTTTGATTCATCTAAATAGTTTTGTATATTATCTGGTCGTGCACAATTAAACGAAATAGAATCCTTATTTATTTTAATATGTGACACTTCTTGCATACTATTTAACTTTAAAGATAAAGCATTAATATCATCATTACTTACATGATCAATATAATATACACGTTCCATATTCTTTACTCCTTTTTATGCAACTTATTTTATCATACTTCTTATAAAATTCAAAATTTCTACTTTCCTTCATTCGTCTTTTTATGTTTGATAATCAAAAAATTTTGATGGAATTCTTTTTCTGTACAAGATAAAGTGAACTCATCACCATATACTTTATAATAAAGTTGTTCATTTATTTCTCCTTTAATAACACAATCATAGATTGCTCCTTTTTCAAATAAAGTATTTTCTTCTTTTCCAATAATGATGTTCATTGACTTTATACATCTACATAAACATCTTTTACCTGAATTTGCGATGATGATCACCTCATTTCTTTATTATTGTACATCAGCTTTCTATTTATGACAAACTTCCTTTGAATATGATATAATAAATGATGAATAAGCAAAGGGGGCATTTTATGAAAATAAAAAAATTATTTATTTTTTTTATTTCTACAATTACATGTCTTTTTTGTATTACCGGCTGGTCAAACAATGATTCAAAAAAGGAATCAAAAAAATTACGTGATTCATCTCCACAATTATATTTACCTTCTACCGACTATCAAGTTACTTATCAAGAAAATAACGTAAGTGTTGATGCGTCACATACATCTTCAGGATATATTATGGTTAATTATAGTGGACATAATGAAAAAGTTAAAATACAAGTAACCTCTCCTGATCAAAATAATTATACATATCCTGTTACGTATTTAAATCAATTTGTTACATATCCTTTACCAGGTGGAAATGGTACTTATAAAATAACTGTTTTAGAATCCGTTGATCTGACTAAAAATCTCTATGCAACTTGTTTTACACAACAAATAGATGTCTCTTTAGAAAACGAGTATCTACCATTTCTTTATTCTAATTATTATATTTCATTTAATAAAGATTCTCTTTGTGTCAAAAAAGCACAACAACTCGCTAAAAAATGCTATTCATCTTTAGATGTTGTTTCAAATGTTTATAATTACATTATTAAAAATATAAAATATGATAAAGAAAAAGCAAATAATGTACAATATGGTTATGTTCCTGATCCTGATCAAACATTAAATGATAAAACAGGTATTTGTTTCGACTATGCCTCTTTAACTTGTGCGATGCTTAGATCTCAAGGAATTCCTACAAAACTCGAAGTAGGTTATGTTGGTGAAGTATATCATGCCTGGATTAGTTGTTATGTAGATGAAACTGGTTGGATAGACAATATTATTGAATTTGATGGCAAAGACTGGTCTTTATTAGACCCAACTTTAGGAGCGAATAATAAAAGTAAAGATGTAAAAAAATATATCGGTGATGGTAGTAAATATATAGTAAAATATACATATTAGAGGGGATGATATTTATGAATAAAAAGAATGAAGTACTTACAAATTTAGAATTATCTAGCTTTTGTAAACAAATGTCTATGATTTTAAAAGCTGGTATTTCACCAATAGAAGGTATTTCTATGATGATAGAAGATAGTCAAAATGAAAATGAAAAACAACTTTTAGAAAAAATCTATGAAGATTTAACAATGACATCTTCACTTGCTATATCTTTAAAGAAAACATCTGTTTTTCCTGATTATATGATCCAGATGCTAGAAATCGGTGAAGAAACTGGAAGAAATGATGAAGTTATGGATGCATTGTCTCATCATTATCAAAGAGAAGAAATGATTTTACAAAGTATAAAGAATGCTATTACTTATCCAATGATCATGATTTTGATGATGGTTGTCATTATTGTTATTTTAATGACAAAAGTAATGCCTATTTTTAATCAAGTTTTTCAACAATTAGGTCATGAGATGACTGGATTATCTAAAGGAATTCTTTTACTTGGAAATACTTTATCTAAGTATGCTGCTGTTTTTATTATTATTTTATTAATTGTAATTGGTTTTATCTTTTATTTATTACACAATAAAAAAGGAAAAGAAAAATTTAAAACTATTTTCTATCATTTTAAAGGTATAAAAAATTTATTTCATAAAATATATGCTTGTCGTTTAGCTGGAGGAATGTCTCTTTCTTTAAAAAGTGGGCTCCCTTTTGATCGTTGTATCGAATTATCCAAAGAACTTATTTATGACAAACATTTTCAAAAAGAAATCAATGATTGCCAAAATCTTTTAGATGAAGGATCGAGTCTAGCAAAAGCTTTTCATGATAGTCATATTTTTACTGGTGTTCAAGCTAGAATGTTGAATATTGCTGAAAAAGCCGGTCAAGTAGATTCTATTATGGATGATATTGCTAATCAATTAGAAGATGAAATTGATGAAAAAATAAGCTCGTATATTAATATTTTAGAACCAACACTTGTTATTATCCTTTCTATTATTGTTGGAGTTATCTTATTATCTGTCATGTTGCCACTTTTAGGAATTATGTCAAATATATAGGGGGGGACTTTTTATGAGATTCACAAATCAAAAAAGAAATCATCCTTTTAAAAATATTGTTATTTCTGTCATTATTTTTTTAAGTGTTGCTGGTCTATTTAATTATGGTGTTCAATCTATGTCTAAACAATCTATAGATGAACAACAAACCAATTTAGAAACGGCAATTGAAAGATGCGTTAGTCAGTATTATGTTCTTGTTGGTCACTATCCAGAAAGTTTAAATGTTTTAGAAAAAGAATACGGTTTAACTTATAATAAGAAAATCTTTTTTGTAGATTATCAAGTGCTCGGTGAAAATATTGCTCCTGATATCGTTGTCATCAGGAAGGAGGGAGCATATGAATAAAAATAAACATGTAATTGATATGATTTTTCCAATTGCTTTATTCTTTGTTTTTATCAGTAGTTGTTTTATTGTTTTAATTCTTTCTTTTCATACGTATAGAAAGACCGTTCAATTAGAACAAAGTAATTATCAAACACGCACTGCTCTATCCTATATTACTCAAAAAATACATCAAAATGATTTGATAGACAGTGTTTCATTACAACAAATTGATCAAAAAGATGTTTTGGTATTAAAGTCATCTTATAGTCAAGGCAAATATACAACTTACCTTTATGAAGATAAGGGTTATTTAAAAGAGTTATTTATTTCTAATCAACTTGAATTTGATAAAGATGATGGTAAAAAAATAATGCCTGTATCACATTTAAAAATGCAACAAATCAATCCTTATTTATACCATTTTTCATGTATTGTAGATCATAAAGAAATTAATACAAATGTTGCAATCCAATCAAAATAAAGGAGGTCTAAAATGAAAAATATTAATAGACAAACACATATTTTTATTTTCGAATTAGTAATTGCCATTGCTTTTTTTGCTTTAGCATCAAGTATATGTGTTCAATTTTTCGTTAAAGCCCATTCTTTATCTAAAGAAACAAATGATATCAATATTTCTATGAATTTAGCAACAGGCTATGTAGAAGAATTTTTAAATGATCCTACAATTTATCAAGTTAATCAAGAATATATTCATTATTATGATAAAAACTGGAAAGATTGTCATAAAAAGAATTCAACTTATTCTATTAAAATTTATTGTAGCGATAAAGACTCAATAGAAACAATTCATGTAAGAGTCTATCATTACCACAAAAAGATTTATTCTATTACAAGTGATCAATATATAAAGGAGGATAACCATGAATCATAAAAAATCTTTTCCAATTATTAATATGGGAACTTCTTTATTACTTGTTGTTTTTATTGTTATTTGTTTAATTGTTTTTGCAACACTTTCTCTGTCTAGTTCTCTAAGAGATCAAAAATATACAGATAAAGCTGTTTTAAAAACTGAAAATTATTATTTAGCTTATTCTCATGCACAAAAACAATTAAAAGAAATTGATCAAGCAATCATTAGCCATAAAGATTTATCTTCTCTTAAAAATATAGAAATTTCTTTAAAAGATAATAATACTTACATTTCATTTAAAGAAAACATTGATCAATATCAAGATTTAGATGTTGAAATTCAATTAACTCAAGATCAAGACAGATATAAAATTATTAAATGGCAAGAAGTAACTTCCAAAGAATGGAAAAATGAAAGTACACTTCCTCTTTTAGGAAGTGAATAGGAGAGTATTATGAATATTGTAAATTTATTAGAAAAAGCTGTCGAAGCACATGCTTCAGATATATTTATTGTCGCTGGTTTGCCTATCTCTTATCGTGCAAATGGTTCTATTCATCATGAAAATGAAGAAAAACTTATGCCACCTCAAACAAAAAAATATCTAGAAGAAATATATGAACTTGCTGGCAATAGAGATATTAATATTCTAGAAGAAAAAGGTGATGATGATTTTTCCTTTGCATTACCAGGAATTTCTCGTTTTCGTGTAAGTTCCTATAAGCAAAGAGGTGCCTTATCTGCTGTTGTAAGAATCATCACTTTCGATTTACCACAACCTGAACTTATAGGTATTCCTCAACAAATTATTGATTTTTCTAAATTGTCTAAAGGTCTTGTCTTAATTACTGGACCTGCAGGAAGTGGGAAGTCAACAACACTTGCTTGTATTATTAATGAAATTAACAAAACACAAGAAAAACATATTATTACACTAGAAGATCCTATTGAATTTTTACATAGACATCAAAAAAGCATTGTAAGTCAAAGAGAAGTAAAAGTTGATACTAAAAGCTATGTAGTCGCATTACGTGCTTCACTACGACAAAGTCCTGACGTTATTTTACTAGGAGAAATGCGAGATTATGAAACAATAGATGTAACTATGACAGCAGCAGAACCCGGTCATCTTGTTTTTTCTACCTTACATACAATTGGTGCAGCTAACACAATAGATCGTATTATTGATGTCTTTCCAGCAAGCCAACAAAGACAAATTGCTGTACAACTCTCAATGGTATTACAGGCCATTGTTACTCAACAACTCGTTCCTGATATTAATGGAGAACTTATTCCTGTCTTTGAAATTATGACAGTCACACCTGCAATTCGTAATATGATTAGAGATCATAAAATACCTCAAATTGATGGTATCCTTTATGCATCTAATAAACCTGATATGATTTCAACTGATATGAGCTTACTCAATCTCTATAAAGAAGGAAAAATCACAAAAGAAACTGCATTGAACTACGCTACAAATGAAGAAATGTTAAAAAAGAAATTGTAAAATTAGAGCCCATTTTCTAAAATGAAAATGGGTTTTTATTAACAAATGATTCTTAAAACATCTTCTTCACTATTGATGTTAAAGATATTTAATGTAAGTTCATTCAATTTTTCTAGCGATGTTTCTGTAAGTCTTTCTTCTAAAGGACTTGATAAAGTTCCTAGTTTCACTTTAAGTTGTTCTTTTAAAGTAAATCGTAAAGTATTTAGTTTTCCTTTTTCAAGTCCTATAAGTTCTCCTTTCTCTAATCCCAATACTTCTCCTTCATCTCTCATTCTTTGAAATAATTGATCCATTGCCTTACACATATTGATTTCATCTCCTTCTGGTAAGTCTTCTTCTTTAATGTCTGTGTGTGTAAAGATAGCTGCCATCTTAAAACTTTCTACACTGATCATTCGATTTGTTCTTAACTTTTCATAGTCTCCTTTAAACATACTCTGACTGATCTCTACGACTTCTTTTAATCGTTTACTTTTAAGGATTTGAGGATCCATTTTTTTTAGTTCTAAGACTGGTAGTTTCCAATCATTGATATAGTCTTTCATCTCAGGTGGTATTTTTAAGCTTTCTTTTAAAGATTTTGGATAGGTCCATTCCTTATCTCCCGTATAAAAGACAAAGCTTCCTACTGGTCGTACTTCTTTTCCACTTTCTACCTGATTGATATAAAGCTGTGCATCATAGTTGAGTATACGAATAATCATATTCTTATTCAAAGTACTTTGATGCTCTACACCAATGATCATATAGTCTCCATTGATACTTGCTTTTCTGACGATATCTCGATATCTTTTTGTTTCCATTGGTAAGAGTTCCTTACCCATCAATGTTGAAACATCATTTTCTCTTGAAACAAGTTCTTCAGGTTTAATGATCTGTTTTCCTTGAAAAAATGCATAATTACAGATATCAGCAAAACATCCATCATCTCTAAACAGCTTTTTACAAGTACTATCACTTGCATTTCTTATTTGACTCATTTTTTTACCTCCTTACATGAGTGTTTTATAGTTAGTAATCATCGCTTTTTCATATCTTTTTTAATATTGATGTAAGGAGCTTCCTGATTTAATTGTATCATATGCTTAAAGGTAATTTGTCTCATATTTGTTTCACATTTGTCTCATTTCTATTATCATTTTATCTTCTTTTTTCCTTCTTTCAATGGATAAATAGTCCAAAAAAAAGATGCCTTCGCTAAAGCATCTAATTGTATGGAAGAGTAATAATTAAAACAAATGTTTCTGGTAAATCTTGGATAAACAATTGTCCGTGATATGTTTCTACAATTTTTTGAACACTTTTTAAACCAATTTTATTACTTTCAATTTTTTGTAAATCTTTTTTCTTTTCATTTTCAAAAACAATTTTTATTTTACCTTGTTTAATACTAATTTCTAAATAAATAGGTTTATCTTTTTTAGCATATTTCAATATATTTGAACAAATATTATTGATCATTCTTTTCATCATTGATAAATCTAATTGTAAATCAACTGAGCATATATCAATTTCTTTTTCAATCCTAAATCCTTCTAATTCTAAATATTCAAGATTTTCTTGAAGATAATATATAAATTGTTCACTTTGAATCGTTTCTAATTGAGGCAATAAATCTTGTTCAAAAACAAGTGCATATTCAAATGTTTTATTTGATAAATCTTTAATTTGTTCTGTTTTTTCAATACATCTTTTTAAATAATGATCCATTTGTTTTTCATCTTTATAACAATGTAAGCTTAAAATATCCAAATAACCTCTTAGCGTAGTAAGCGGTGTTCTTAAATCATGTGATAAAGAAGTAATTAATTCTTGATGAGCTTCTTTAATTTTTGATTCATTTTGATAATTTGAATCTAAGGTTGTTCTTAAAATATCAATTTCACGTGCCAATATAGATAATTCGTCATGACTCTTGATTGTCATTGGATGATTTAAATCTCCTTGTGACATATTTAATACTTCTTCTTTTAAAATATTAATATATTTCACTTTTTTTCTAATAAAAATAAATGTAGGTAAAAAGAAAACTAATAAACTAACAAATAAAGCACAATAAAAATAATACTTTATATATTTTAATAAATGCATAGAACTAACATAAACAATTCCCTCACCATCTTTAAATGTTATTGTTTCTGTAAAAAAATTATTAAATGCATATTGTTCAAAATCACTTTTTAAAATATACAAAGGTGTAAATCCTACCGGCTCATCAAAAATTTTTCCAAGACTACCATCAATGTATAATTCTTTTTCATTATAAAGAAGAATATTCGTATAATCATCATGCTTTTTTAAAAGCTTTTTCAATTCCTTTTTATCATTTTTATCTTTTGAATAAATAGAAATATTTTTTGCTTCTTCTTTAAAACCTTTTATAAACGTCTTTTCATTAAAAGGTTTTTCAACGGTTTCAATGAAAGTATAGAAATCTGTTACATTGTTTCTAAAAAAGGCATAACATAAGATGGCTAAAATAGCCGAAGAAAGAAGTAATAAAACGATTTTCATTGATAAACTCAAATTTCTTTTAGTCAATATAATACCCCTTTCCCCATACTGTTTTAATAATACGTGGATTTTGTGGATCATCTTCTATCTTCTTTCTTAAATTTCGAATATGTACCATAATCGTATTATTCGCCCCATAATAATAATTTTCATGCCAAATAGCTTCAAATAGTTGACTTGCAGAAATAACTTGTTTTCTATTTAGTAACAAATAATCTAAAATTTCATATTCTAAATCTGTCAAAGAAAGTTTTTTTCCATTCAACTTAACTTCTTTATGTTCTTGATTGACTTCTAAATTTTCAATAATCGATGTTTTTCTTATTGAAGAAATCTCTTTTTCCTTTCCTTGATAAACATGATATCTCCTTAATAAAGCTTTTACTCTTGCATTGAGTTCATTATAAGAAAAAGGTTTGGTTAAATAATCATCCCCACCACTTGAAAAACCTAATGTTTTATCACTTTCTTGACCTTTAGCCGTTAAAAATAAAATAGGAGCATTAGTTTTTTCTCTCATTAATAAACACGCTTGATAGCCATTCATTTCAGGCATCATGACATCTAAAATAATAAGATCTATCTCATCATCTAATAACTCTAGCGCTTCTTTTCCATCTTTGGCTTCAATGATTTGATAGCCTTCATTTGTAAGTAAAACATGAACAACTTCTCTAATGTCTTCATGATCATCAACGATCATTATCTTTTCTTTCATAAACTTCTCCAATCTTTTGCCTTGACCCAATTTTCGTGGTTCATCATATGATCTAGATGTTCCATTACTTTTTTTTGTGATGCATATTTTTGTATTAACTGCATTTTCTCATCATAATTTTTTTGATCTATCTTCTTTAATGCATGAGGAACATGCTTCTTTTTATAATATTTTCCAAAATAATATAAATTTTGATTTGTTGCTTCTATACTAACTATTTGTGATGTTAACCGATGATGAATATGTCCATATTCTCCTAATGGATTATGAGTTACAACCATCGCCCATGCTTTCTTATTTAAAATATATGTAATGTCTTTTTTTATTTTTTGTTTAACATGTAACCACTTGTCTCTTTGACCATTTGTTTTATCTGGATAGTCAAACATTAATCCTTGATTATGTGTCTCTTTCATAATCTTCATAAATTCTTTTTTTCTTTTTGCATTATTTCCATTTGTTAAACAAACAACTAAATAATGTCCCTTCAATAAATGACTTCCACCCCAAATTGTTTCATCATCTGGATGTGCAACGATCATTAATTTCTGACATTGTTTTAAATCTATTTGATTAATTTCTTTTTGATGTAAACATTTAGAATCATCTATTAAAAAACATCCTAAAACAACCATTATACAAATAACGATAATACTTTTCTTCATTTCTATCACCTATTATACCTTATCACTTATTTCTTAATAATAATTCATAAGAATTCTTAAGACTTTCTAAAGCCTCCTTTTACGTAGACTTTATTTGTTTATGATTTCTTAAGAATTGATTAAGGGAATTATTAAGAATGACTTGCTAGAATGAATAGCGAGGTAAAAAAGATGAAGAAAAAAGATTATTTATATATGTTGGTTTTAACTATTATACCATTATTTATGGTCTTCATAGTAAAAAGTCAACATCTCTTATTTGGAAATTCAATTGATTGGTTTAACCAGCATGTCACTCTTGCTGATGCTTTAAGACATGCAATTAGAAGTGAAGGAACAATTTTTCCTACTTATCTTTCAAATTTAATGTCAGGTGTTAATATTTATCATTTTTCTTATTATGGTACTTTAAGGTTTGATGTTTTATTAGGTGCTTTATTGATTCATGTAAAAATGGTCAATATCATCATTTTCTATCAAGTATTTTTAATAATTTTAACACTGATTGCTTGTTATTTATTTTTAAGAAATCATCTTAAAAATCGTTATCTATGTTTTTTGATGAGTTTATTCACTTTACTTTCAGCCTTATTTTTTCAATTTCATAAACAAATCATGTTTGTAAATTATATGCCTTTTTTATTTTTAATGTTACGTAGTATTGATCGTTATTTTATAAGTCAAAAGATAACAAGTATTGTTATCTGGGGAAGTTGTATTGTATTACATAGTTATTTTTATTGTGTTGGGTGTTTTATTGTTTGTTTTATTTATTTTATGCTTCATTGTTATCGTTATAAAAACTATAAAAAACATTTTTTACATTTAATTGCTGCTTATCTTCTTATTGTTTTATTGACAGCTATTTATACAATTCCAACATTATTTGTAATTGCTGGCGGAAATAAAAGTGTGAATGCAACCAACTATCTTAGTTTATTGATTCCGACTTTTTCACTAAAGGGACTTCTTTATAATAACTATGGCTGGGGTCTCACTTATATGTTCTGGGTTTTAATTGTCTCTGGATTATTTAAAGAAAAGACACGTACTCTATCAATTATTTTAATGATTTCTATGTTATGCCCTATCGTCAGTTTGATTATGAATGGGTTTTTATATGCTAGAAGTAAAATACTGATTGTTTTTTTACCTTTGGTTATTTTACAAGCAGGTCTTGTATTAGAAAATAATCATTTTAAGATCAATAAGTATATGCTATTTCTCTTTGTTTTTCCATTATTTTTTATACAAAGATCTGAACTTGTTTTTCTTGATTTAATTATTAGTTTGATCATTCTTTATTTTTCAAAAATAAATAAAAAAA
>ENA-ORUA01001896-ORUA01001896.1-human-gut-metagenome-genome-assembly--contig:-NODE-1896-length-17614-cov-2.819808_pt1 | contig 17614 bp, 9 predicted proteins | sample MGYA00242076_ERZ509201 | MGnify/ENA primary metagenome ERZ509201 (study PRJEB26280, sample SAMEA2338863) | human gut metagenome | biome: human gut; feature: human-associated habitat; material: faeces...
CTCTTTCCGCAAAGAACAAGGAATTCCCCGTCCTCCACATGCAAAGAAACATGATTTAGCGCCCTCTTTTTTTCTTCTGGATAAGCAAAACACAAATCATTGATTTCTAATATACTATTTTTCTTTTCTGACAAACCATTCGCTGTCACCCTGCACCTCCAAACTTGCTTTTTATCTCCTGTATATACGGCTATTCAACTTCCCACAAACGGTACCCAGCCGGTGCTGCACTTTCTACCTGTCCTCTTCTCGCCTTCCACATCCTTCGGTCTAAAATCTCCATCGCTGCTGGCATGATACTAAACAATAAAAAAGCGGCAAAGACAAGCAGGCTGCCTGCTGTAAAGGGTACTCCCTTTACAACGATCCGAGGATTATAAGAACAAAATGCATACCCCTTTGAAAAGCCCCACATCGCTGCTCCGAATGTAATGATCATAAAAATAAGGCACAAAAAATCCCTTTTATCGAAATGATATAAGGAAAAGGCGGTTCTGCCCTTCTCTCCATATCCCCGGCACTTCATTGAATCCGATGTTTCAATCGCATTCTCCAAAGACCAGGTAACCAGAATCGAAAAAATTGTAATTCCATGCTTTGCTCTCTTAATAAGGCTCCCATTCTCTACACTTCGCCCGACACACTTTTGCCCATCAGAAATAACAGATGCTTCTTTGATAAACTTCGGTACAAAGCGAAGGCACATGGAAAGTACTAAAGAAAGTGCCGGGATGATCCTTCCAAAAAGATAAATAAACTTATCTGATGTCATAACAACTGTGTAGCAGGAAAACCATACAAGAGTACATACCAGCATCACTGCCATCACAAGACCGTACACACAACTTTCTAATGTAAACGGATTTCCATTATGAAGATATCCTATAATCGTTACTCCATAATGATTAAACATCGGATTGATCAGGGCAACAATAATCATCATCGGTAATGAGAAGAGCAGATTAAACTTTACTGTCTTTTTCCATCCTTTTAAAACAACGGAATACGCAACAGCGCATATAAATGAAATTGCCAGAATCACAGGATGAACAACAAACATCGTCACCCCGATTGTCCCGCAAAAATACAGCATATTTAAAACAGGATGATATGTCGAAAATGTATCTTTCATCTAAATTAAATCTCCATTACATCAAATTTCTATTACATTAAATCTTTATTATATCAAGTCTTTATTATATCAAATCTCTATTTCATACATCCTTAATACATCGAATTATCTCCAACATCCTTACCAAGATTACATGTATAAACCCAGTTGATCACATCACCGTCCTGTACCGTATACTTACTGCATCCGTAGTTAGGAAACCAGCCATTTACGTTATACATCCATCCGGAAAGCTGTCCGCAGTCGAATTCATACAGATTATTAATTCCTTCCACATAAGCTGAATTATAAGCCGGCGTAAAAGAAGACTCCATCTGGATTCCTGCATCCTTACATACACGCTGTAATACGTCATGTACAGACTCTCCTTCCGTAAATTCTACCTCGGAAGCTGCCAGAATCCATCCATCAGAAGGAACAAATTCTTCCTTGCCACTTTTTAAATCACTCATGTTATTAAGAATCGTCGCGCAGCTGATTGAAATCGTACACGTATGGGAAGAACCTGAAACTTCTTCATCATTTGCAACATCCTGCTTGCCGGAAGAACCAGAAGAAGAAGCGCTTCCTGAACCTCCTTCTTCGTTATAAGAATTCTCTCCTGAATTCCCCGATTCATCACTTCCTTCCGATTCACTGTTCGTTGTTCCGTTTTCTGCCTTATTCGCTGCGCTTGCTCCTTTATTTTGCTGTTCTGTAATACCTCCGATAATATAACAATCTCCGTCCAGAGAAGTTACGCTCATTTTTAAAGAAGTGGTTCCTTTCTGTGGCTTTGTATCCTTTTTGGCAGCAGTCGTTGCTTCCTTCACCTTATCAGACGAATCCTTCTGTGATGCAGATGTATCCTTTTTCTTGGAAGAATCCTCTTCTGCCTGTGCTGTTACCACAACATCGCTCATCCTTGCAAGCTTTCCAGCCTGTTCCTTTACAAGATAAGCAGAATTCGACTGCCACGCTTCCGGAAGCTGTACCTCAAGATCCGGTACACAGATCAGCCCTTTCCCGTACATTGTCATCTTCAATGCATCATTTGCATTGTTTGCCTGCTTCTTTAAATCATCAAGACCTTTCTCTGAAAAATCAATCTTCAAATTCTGATCTGCTGGATTCTGAATCTTTGAACAGTCATACGTCCAGATATATGTAATTCCATCATCTGTTGTCCCTTTAAACTGTACCTTTTTATTGTCTCCTGCAACGGTCTTAAACTGTTCCTTCGTAATAATTCCATCCTCCGGAATCTCATTCATATCCGCAAGTGTTGCTGTCTTGCCGGACTTTTTACCGGAAGAACTTCCTCCATTACCGGACTTTCCACAACCGGTTGAAACAATCAATAACATACTCATAAGCAGTGCCAGAACGACACGCATAAATCCCTTTTTCTTCATAAATACTTTTTCCCTTTCTTTGTATATCCTTAGCTTTAACTCTGCTCACTATACACCTTATTTTTCTTTAAAAAACAGATTATCTTTTTAATCTATTCCTTATCTCCGCCTTTTTGAAAATTGCGTAATGCACTTGCAATCCTATGACGCTTTTTATATAAAATGAAAGCAATAATCACTACCACTGCAATAGCGCAAATCCTTTTGACTATATAAAATATCCCTAAACCAGCCACAATCTTTGAGGTATCATTATCCTTTTCGGCTGTGGTGTCCGCTTCCGCTGCATCTGTCTCATCCGCCGCATAAGTATCCGGTACGTAATCCTCTCCGCTAAAGTTCCAGCTTCCTGTCGTTGCCTCTACTGCCGTATCTTTCTTCTTCGCTGTCGTTCCTGTTGCACTCTTTGACGCAGTACTTCCCGTACCTGTACCGGAAGTGCTTCCGGAAGAAAGTGTCTTTGTCGTTCCCGAAGCAGTTGGTGTTCCACTTCCTGTACTTACTGAACGATTCGTTGTTCCCGATGTCGGTGTTGTAATTCTTTTTGTCTGACTTCTTGCTGCTGTAGTTGTTGTTGTCTTTTTGGCGGTTGTCGCTGTTGCCGGTGCAGTCACCACGACCTTACAGGTTGCTTTCTTTCCACTTCCGTCCTTTGCCTTTACTGTAATTGTCGCTGTTCCTGCTTTCTTTCCTGTCACCTTTCCCTTTGCATTTACCGTTGCAATCTTTTTATTAGAAGAAGACCATTTCACTGACTTCTTCGTGGCATTTGACGGAGAAACCGTCGCTTTTAACGTCTTGCTCTTTCCTTTTGTAAGATAAATCGTACTATAATTTAATCCCACTTTTATTACCTTTACTTTAGAAGCTGCCGGTTTTGTTTCTGTCTTTTTTGCTGTCGTTGAAGAAGAATTTCCTCCACTATTACTCCCCGTATCAATCGTCGGACTGACTACCGGCTTCGTTCCTGCCGAAATAGCCACATCACTCATATCATAAAGAAATGTCTCTCCATCCAAAAATCTACGGTAAGCAACTGTTGCATACAATCCCTGTTCCGTTGCCATTCCATCGATAATGCCACCGGCACCGCCACCATTATTCCCGGCATCAGCAGCTACATGCATAAATCCCCCTTCTGGCATATAATACTGGAATAATCCTGTCATCGGCCATTTCCCATTCTTAATAAAACGGGCATCTTCTCCACAATCTATTCCCACACCGCAAAGAGCTGTGATAATCTGTGCCACACTTTCCGAAGTTTCTGTATTCATCGTGCCAAAACCACCACTGGAAAGCTGATTCTTTTCTATCCATGCAAGTCCCTTGTCAATTGCCGCTGTAACATCCTCATATTCATCTTTATTATAATAAGAAGCCAGCGCCTGCATCGCCATTCCCGTCATATCAGAATCTCCGGTTGTCCCCATCATTGTCCAGCCACCATCCTGACACTGCATCCCTACAACCTTCTTAACAAGTAACTCCTCTGAGTTTTGCTGCACTGCAGAAGGGTCTTCTGGAATCTCATATGCCGGATTACTGTTTAACGCGATCAAAGCCCAAATCGTGCCGTTATTCCCCTGTCTGCTTACATTCTCATAATCTGACAGATACGCTAACAGATTATGTCCCATCACATCTCTTGCATCAACACCAATCGCTGTTAATGCAAGAATAAGCTTTGAATAATCCGAATACTTTGCTCTTGTAATCTGCCAGTCCTTACTCTCACAGTATGCAATCACATTACTGTAAAAAAGATTTATATAAGATTCCGGCACATACAGCCCACTCCTTTTTAAACCAATAACATTCCATATGCTACTGTAATCCGGCTTCGTATCTTTACTTAAGATATAGCTTCTTACCTTAGATAAAACCGTATCAATATCCGGGCTTAAGACTTCCGCCTCTGCTTCCGTCTGCACTGCCACTCCTGATTCATCAGACTGTCCCTGTGCCGCATCTTCCTCTGCACCCCAAGCATAAAAACCACAACTTCTTCCAAGCTGCAAATTCTTACGGACAATCTTTCTCTCTTTTTTTGTTAATGTCTGTTCCTGTGTACTTTCCTGTACATCTGCCTCTGTACTTGTTGATGCATCTGCATCTTCCCTGGTCTGCTGCTCCTCCTCTTCCCTGGTCTGCTGCTCCTCCTCTTCCGAAGACTCCGTCTCCTCCCTTTCTGATGTCTCACTTTCTGACGTCTCACTTTCTGACATAGAAAAATCGCCTGTACTCTCTGCAGCAGAAGCTGCCGCGGCCGGTTCTGCCCCATTATCTGCCGCATATGCATAGTATGGAACTATAAATGCCACAAGCAGAGCAAAAAGTACAAGCGATATACATTTTCTTTTTAACCTTTGATACATCTTGTTCATTCTACCCTCTCCTTCACTCATTTTACAAAATATCCAAGAGAAATTGAGAGTTTTCCGTAGAAAAGAAAGGCCCATGCATTAGGTGCACAGGCCAAATACTTTTATAAAACTGTTACATTCTCTAGCCCAGATATTTGTTTTCATTCTAAAATCAAATGGCTGGCAATTCAGAATGAAAATAAGGAGCGTTCCCTAAGTGAGCCTGAGAAGCAAGCCATGTACATATTATAACATAGACTTTAAAAAAAATATGCCAACCAGACGGGTGTATTTGCTTCATTTTAGGAAATTAAGCAGGTGAAATTGTCCTACAATTATTTCACCTTCATTTTCTTTACATTTGAGTAATTACCGTAATAAGTTGTTCCTCCTGCTTTACGATAAGTACGAATCTTAAAGTAATAAGTTTTCTTTTTCTTTAGCTTTCCGGCTTTATAAGTCACTGTCTTATTTTTGGTAATTGTCTTCACTTTCTTATAGCCGCTGTTTTTCTTCATGGACTGGTATACTTCATAGCCAGTTGCATTTTTTACTTTCTTCCATGTAAGCTTCACCTGATTCTTTTTCAGCTTCTTAATGGATTTTATAGATGTTTTAGATGGGGTGTATTTCTTTTTCAGAGCTTCCTGCTGAGCTTTCTTTTTCGCGGCTTCTTCTGCCTTTTTCTTTGCCTCATCCTGAGTTTTCTTTTCAGCTTTCAGACTGACAATTTTCTTCTCAGCATCAGTTAATACTTTTAATGTATCTGCAGAAATAAGTTCCTTTTGTTCACTGGTTAATGCATTATAAGACTTTCTTGCTTCTGCTATCTGAGATTCTTTAGATAAATCTACTGTACCGATAGCGTTAATGGTTTTTGTCACACTTTCAGCAAATTTTGCATTATATTCTGCTCCCCACTGAAGAATTTCTTTCTCTGACGGAAGTGCAGAAAATACTTCTTTCATTTTCTTTTCTGTTGTATTCCAGTCAATCACTGCATTATATGCTTTCTGATAAGCCTGTTTATAACCATGTTCGTCACAGCTTGCTTTATACTTTAGCATTACTGCAAGTCGTTTTGTAATCGCATCCCTATCCGGTAATTTCAAATAATTGTTATCTTCTTCATCTGCAGGTTTTTCTCCGAGGTCTCTTCCATAACCGTAAAGCGTAAACTGCAAACGAATGATGTCTCCATCTTTTGGTTTTACCAAGGACATTCCTGTCGGAAATACATTGTTTACCGTATACATCCAACCAGACATATTACAATACGCGAATTCTCCCAATGCAAAATGTCCACTTTCATTGCCATAATCATTTCCGTCATTTACTGCGTTCGTAGGAATCGGAATAAGGTTTCCCTTATTATTTTTTATCGGCTGGAGCTGTCCATCAGAAATAATAGATGGGATTCTTACCTTTCCAGTATCTCCATTATAAATCTGTTCAAGATAAAAGCTATTTTCTATCTTTCCCTTGTTTTCGTAACCATAGCCTTCTTGCGTAAGTACTCTGTCCACTACAGATGCAATATTATCTGTGTCATAAATATCTACCTGACATGGCTCTATTAAATACCCCTGTCCAATCGTAAAACGTTCGATTGAAAATGTAACGGTACCTGTTTTTTCTGCTGCATTTACATCCTTTCGAAAAAAGAATGTAAATGCTATCACAAATACAAATGTCATCATTGTCAGCAAATATTTTTTGTTTTTCTGCATTCGGTCTCACCTCTCACTTTATAAAGTACTGCAATTACCTTTCAGTTATCACTATAGTACCCTATTACAGAACAGGAACTGCCCATCTAAGCAGTCCCTGCTCCTCATATCATCTGATATTTACTTCTTAATTGTAACTGTTTTTGCCTGGCCTTTTCCTTTAAATACTTTTTTATAAGCTTTGTATTTTTTAGAAGGGACTTTAATGACTGCTTTTTTATTAATGCCCTTAAATGCTTTCGCCCCTACCTTTTTAATAATACTACTCTGTACAGTAATCTTCTTTAAATTCTTACATCCATAGAATGCTTTCTTTCCAATTGTTCTAACATTCTTTCCAACTACTACTGTTTTTATTTTCTTATTATTTTTAAATGCATTATCTGCGATAGTAGTTACTTTGTATACCTGCTTGCCTGATTTTACTGTTGCCGGAATTGTAATCTTTGCTGCCTTTTTATTTTTAGTTCCTTTATAAGAAACTGTTTTTGCTTTTACGTTTGTTACAACAAAAATATTGGTTCCTACTGTAAGTTTTGTTCCCTTCTTAACCGTCTTAGTTGTAGGCTGTGAAGGTTTTGCTGGGTTTGTTGGGTTTGCTGGCTCTTTCTCTGCTTCTTTTACTGTTACCTTTACGGTCTTTTCCTTACCGGTATCCATTGCTTTTACGGTGATATCTGCTGTTCCAAGTTTCAGACCACTTATGGTTCCATCTTCTTTTACAGAAGCAATCGTATCATCAGAAGAAGTGTACACTAATGTTTTATTAGTAGCATCTTCCGGTGTTATAGAAGCCTGTAATTTCATTGTTTTTCCTAAAGTTACATTTAATGCTTCTGGAACTGTGATATCAGATGTTACAGTCATGTTGAAAGCTAAATCTGGATTTTCTGTGTTCTGGTACCATACAGTTTCTTCTACACCATCATTAGCATTTAAGGCATCTACTACTGTACGGTCTTTGAACTGGGCTGCGGCATAACCTGTAATACCTGTTGTTCCCTCTGCGGCTGCTATACCATTTTCTGAATTATATGCCACATTGGTATAGGTATCATTAGCATTAAACTGTGCTTTATCTCCTGATAAATCTTTTACTGTTCCAAGATTATAGGAATTTGCTACTGTAAAAAGTTTTTCTGTCATATAGGAAATAGCTCCTATATTTACTGTTTTCTTTGTACTACTGATATTTCCAAGATTATAACAATTCTTTACTTTAATTTCGGTAGCACTATTTGGCTTTAACTTCGTTGATGTAATACCTGCGACATAATCGGCTCCATTAACATCACCATAATTCATACAATTAGAATAGAAAACACTTTTACCGCCTGTCTGAGCAATTCCATTAGTGAAATCTCCACTACCTTCCACATTGGCATAACTCACACAATTTGTTAATCCACTCCAAGTCTTACCTACAACACCAGCAGTACTTATATCTCCTTTAATAACAGTATCCTTTCCAATAACGATATTACTGCTATCTGTTGCTTCTGCAGTGGACATATCACTACCGAATAATCCTCCTGTATAAGTTGAACCAGTCTCTCCAGTTACCTTTCCCTGAACATAAATGTTTGTTACTTTATTTTTAGAAGTAACTCCATCCCTTGAATCCGTTGTTCCTAAACTAATCTTTCCTCCAAGAAGACCTTCATTAGAAATTCCCTTTACTTCTGTATCTATCACTTTACAATTAGAAATGTCTGCTCCAAGCGCATGACCTATCAGACCTCCGGTAATTCCCAATACATTATTCTCTACATAAGAATTTTTTACATTACAATTTTCTACAACAATATTCTTTCCGTAGCCAACCAGTGCTGCTGTTCCCTGTTTGACAGCATTTTCTGTGATGAACTTGCTGCTCCGATACTTTCTTCACGAGTCTCTATTACCGTTGCATTTTCCAATGTCACATTTTTAATCTCAGCTACAGAACCCTTATTTCCCAGTACTGAACCAAAAAGTCCGGCAAATATTCCAGTAGGTATCTTGTCATAACTTTTTGATACTGTTAAATTCTTAATTGTATGTCCCTGACCGTCAAATACTCCTGCAAATCCGAGTCCACGGCTTACACCAATTGGTGCAAATGGCGTATCAGCATCCATAACAATATCATTTGCCAGCTTTACTGTACATCCCGTAAATGGCATTACAAATCCTTCTACTGCTGCATCCGAACTATTGACAATCTGTGCCAGTCCACGAAGCTGTGCCTCTGTAGAAATTGTAAATTCTGTCTGTCCTTCTGTACGATTATCATACCAGGAAGTATCTACAGCTTCCGCTGCCTTTGCCTCAATCGTAATCGTATTGCCAATCAATGTTCCCACTGGTGTAAATGGTGTAAGTGCCATTGTACCTGCCATACATACTGCAAGTATTCTTGAATAAAACTTTCTCATTTTCTTTCCTTTCCGATACTTTCAACCTTTGCCTTATTTTACAGTAACTTTGCAATACCGGACAAGCCCATTACAGCTTACCCTTATCTTTGTTTTTCCTTTTTTCTTTCCTACCACCTTCCCTTTTTTTGTTACAGATGCAGTCTTTGTATCTAAACTTTTATATTGTATCTTTCCTTTAGGGGATGCCACACTTTTTATCTGAGCCGCTTTCCCCTTTTTGATAGTGATACTCTTTTTCTTAAGTTTCAACTGAACCTTCTTAATCACAAGATTATATTTATATCTCTTTCCTTTATAAGAAGCTGTGATTGTAACTTTTCCTGCTTTCTTTACGGTCAACTTTCCGTTTTTAGATACTGACACTATTGTCCGTTTACTTGATTTCCACTTTATCTTTTCCGCCTTAACTGCCTTATTATTTACGAATAGTGCCAGAGAATACGTCTGTTTCTTTCCGTTAAAATAAATTGTTTTTTTCAAAGATTTTTTCTTCAAAACAATCTTTTTATAAGAAGTCTTCTTGGTATCCGTCTTTTTCGCCGGCTGTGGCTGTGCCGGTTTTGATGGCTGTTTCTGCAGGGATTCTATCTGGCTCTCTGCAGCCTCTAATACTGAAAGATTATCTACCAGATTTTTCTGTGCATCTGTCAGTCCGTCATAGGCACGTCTTGCTGCTTCTACCTTTTCTTTATCGGATAAAGTAACTTTTTTCAGTGCATTAATCTGTGTGATTACGGTATTGGCAAATTCCTGATTTTCCTGTACTTTTGTCAGAGAAAGGATTTCCTTTTCCTCTTCAAGCAACGTCTCATAGTTTGTCACACGATATGGGTTCTCCAGTGCATCATATGCTTTTCTTGCTGCTTTTACTGCCTCCTCATCTGACAGGTCTGAAATGATTGAAGCATCGTTAATCTTCTCTACAACCTCCTCTGTCTTTTCCTGCTGTATGATTAACTGCTGGTATGTATCCGCAGCCTCAGAAAGCCGTTCTTTTATCTCGTCAGGAAGAAGCTTCTTCGCATTTTCTGACAGCATATCATAAGCATCTTTTACTTCCTGATAAGATTCTGCATCTGTTATGGTAACATCTCCCATCTGCTCTGTTCCATATACCACTTCCTGTACATTATCAAACTCTGCCTGCCATATAGAAAAAGCTTCTTCCGCCTGCTGTAACAGGGTATATTCTTCTGTAACTGTCAGTTTATCTTCCTCTGTGAGAAGCTCGTACAGTATCTCTGCACGTTCTATCACTGCCTGTTCTTCTATACCGGAGCCTGTGATTTCTCCCACTGCCTGTTTAAATTCTTCAACAGAAGCTTCTGTTTTCTCAGACAGTTCATACTGGACAAGGGCTGTCTTTGCCGCTGATAAGTCCATATAATTAGAAATCATAAGCCTAAAATATGCATATTCCTGCTCTTTTTCTTTTATATAGTTTTCCGCCTTTTGCACTGCCTCTCTTACAGCATCGGCATTCTCAGCAGTGATGTCCGCACTTTCTCCATATGCAGTATCAATCTGACTAATCTCATAAGAAGCCTTATCTACGACATCATATATGACATTCTCATGCTGAAGGTTCGCATAAATCTTTTCTCCATCTTCTAACTGTGCGTAGTTAGAAACCAGCCTTTTTGCCTCGTCATTCTCTAATGCATCGTAGGCAGTTCTTGCCTGTCTTAAATCATCTGCACTGTTTGCTGTAACTCTTCCTATCTTGTCAATCAGGTCTGAGACCTTGCGCACTGCCTCTTTGTTCTCTTCCTGCTGCTGTAACTTTTTAAGACCGTCTTCCTGCTCCTTTAACTTGTCAATATTTGTAACAAAAGTTTTCTGGCTGTCTGTCAGACTCTCATAGGCAGCTCTGACGGATTCAATATCCTCCTCAGAATCCAAAGTCACAATCTCCCCAAGTGCCTTTATCGCCTGCACGACATTATCGGCAGTCTTGGCATCTTTTAGCTTTGTCTCTGCTTTAGATAAGATCTGGAACGCTTTCTGTACTGCATCTTCCTTCTTCTGCTGTTCATTCAGGGAATCATATGCCTTTCTGGCTCTCTCTATCTTTGCCGTCTTTGTCAGGTTGACTTTTCCTATCTTTTCTGTCTTTTCAAGGAATGTGTCGATTCCATTCACATACTGATATGCTTTATCAAGCACATCTGCATTAGTCACATAGTGGAACAGGCGCTTCTCCTTTAATGCATCATACTGTTTCTTGATGGAATCCAGTTTTGTCTTATCCTTATAACTGTAGGAAGAAATCGAGTCAATTGCTTTTATAACAGCATTCACCTGTTCTCTTTCTTCGGCAGTTCCAAGAAATACTCCCGGCTTCACACTCTCGTCCACTGCATACATTGCTTCCTGAAGGGCATAATAGGCATCTCCATGCTCTGAAGTAACATTGTCTTCATCCGCATATTTTTCTGCCTCCTCATATGCTTTTTGTAATGCCTCCCGCTTTGTGCCCTCCGTAATCGTTCCTGCAAGCAGTTTTTCTGCTTTATCAAGAAGCTTCTTATATCTTGATGGTGTCAGATAATATCTTGTGTACACATTTGAACCATTATACAGGTCTCCCACTGCAATAACCGCATCTTTATTCCAGCCTCCCTGGGAAGGATTCTCCGGAGAGTAGAACCAGCCTCCGGTACTTAGCTGGTAATCTTCTAATATATTTAATGGATTCTTTCCATTCTCTCCATCAAATTCACCACTTCCAACATCAATTCCCTGTGCGGTAAGTCCCGTTACCATACAGGCATGTGACATGACATTCCGATTTGTATAGTAGAAATTTTCAAAACATCCAGTCACATTAATGCCATTCATCTTAACGTCATCCTGAATCTCTACATTTTTAATCGAATTAACACACTTTGCATATTCTTCTTCCGTAAAGGCATCGTTATATAGGGAAACTGCGTATAATGCCCAGCCTCTCATATCCAGGTCAAATGTTTCTGAACATGCCTGTCTTTTTACAATATCTACTGTTTCTTTTGGTACTGGTGCCCCTGCCGCCTGCAAAGCAGATAATGCCCATATGTTTGCGGAATACATTCCAAAATCGCCGTTATCATTAAAGCTCATCAGCCCCTCTACATAGTTCACTCCCAGATAATCATAAGGATTCTCTCCGGAAATAACCAGTTCAAGAATGATTGCTGCATAATCCGTAGCCTGACGGAATTCCTTCTTCGTCACATCATAGCCGAGCATATTTTTAAGATAGTCCTCGCCTATCGCTGCAGCTCCAAAAGTCTTCCAGTAATCGGTTCCTTTTGTGTTCTGCAGATACTCTTTATAACCACCCGCAACCATCTTATCAATCATCTTTTTTGCACGGGTTCGGGTTGTCTCAGATATCGTACCTGTTTTCTCTCTGTTAAAGTAAATCTTATATCTGACTTTTTTCCCGTTGTCTGTCGTAATCGTCCACTGCACTTCATGAACATCTGCATTTATGATAAGATTCTTACTTTCTGCCCCCTGTATGGAAGTTTTCTTCTGGCGGTCAACATATACATCTGTCGTTGTATTTTCTGAAGTCTCATAAGACAGTACAATCTTACCTGAGCTTCCTTTCTTACAATAGTAGGAAGTTGTATCCGGGCTGTATTTCTTCTCCATTGTTGCACCAGAAAGAATAGATAACTTCTGTAGTTCCGCACTGCTCAATGTCCAGTCCACATAAATTCTCTCTGTCTGCTTTGTAGAACCATCCGCCGATACCATCTGGATATCAAAATATTTTTTCTTAGAATCTAGTCTCTTAAAATATCCTCCCAGATACTCTGTGGCATCCTCTACTTCAACACTCGCCTCCGGGTCATTCGTCACTGCATTAATCCAGACATAAGGGTAGGAGGAATTCATCGCAATACTCTTCTTTTCTTCTCCTCCCTCTTTGCTCTCTGTAACCTTTATCTGTTGGAAATGTTCTTTTGCATCGTCTTCATCAGAAGCTCCCTGATATATTTCAATCTTTTTGAGGGAAGCATCCTTTTGCTTTTGTACTGTATACCCTTCTGAATCCTCATTAGAATATACTAACAATACATAACTTACCATACCGATTTCATCATAGTTCTTACTATAATACTTAGCTGTCTTCATCGTATTTATATCATTCCCAATTACACAGATAACATTAAGACCCTTTCTCAGCTTCAGCTCTGGACTAACTTCTCCCTCCTTTAAAGGATACAGACTGCCACCATTAATTGATACGGCATGTACCTTATTATGATAAAACAGATAATTATGGAACACCTCATCTCTCTTCTTTAGTGTCGACTGTGTTCCGGCACTTCCGGGCATCCCTAAAAATATCGCCTGTCCTGGTTCCGGCAATGTATTTTCATACTTTACACGGATAGAATGTACCCCTTCTGGGAGCGAAATAGAAGAAAGTTCTTTCAAACTGCCATCTTCATTGATTCCTGCTGTATAGTCTCCTGTCTGCCAGTTTAAAGAGTTACCATACTGATACTTTTCAGAAAACGCACTTTCCTTACCATCTGTCCCATCATACAGGGTAAGCTTATCCGTGCATTCGCTCCACTCACTTTTCTCTCTCCAATGACCTATTGCCTCAAAGGATTTATAATCTGTTCCAAATATGTCTGTTATAATCGTACATACTGTGGTCTTTCCGTTATCTTCCACCACCAGTTGATACACACCACATCTCGAATTCGTGATATTTTCTGGCGTATAATTCACTGAAAAAAGAGGAGTTTCTGAATCCTCCTCTGTCTTTCTATATGCCTTATCTTCGTTATTTCTATCATACTCCGTCTTTTTATCTTCGTTCTCTGGAAGGCAAAAAATACTTTGTTTATTATTCTCACATTTTGTTTTTGTCTCCGGGTCTTCTATCACACGGAATTCCTTTATCCGGGCTGTTTGGGACTGTAACGTTCCCTCTATATATCTCTTAGCATACGATGGCTTACCACTATATTCATATATATCATTGCTAGCCCAACTAATAGCCGGATTTACTCCTGGTCTTAATTTACATGTTCCACTTATTATGTAGGTATGACTATCCTTATCAATCTGTTTTATTCTGTAAATATCTATTCTCTGGTCCGATAATACACTACGGTATTCCATATATAACTCTTTAAAAATATCATCTTCCTGTGCTGCCTGTACTGTACAGGAATGTCTCAAAAAAATCGTTACTGCTATCAGGCTTAGCATTATTAAATATTTCTTTATTCTTTTCATATATTTTCCCATATAACTATTTATTTTATAAATTTTAACATTGTCAAGTATAAAAAAGAGGTGTCTAAAAGACACCTCTTTTTAAGGACAGAGTCGGTTTTTAAAGTTCTTATAGAATTAGTAAGTCATTGATGACCATTTAACAGTGATATTCATACCCTCTGTTAATACATAGTTTGTTGCATAATTAGAAGCTGATGGTCCATTAATGCATAATTCCCAATACTGGTATGTTGTGCTTCCGTCTGTATTTTTTACGGATGTTCCTGCTTTTCCATTAATACTGTCAAAAGCAATACCATACTGGTCAATCGGTTTCCATGTTGTAGTATCTAAATACTGTACTTTATGGTATGTTATTGTCTTCCCTGTTGCAATAAGAGCATCCATCGCTGTCGCTTTGCCGTAGTTTTCGATTGTTGCTGCATCTTCTAATGTGTATAAGGTTGTATCTTTATCGACAGTAACATTCCCTTCAAAGATATTCTTACTTGCATTATCTGGATTTTGAATGGTTACATGTACGGTTACCTTATTACTATCCTCTGTAGTTGCTGCCATAGATGTTACGCCAAGTCCCATCATCATAACTACTGCTAACATAACTGCGAGCATTCTCTTTAAAGTTTTCATAAAATTCCTCCTTCAAAAGACTGTATTTGGCAATCTTATCCTCTGTGCTTATACTGCAAGTTATAAAAACCGACTCTTGCTGTCAAAGACATTTTGTCCCGACAGCCTTTGGATTCAAACACCTGTACTCCTTATTCTCTATACGCTATCTCTACTGACCCTCCCGGTCTCAACACTCTCTTATTATTGTTTACGTATGAAATAAATTATACAGGCTTTGAGGTATCCTCTATATCGTTGAGGGAACCCAAAAATCCCCTCACAGATATTCTTTTTTCAAGGAGCTTAGGAAATGGAAAGGAAGCTATCCCACAGCTTATGATAAAATCTGATTGATTTCTAAATGATTTATCGAATGAATGTACTCAGCACTCCCACCCAAAGTCCTGTTCATTAGAATTCTATTTTAAATATCCTGACTTAAGCTTCTTCTGCCTTTTCACACCTTCCCGGAAGATCCAGTGGTATTTGTGAGGGCATCCGCTTTCACAGTAGGGGTAAGCCTGTGTGGTTTGTACCAACTTTCTTAAAATAGAATGTATTTTTTTGTACATTTATTATAACATGGCTTTTCTAAAAAGTATTCCAACCAGACGGATGTCTTTTCGTCATTTTGGAACCTTTTTTAGATTTTTAAAAAAAACGCTTGACATTTTTTGCAGAAAAAATCCCGTCAGACTGAATGATCTGACGGGGTATTTTTATTATTTTACTCTTATCGGAACATATATGTATACTTTTTTATTGATGTATCTTTCAAAAGTAAAGTTCTGTAAAGAGACCATATCGCGGTGTTCTTTTATCCAGCCATAAAAAACACACCGGGAAAACATACGGATGGTATCTGCGAGATTATCCACATCGCTTTCGCGGTCTGTTTCAAATACGGCAAATCGTCCGGCGGCTATCTCTATTTTCACAGCATCGTCCGGCACATTCGTGAAGTTGTTTACAACCGGTCCAAGGACATATTGAATATTGATACATTCCGGGTCATGATACCACATGGCAATCTTATCATTTCCATTCGCACTTCCGGCTACAGAGTTCATTTTCTTGAAGTACGGTGAATCCTCATCGAGCCAGAATGCTACCTGCGCCGGTATATCTACTTCCCGTCCACGATTTGGGATGATCGTCCAGCCAACCATTTTGATATCATCAACGTCCATAAAGGATACTTTCATTTTATCTTTATATTCTGAGTAAAACTGATTTAAGTCAACAACTTCTGTGTTTGCTTTAGCATATTTGGAAGGACTAGTACAAAAGGCTTTGCGGAAGGCTTTATCAAATCCATTTCTCGACTTAAAACCATATTTTTTTGCTAAACTGGCTACCTTGACACCCTGACGTAATTCTCTGGCTGCTTTTTGTATTTTCCTCTGACTGATATACGCACTAAGTCCCATTCCAAAATCATCCTGAAAGGCTTTGCGAAAATAGTCTCTGGAATAGTTAAAATGTTCCGCCATCATCTCTGGTGTGATATCTTCTGTAATATGCTCATCAATGTAATTGATCCATGCAATATTCTGAAATTCCATCCGGTAATACTTTGCCGGAACAACGCCGTATTCTTTGCGAAATGCATTAGAAAAAACGCTATAACTTGCAAATTGATATTTGGCACATACTTTTTCCGGATTCTTTCCTTCTTTTAATTCTTCTGCAGCAAAGTACAGCTTTCTCTGTTTTATGTAATCGGTGATTCTCGTTTCATAATAAAGCTGGAAAATATTTTTTAAGTGTTTCTCGGAATAATGAAACAGCTTTGCAAGACCTTTTGCTGTTAAATTCTCCGTAATATGCTCATCAATATAACTAATCCACTCGTCAACTCCATAAATCTTTTTCTCCTCTTTTTTATTTTTCATTACGTAATCCGAATGCATTCTTTTTTCAAGAGGAAGATATACGGAGTACAGTCCGTTTTCAAAAGAAATAAAATACATTTTCCGATTGTCATAGTGCATTTCACTTTGCTTTATCCAGTCACATAACGCATATTTTATCAACATTTTTATAATATCCGGTGCCTGTTTATCCCAATATTGCTCTTTTAACGTAAAAACTGCATAATCCGATGCCCCAATATCAATTCTCTTCTTTTCACTTTCCTTTCCGGCATCTTTTGGAACTTCCTGCCCAATCATATAAAAGAAATGGTATGAATCATCATGCCACCAAAACTGCATATACTCTCCGGCACGCTCCCTCTCCTTCCACTTTTCCTTTACATCCTTCTCGATATATTCCATTCCGTTTTGAAAAATATCGCCTTCTAAAGGCAGCATATCTGCCTCTACTGTCTGTGCCATTCTTCTCACAACTTTATATTCTATCATAGAACTATCAGGAATCCGTTCAAATGGAAGGACTTGATTTGTATAATCCTCTTCAATATTTAATCCCTGCACCTGTTCCCTGATTGTATCAAGAGAATTGTCAAAGAAAATGTCAGCCAGATAAAGGAATTCCTGCGTAGAGTATGCCAGTCTGCTTGCCAGATCTTTTACCGAAATGCTGTTATCTGTCTGAAGGCACAAAAGAGTGTCTCTCATACGTTCCCATAAAGCTGATTCTTCCTCCGGAAGTGAGGAAAATGTTTTTGTCTCATTCACTGTGTTCATTTTCTCTGTCCTTCTATTTCTATTTCTTTTTCTTTAATTTTCTCTGTTATTTTATC
>ENA-ORUA01001914-ORUA01001914.1-human-gut-metagenome-genome-assembly--contig:-NODE-1914-length-17497-cov-3.307763_pt1 | contig 17497 bp, 10 predicted proteins | sample MGYA00242076_ERZ509201 | MGnify/ENA primary metagenome ERZ509201 (study PRJEB26280, sample SAMEA2338863) | human gut metagenome | biome: human gut; feature: human-associated habitat; material: faeces...
CAACCGGTACTCTGTCATATCTTGTTGAACCTCTTTTCTTATCATAACTCCAGCCATTAAGAAGCTTATATTCTTCCATATCAATCAGCAGCAATGTAACCTTAAGATTCTGATTCTTTAAAAATGCTTTAATCTTATACAGTTCAAACATCGCATCATACACAGAACATCGCTTCGGAGACTTTCTTCTAGAAGTAATGTCCCCTGTTTCCGGCTCAATCCAGCTTAAATACTTCTCATACGGCATCGGATATACAACCCTCACCTGATATTCATTCAGGAATACTGACAGTTTATCCCTTAACTTGTTAAGCTGCCTCGTCTGAATCTCAATTATCCCATGCTCGTTATATATATCTGCAAAATAACCATCTATTGCAACCTCATGATTATCCTCATCGGGTTCATAATACATTTTTAATACTGCATGCAACGTCTTTTCCGACAAAGTACCTATCCCCTTGTCATTATGGCTCTTACCGATTATCTTCTCTTTCGCCGCGTCAAAAGCCTGACTATCTATATATTCAACTGGTTCTGCTGCAGATTTCTTTTTTGACATTGTGTACCTCGTATCAGATATATGTTATCATTGATAACAAGTATCTTACGAATACCTAAAAAAATCAAGGCATTTACCGATATAACCTATATAAATCCAATTAAGAACAGGAGAAAAACATGATATCAATAAGCATGTGCATGATTGTAAAAAATGAGCAGGACATTCTTGCAAGGTGTCTTGATTCATACGCAGGAACTTATGATGAATTGATTATTGTAGACACAGGCTCAACTGAATACTAAAGAAATTGCCGCTCACTACACCGATAAAATATATGATTTTGAATGGATAAATGATTTTTCAGCCGCAAGAAATTTCGCATTTTCCAAAGCTGGATGTGACTACATATTCAGTGCTGACGCAGACGAAGTGCTTGATGATACCAACAACTACGCATTAAGAGAATTGAAACATATGCTTCTTCCAGAGATAGACATTGTCCAGATGTATTATGTCAATGCATCAGAATATAATTCTGTATACAATGCACACAAAGAACTACGCCCGAAGCTTTTCAAAAGACTCCGTCCATTCACATGGATTTCACCAATACATGAAACAGTACGGCTCACGCCAATCGTATATGACAGTGACATTGAAATTCTTCACATGCAGGCGGGCGACCATAGTAAAAGAGACTTTTCAACATATTTCAAAGCATTTGAAAAAGGAGTCCACATTGAAGATTATGTAGTTACCATGCTGTGTAAAGAACTTCTTATATCCGGTGAAGATTCCGACTTTATTGCTTTCAGGAATATATTTGAAAATGTTCTTTCCAAAGAAGGCAGAAGCAATGATTTAATGAAAGAAATCAACTGTATTCTTGCTAAGATATATATGGCAGACGGTGACACTGACGCATTCTTTAAGACCACTTTAAAAGCAGTTGCCGACAATCCTCCTGCTGAAATGTGTCTGATTCTAGGAACATTTTACATGAACCAGACAGACTATGAAGAAGCTGTGCTGTGGCTGTATAATGCTGCATTTGAGACAGAGAGCATACTTGATGTGGCAAGCAGCGGAAACAAGCCTTTATCTTTGCTTGGTAAATGTTTCGAGGAACTTGCCGCAGCAACAGACGACCCATACGAGGCTGCCCAATATAACGAAATGTCAGCCGACTATTATAGTCAGGCAGAAAATTGGAAGCTTCCGGAAGAATAAGAAAAAGCCTTAGAAAAATGTAATCTGAGCATCACATTTTCACTAAGGCTTTTTAATTATTTACTTATCATCATCAACATCAAAGAGCTTCAACTCTTCTACATCATTCTTGCCTGACTTATCATCTCCATAAGAGACTGTGTCAGTTGATGTATCAAGTTCCGCGTAGCTGTCATCTTCGTCTGATTCGTACCCTTCAATTACTTTTTCAGTGTATTCATCAAGGTCAACACCATCCTTTGACGCCATGTTAAACACCTTCTTCACTTTCGCAAGCTTAGAGCAAAGAACAATAGTAATCACTATAAATACCGCTATTATCAGTCCAAGTATTAATACTATCATCAGCCAGAATCTGCTGTTTCCTGATGTTTTTCCATTATCAGCCTTAACATCAGCATTAGCAGTGTCAGATTTCACAACAGAATACGCCTGAATCGAGCCATCACTTACCCTGTATCTGAACCATCCCTTCTCTCCAAGAGAGCTTACTCCATAGAACAGGCAGTACTGTCTGTCAGCATCCATAAGCACCTGCACCTCTTTACCATTCATGGTAAACCTTGTAAGTGCATAACCTGCCGGCTTCTCTAACGAGTTCGTTATAGGCAGAACAACGTATGTTATCTCTGGTTCTGCAACAGTATTGTATGGTGAAAATGTTTTCGCAGTCTCATCATAGATGTAGAACCCGCCTTTTCCATCTTCACTTTCAAGATACATAAGGATAAGACCTGTCTTTATGCCTTTAACCGCATTTATCTTCTGACCATTATAATCATAGTCAATCTCCTGATATCCATCTGGAATTGTGATTCCTGAATAATCCTTTACAACCGAATATTTCTTTCCATCTATTGTAACTGTTCCATCGTCATTAACAGTCTGGGTTGATGTCTCAGTAACCTCTTCTGTCTTTGACTCAGCCTCTGTTGTTGCTTCCTGACCATCCTCAAGTCTTGTTGTATATATTATATATTTCTTAACTGAACCATCTTCTGCAGTAACTGTAATTGTTGTTGTATTGCTTCCCGGGTCCATTCTTCTACCGCTTATGCTTATCTTGGCAGCACTGTCATTAGCGGCAGCACTTACAACTAGCTCTGTAACATCAGCATCAACAGTTGCATTGTATGTTGTCCTGTCTGGTGAAAATGCTGGTGAAAGCGTTCCCGGACTTATCTGCAGGGACTTTAATGTGTTGTCTGAGGAATAGCTGGCTGGAGCTTTTGCTGTGACCTTTCCTGATGAGGAACTCTGAACATTGGCACTGTCACCATTTATACATACAATCTGAGAAGCGCCTGTAACACTCATCGTTGTTGTTCCAACACCTATAATTTCGAACTCAAGCTGTGTTGAAGCACTTGTACCATATGCACTACCATCTGTAAATCCAAATGTTACAACGCCACTATTCCCACCACTTACAGGTTTGATTATAGATTTGTCGTATGATACGTATATAAATGCCCCACCTATATCATCTGAAGCATTAATCGTTACCGTTATAGTTACCGTATTTCCAACAGTGCCGCTTGCCGAACTTATAGAAACACTTGCTGATTCCTCCGCTTTTACTGTATTTACAGGAATAAAAGCTGTGCACATAACCAATACACTAATAAACATTAGTATTCTTTTTATTCTTTTCATTTCTAGCCTTTCATATTGCTTTATTGTTTAACGCTTCCTAACCCAAGAATGCATCTTTTTATTGCAACAAAATCAAATAAATCAATAACTCCATCTTTATTGCAATCAGCTGCTCTCCAATATATTCCTGACGGATCAGCTATGCCAAGAATTGATCTTTTTACTGCAACAAAATCAAATAAATCAATAGTTCCATCTCCTGTTATATCCCCATATATAACAATCTCATATCTGCTGACCTCTTCGCCAGAAGAATTATATGTTATAAGGATATCGCCAGTACCAACTAATCCATCCTTCTCATTGCCATTCTTATTAAGTATCTTAGAATAAGCACCATTATAATTATCAATCTTATCAAGCACATCCTGGACATAACCTGATACAGTTAAACCACTTATGTATTTTTCATCCTCATCAACAGATAATGTTGTTGAAAATCCCGGATAAGCAACATCCGGTTCTGGATCCGGTTCCGGTTTTGGATCAGGTTCTTTATCCTGTCTTACAACAGTTATAGTATAGTCCTGATTATCGCCATTAGCTGCCGTAACAGTAATTGTAATATCATTACTTCCAACTGAAAGATCATGATATCCCAGTCCGCTTACATCTGCTGAAGAATCAAGTGTTGAACCTCCAACATATACAGATGAAGTATCATAATCAACTATAAGACTATACTCTGTTGTATACAGACTAAATGTTGGTGTTAGTGAATAGCCTTCAACATATAAGTCAGATAATCTGTTATTAGGGCTGCCGTCTCCTGTCGGAATTTCACATACATTTTCAGGCATATTCTCATAGACAGGTATTCTGAATATAAACGCAATATTATTCTTATTACTGTCGCTATACCCCTGTGCACTCTTAACTGATTCACTTCTTGGAGCAAGTACATTGGTCATATACTGATGACCTCTTCCAGTCATATCAAACTTTTCATAATAAAGAGTATTCTGACCTCTGTTTATATAACTTTTTCCAAGATATATTGCTCCACCAATAATAGATTTCATTCTTGTATTCCAAGGTCTTAATGTCTCATCATCATTTCTTGAAGCATATTTAAGTCCATTCTGGACTGCTGTCAATCCTCCACTAGCATATGCCCCTATATTGTAATAATTATAATAACCCCAGTAGTAGCCAGACTGTGTTCCTGATATGCTGCTTCCATATCCACTGTTACCCTGCTCCTGTAATATTCTTGAAGCAAGATGATATGGGCTTACCCCTGATTCCTGTCCTGCAAGCAGCAGACCGGTTATATATGTATAATTTCTTCCATCATATCTCAGGTCATGGCTTGAATTTTCCATAAATGTACCATCAACCATACTCTCAAGGCCGCTCTCATCCTGTAATGAACTGTCAAATGAAAGATTTTCAAACATAAATATATTATCTGCATTAAGGAAGTTTCTAGGATCAAGTGCATATTCAACAAGTGCAGATGATGCCTGAACCCAGCCACCTGAATCAAGCTGTGTATACTGTCCTGATTCCCAGTCATAGCAGCCATCAGCAACCGATTTCCATGATGACTTTGCTGAACCATATGTAAGGCTTCGGCCAATCACATTCTGGTTTTCCAGAACATCAGACCAGTCTTTTCCATTATGGTCCGCCACAAACACCCAGTTAGGATACTGCGCATGAAGCTGTCTTAACCCATCCTTATAACTATCCGGGAACCCCTGTGAATCAAGGTACTCCTCGAAATCCGCATCCGGCTCATAATCATTTCTCTTATCAACAGTTATGTAACCGCCATATATATAACCTCTTTCATAACTGCCATTAAGATAAAAGCCTATGCCATACCATGTATCGCCATCATCATCAGTTGTCTCTTCATATATATCAAACTTAAATCCACCACTTACAGTTGTAATAATACTGCTGTTTGTTGTAGGACCTTTTCTGATTCTTAAGCCTGTAACATCATAATTAACATGTCCCTGACCAATGGACTCTTCCGCCTTAGTATTAAGCACAGAAGTAACCGTAAGGCATGTCAGCACAAGCATACATAACATGACACCAATTGCGGCTATTCTTTTTGCACTACATTTGTATCCTGATTTCATGTAATCACCTGACTCCTGAACGTATCGTATTAACTAGTTTCTTCCAAATTCTGAAAGCTTCAAGCCTTCATTTCTCTCAAGTACCATATTAACAGACCAGCTATTGGCAAATACCAGAAGCGGATTGCCCTTAAGGTCTTTTATCTTCTTCATATCTGATGTACCAACAATTCTGTTCACATCAATTTCCTCAGGATTCTCAATCCAGCGGATATGCTCGTATGGAAGCGGCTCAAGTCTGATATCAACACCGTATTCATTCTTAAGACGGTATTCGAGAACTTCAAACTGAAGGACACCAACAACGCCCACGATAATCTCTTCCATTCCTGTATTGAACTCCTGGAATATCTGAATCGCACCTTCCTGTGCAATCTGGTTGATACCCTTAATGAACTGTTTTCTCTTCATAGTATCAATCTGTCTTACTCTTGCAAAATGTTCTGGTGCAAATGTAGGTATACCCTCAAATGCAAATTTCTTGTTAGATTTGCAGATAGTATCACCGATAGAGAATATTCCCGGATCAAATACACCGATAATATCTCCTGCATATGCCTCATCAACAATATGCCTCTCCTCCGCCATCATCTGCTGAGGCTGGCTGAGTCTTATCTTCTTGCCACCCTGTACATGGTTAGCTTCCATTCCGGCTTCAAACTTACCTGAACATATTCTCATGAAAGCAATTCTATCCCTGTGTGCTTTATTCATATTAGCCTGAATCTTGAATACAAATGCTGAGAAATCCTCAGTAAATGGATCAATAACTCCCTGGTCAGACTTTCTTGGAAGCGGAGAAGTTGTCATTGATAAGAAATGCTCAAGGAAAGTCTGTACACCAAAGTTAGTAAGCGCTGAGCCGAAGAATACCGGTGTAAGGTCACCAGCACTTACCATTTCCTGGTCAAACTCTGCACTTGCTCCGTCTAACAGTTCGATATCTTCCTGAAGCTTGTCGTAGAAAGCATCACCAATTCTGTCCTTAAGAACAGCCTCATCTGACGCGTCAACAATCTCAGTATCGACTTCCTTCTGTCCATTCATTGCTGCCTTGAATAAAGAAACATTTTTCTCTTTACGATCATACACGCCCTTGAATTCCTTACCGCAGCCGATAGGCCAGTTAATTGGGCATGTAGCAATTCCAAGTACGCTCTCAATCTCATCAAGAAGCTCAAATGGGTCATTAGCCTCTCTATCCATCTTATTAATAAATGTAAATATAGGAATGTGTCTCATAACACATACCTTGAAAAGCTTGATAGTCTGTTTCTCAACACCCTTAGAAGCATCAATAACCATGACCGCAGAATCTGCTGCCATCAGAGTTCTGTAGGTATCCTCTGAGAAATCCTCATGTCCCGGAGTATCAAGGATATTAATACAGTAGCCTTCGTAGTTAAACTGAAGAACTGAAGAAGTTACCGAAATACCTCTTTCCTTCTCAATCTCCATCCAGTCAGAAACCGCATGCTTGGCAGTCTTCTTACCCTTTACAGAACCTGCAAGGTTAATAGCACCTCCGTAAAGCAGGAACTTCTCTGTTAATGTTGTCTTACCAGCATCCGGGTGAGAGATAATGGCAAATGTCCTTCTTTTCTTAATTTCACTTTCTAAACTCACTGTTTTACTCCTTTATAAACATAATACATAAACAATTCATACCCGTTCCGGCATACACATAATATAAGCCTGTGACGCAGTCTACGGCTTCACAGGCTTACTCTAATCAATAGTCTTCGAATTATTCACGGTTAAGACCGAACTTGTATGAAACCTCAGACTTGTCATCAATTCTTCTGAAAATGTTGACTACTCTGTCCATAACCGGTTCGAAATCTTCCTCATTCTCAACCTCAACAGTAACAACCTGTCCGTCTTCCTTAATAACTGCATCCTTAACAAGTGCTAATGCCTTGATATCTTCCTCAGTCTGGGCAACCTGTTCAGGTGTTGTTAACATCTTTGATTTACTCTTATACTTAACAGCGTATGTTCTTGTCATCATATCCTCCTATTGGCTTTTCGTAGCAATATAATCTCATATGTCATTATATTATATAACATGTTTGGGGATTATGCAATGGGGTTTAGTGCGCATAGTAATTGTTTTATCTTGATTCCAGCATCAAATATGATCTTGCTTACATGAAAATATAATGTTTTATCAGCATCACCAATAAGGCGGCTACTACTTTTCTCAAAAACAACATGTACCTATACAATCCTTGAAGCTTTCTTAATCTATGAATCAATCTCTACACTCTCGAATTAACTATATAAATATGCTACCATATCCAAAATATTTTTACAACATAATGTCATTTATGAAATACAATATAGATTGAAGAATCGAGGTATACCCTATGTGGTACATAGCACACACAACTGCCGGCAGAGAGCTAAATGCCGTTGATAAATGCCGCAAAGCCATTCCAGAAGATATAGCAGCAAGAGTATTCTCTCCTATCTGGCAACATGCTAAGAAATATGAGGGCACCTGGCATCTTGACGATGACATTTTATTTGCAGGATACATATTTATAGAGAGCGATTCAGATTCCAAGACTCTTGAAAAACTTCTCTGGCGTATACCTAATGTAGTTTCTCCTGTCCGCATAGGTGGGGATTTCAATGCCCTTAACAAAGAAGAAGAACAATATCTCCGTCAGCTTATGGACGAGTATAACTATATTGCTATGTCATATGGATATATTGTAGATGATCAATTAATGATATATAAAGGGCCTCTTAGCGGAAGGTCTGATATGGTTAAGAAAATTGACAGGCATAAGAGAATTGCTGATATAGAAGTATATCTGTGGCATCAACCTAAGCGTGTTCGTGTCGGACTAGAAATAATAGATAAAATCACTTCACAGGAATATGCAAAAATCAAATTACAATAACTGGAGATTTCCCATGAATAATAAAATCACTAATACCGATATTAATAGTTTTGAAGAATTCCTTATAAATGAGAATAAGAGCAGAACAACTCTTGATAAATATATGCGGGATATACGAAGATTTCAAATCTTTCTTTCTGATAACTGTTACCCAATATCTCAGGATACTGCAGATAAATATATTGAGATTCTTAAAAATGCTGATTACAGTATAAGCAGCATAAATATAATTATATCATGTATAAACACATTTTGTAATTTTATAGGAAGAAATGATATTCACTGCGTTAATCTTAAGAAATCTAAGACTGAATCAACAGCTTCTGACTTGCTTACAGTTGATGAATATAACCAACTCCTTAAAACCGCTATAAACAATAACGATTATAGAATAGCTATGTTAATTCAAGTCCTTGGAAATACAGATATAAGATTAAACGAATTACAATACCTTACTATACACTCTTTAGAAACGGGAAAAATTACTGTTATACGTAACAGTGAGGAATATAACATCAGAATTCCAGATGATTTATTGGATGGCTTATATGAATATATAGACCATGAAGTAATAATAACTGGGGTGATTTTCTGTACTAGAAAAGGCACCCCTCTTGAAAGATCTAATATATGGAGATTGATTAAGAAACTGGCTGTTGATGCTGGGATTAATCCAGATAAAGTTTATCCGCAGAATCTGAAGCAGCAGCTTGGGAAGAAATATTATAGTATAATATACTAACTTATTTCACACGCTTCAATCAAAGATAGCAACATCCGTATACAATCTGATTATAATTTAATGTTTAAATATATCAAGGGATGTTTCAAAGGAATTCCTTGGGAAAATATGAATATTGATTTTTCAAAGTTTAATAATGACCATACATAACTTTTAAAAAACACAGCCGGCTTAAACAATTTAACCCGGCTGTGTCTTTCTTTAATTATTACCTTATCTTGCTAATTACTTTTCAGCAGCACCATTTCTTCCTTCTGCCTTTCCATACTCTATATAATGTGTATAATAGCTTGCTAAATCATCTCCAAATGCTGCATCAAGGTCTGCATATCTTGCTCTGTATGAATATACATTAAATTCTGCTGAGCCCTGACGACCTTCCTTTATTCCATAATTCACAAAATGTTCAAATGCTGATTTCTCATCTTCTCCAAATGCTGCCTTAATGTCTGCATATAATCCGAGATAATATTTTCCATCAAATACCGGTGAGTAATCTACTCCATTATATACAAGAAAGCCATAAACTGCATTTACTTCCATATCTGATGTTACATTTGTGAAGTCTTTATCCCAGCCCTCAAAACCATTCTCTGACTCTACTTCTGCTGGAGCCGTTGCTGACTCACCTTCCTTTACTATCTCTGTCTTTACAACTTCTCCATTCTTCTTGAAGATTACTGTATATGTCTTCTCTGGCGCGCCATTTCTTCCTTCTGCCTTTCCATACTCTATATAATGTGTATAATAGCTTGCTAAATCATCTCCAAATGCTGCATCAAGGTCTGCATATCTTGCTCTGTATGAATATACATTAAATTCTGCTGAGCCCTGACGAGCTTCCTTTATTCCATATTCTACAAAGTGAGCAAGTGCTTTCTGTGCATCATCTCCAAATGCTTCCTTTAAATCCGGATTAGTTGCAAGATAATACTCTGCATCAAACACTGGTGCATAATATTCTGCATCATACTTTGGTCCTGTTGCAGGTATTTCTGTAACATCCGTCTTCTCTCCGCATACTGTACAATGGTGGCTCTTGCTTCCTGGTGTTGTCTCTGTTGCTTCAACATCTACTGTCCACTCTGTACTGAAGCTGTGTCCCTTTGCTGGGATTGTTTCTGTGTATGTCTTCTTGTCACATGTTCCTGTTGTAGATGTACATGTATATGTAAGCACTCCTGCCTCTGTACATGTTGCCTGCTTTGTTATCTTTGACTCATACTTATGTGTATGTGTTATCTCTGATGTTCCAGATGGTGTATATACCATATAGAAAAGATTGATTGCATCTCCCTTTGTTACAGTTACAGCACCCTTAGCAACATCTACTGTTACTGTACCATCAGAACCAACTTTTTTGCTTGTATTATTAACTTTTACGCTCTTGCCAGAAGCTGCCGCTGTTCCGCCAAATACAAGTGTAAGTTTTCCAGCAGATGGTGCTGTGAACTTAATGCTTGTTGATGACTCCATCTTAAGGCATTTTGTAAGTGTAAGACCGTTGTATGTTGCTGTACCTTTATTTTTTGCTATACTTCCTGTAATACTATAGAAGTCACTTGTTGTTCCTGATTCTGTAAAGTTATGTACCTTTGCATCTCCTGATACCGGTGTGTCAGGTGTAACAGGTGTATCTTTTCCAATAGCTGGAATAACTGCTGTTTCATTATAACCACATCCTGTACATGTGCGGCTCTTAAGACCTTCTTCTGTCTCTGTTGCAGCCTTAACAACTGTCCACTCACCATATGTATGTGTATGTGATTCGCCTGATACGCTTCCACCACCTACTGATACAAGAGATGTCTTGTATGCATTAAGCTTATCCTTTAATGGCCTATTGAGTGAATAGCTTGTATCATCAACACTGTTATCAAATGTCCACTTGAAATCTCCGCCCATAATACGTCCTGCATACTTAGTTACAATTGAAGGAACATCTGCAGGTGCATCAATATCAGCAGTATCAACACCTAAATCAACCTTAGTATCAAAATTAGAATATGTCTTTCCACCCTGCTTTGCCTTATAAGTTGAAGGTACTGTTTCACTTCTTGATGTTGCAAGATATGCATCGAAATCAGTTGCACTTGCAGTTGTTGTACCAGCATCCGAATTAGCATATATAACAGACTTCTGACCTTCCATATAGTTGTTGTATGCCTTGATGACACCACCATTCTCTCCTGAGAATATTCCACCTGCCAGAACATCACTTCCCTGCATTGAACTGAGCATTGGATAATTACAGTTTCTGAAATAGTTAGCCTCTACGAATGCCTCACTATCCTTTGCAGCGCCTACACCATATTTAGAATTACCATCATAGTAGTTATTATATACATGAACTGACATTGTTCTGATACGAGGATGTCTTGAATCAGAATGGTCAAACCAGTTATGGTGATATGTAATCCAGTTCTCACCTGACTCTGACTTCATGCCACAAAGTGACATCTTTCCAGAATCCCAGAAATGGTTGTAAGAAATTGTTACATACTGTGAATTATCCTTTAAATCCATAGAGCCATCGCCCTTAGCCTGGTCACCATCTGAACCAGCATTACCATAGAACACATCGTTGTTATGTACCCATACACCACGTGACTGCTTAAGAGATATACCATCTCCGTCGCCTCCACCGCCCCAGTTCATAAGACCAAGGTTTCTTACTTCTATGCCTGTTGACTGGAATACAGCCACACCTGCTTCATATAAAGTAGCATCATCACCAATACCCTCAAATGTTACGTTAGCTGCTCCCTTAACACCAATTGCATATGCTGATGATACATCTTTGCAGGCAAGTCCGCTTAATGTAACCTGACCTATAATACGGATAGCAACTGGCTGGCAGTTATTCTTAGCCTTAATTGCCTGTGTAATAGCTGCTACACCTGTATATTCTGTGTTACCAATCTTCATCTTAACTGTATTCTTATTAGCTTCTGTAACATAAAGAACAGATGCATTAGACTTTAATGTACCATCGTTGTTATATGCACCAACGCCATTCTTTACCGGTGAATTACTTGAAAATGTAAATCCGCTTCTGTCATGTGCATTTACAGTAAGCTTATCTGAAACGATAGCAGCTGATGTATTCTCCTTGCCATTGTTCAGCGGAACAATCTTCATAACATAATCGCCTGCTTTTAATCCTACAGCATCCGCTCTCATGTAAGATGGATACTTTCTGATAAGCTCATCGTCCAACTGGACATAAGCTGAATCTGAGGCACTTGCAGACTTAACATATACATTGTAACCTGTAGCTCCTGTTACAGGTGTCCACTTAACATATGCTGTCTCAAGCCAGCCTGATGCTTCTGTTATTGCGCCAGAAGCTGCATGTACTGGATTCATGTCAAATACTATAACTGACACTGCCACCATTACACATGCAAGTAATGCACTCATAAATTTTTTTACTTGCTTTTTCATTTTTCCTCTCCTTTTCCATTTTATGCACATTTTTGTGCAAATTTGATATGTTTTATTCATAAATCATGTTTATATTACCATTATTGTACAATATTTTCAACCGCATTTTACATGTTAGAGAAAATTTTTCGTAATTTTAACACATTATTTCTTTTCCTAAAGTAAATGAATATACAATTTTTTCTTTTACAGTTTTTCCGGTAAGCTGTTCCAGCGCTTTTGCATAGTAATCAAGCTGGATTGCGTATCTTTTGACAAGCTCTTTTTCCCCCGCTTTGCCCTTCATAACCCTGTCAGTCTTATAATCAACAATCACAAGTTCTCCGTCCTCTTCAAAACACAAGTCAATTATACCCTGTATAAGCTGTCCTTCGTACTCAAATACAAAAGGCTGTTCTCTTCTGACACTGCCACAGTTCACCGCATTTGCAACTCTCCTGCCTGTATCTGATTGTACAAATGTATATATATCCCACGGATTGACACTTTTCACCTGTAATTCATTCATCTTGCCTGTTTCTAACATTCTGTTAATATCTGCTTTAACTCCATCAAGGTTCACACTCACTGAATAGTCAAGACATTCCATAACCCTGTGATATGCGCTACCACGTTCATTAGCTGCAAGCTTCACTTCCTCACCGCTTATGAACTTTGGAATTATGCTATTTGTCTCATCACATTCTTCCTTTTTAAGTGCTGTCTTCACAGATTCATCCATGTAAGCATTTTCCTCTGAATCATCATCCGCCTGCATAGCCTTAAGCTGCGAAACCGTCAGCTTCATCCTTCCGGCTGCGTTATCATCAGGAACATACTCCGGAAGCTCCTCTAATAAAGGATAAGACACAGCTTCCATAATTTCATCAGCCAGTCCCCCGATTCTAACAGCATTCGCTTCACCAGCCATCTCCCCGGATTCATCCACATCAGCCCAAGAATCCTCTCCGGCATCAACCATCACTTTAAAGCTGCCTTTCAATTTATCTGAATCCATAAGACACACTGGCATTATCATATCAAGATAGTTCTTTATATTCTCACTATCCGCGAAAGACAACATTCCATCTGCTGCAAGTTGCTCAGCCCTTCCCCTGTATTTATCAAGTGTCTTGTCTGCATCTTTTACAACTCCGGTAATTATGAGTTTTTCCCTTGCTCTTGTCATTGCAACATAGAGAAGTCTCTCTTCCTCAGCTATCGACTCCCTTACAATTCTTCTTGCCATAGCACCTTTAATAATAGTAGGTGTCTTCGTTCTTCTTTCAAGGTCAACATAATCAACTGCAATTCCTAAGTTCTGGTCTACAAGCACAGGCGCAGTTGCGTCCATAAAGTTAATGCTCTTATGCGCCCCAGCAAGTATTACAATCGGAAATTCCAGACCTTTACTCTTATGGATACTCATAATTCTTACAAGATTCTCATTGTCAAGGCTGGCAGCCCCCTCTGCAAAATCTTCGTCAAACTTCTTAAGTCTTTCAATATATCTTAAGAAATTAAACAGACCTGAATAACTTGACTTTCCATATCCCGCTGCTCTTTCCAGCAGGACATTTAAGTTAGCCTGTCTCTGCGCTCCGGCAGGCATTGTTCCCACATAATCGTAGTAGCCTGAATCATATATCATCTCCCAGCACAGGTCATATAGTGACTCAACACTGCTCTTGTCTCGGTATTCTGTGAGCTTTGCAAGAAATAATGCACATTTGCCGGACAGCTGCTTAACATCCGTCTCCTGTATCTTATCTGCTCCGCCAAGCACTGCAACTGCTTTCAAATGTTCATACAGGTTGTTATGTGTATTCTTATCTGCATGCTCCCTGCCAAGCTTTCTCACCATTCCAAGCTCCGCTGCCGTAAATCCTCCAAAATAAGACATCATTGCCGCCGCAAGGCTTATCTCCTGAACCGGATTATCTACTATTGTAAGCATGCTTAAGATTACCTGTATCTCACGTACGCTGAAATATCCTGTTGACGAATCTGTATACGCCGGTATCCCCCTGTCCATCAGGGCATCTGCAAATGTATCTGCCCAACCTGTAACTGACCTTGTAAGAATTACAATATCCCTGTATTCTGCCGGTCTGTATATATTCTCATCTGAATCATACACATTTACACCAGAAGCAACTATTCCCTCAATCAGTTTTGCAAGCCTGTCTGCCTCAAGCTCTCTTGTCGTAGCTTCTTCTTCATTCTCTGAAGATATAAGAATAACGTCTGTACTCTTGTTGGCACCATCACCATAATTGCTGTCACTGTACTCAGGATATGGAAACCCCGCATTAAGCCTTACAGATTCGTCATACCCGATTCCTGAAAAATTCTTATTCATGATATGACTGAACACATCATTGGCACACTCAAGTACATTTTCCCGGCTTCGGAAATTCTTCTGTAATTCAATTCTAACATTATCGCCAGTCTCGCCGTATGTATCGTACTTCTCTATGAAAAGCTCCGGGCAGGCAAGACGGAACTTGTATATACTCTGCTTTACATCACCAACCATGTATATATTGTTATTCTCACCTGACAGTCTCGTCTTTGACACCGCATTAAGAATAACCTCCTGCAGCTGATTGGAATCCTGATACTCGTCTATCAGTATCTCCTCAAATCTGTTTGCAAGCTTGTCGGCAGTCTCTGTGTATACAAGCTTTCCATCTTCTTTCTTTACAAGTATTGAAAGAGCAAGATGTTCCATGTCATTAAAATCAATTATGCCCTTCTCTCGCTTCACCTCTGAAACACGCTTGGCATACACCTTTGCCACTTTAAGTAAAGTCCGTATCTGGATGCCTGCCCCCTGCATGTCTGCAAATATTCCCTCATCATCTTTCAAGAATATCTTATCATTAAGCCGTCCTATGTAATCTTTAAACAGCTTTCGCTGCCCCTTAACATATTCCTTAATATCCGGGTCTGCTCCTGCATCCTTCTTTCTTGACAGGGCTTCAAATGAAAATATTCTTATCCTTCTGCCAAGCTCTCCAAAATCCTGTGAATTAATCATCTCATTAATTCCAAGCAGGTCAGACTGCAAAGCACCTGTATATGCTGCAGGTCCTGCCGGCTCAGAACAGATATCTACTAATCTGTTGTATTTATCACGGTAATCGAGAAGTACATTTTTAATTGAATCATACAGCTCCTTAATTGCAGGATTATCGTAAGTCTCATCATCATAAACTAACATGCACTCGTCAAACCACTCATCAATCCACGGATTGCTTCTTGAAAAACGGTATATTTTATCTATAATGCTCACAAGCCCTGAATCGTCCCGTCCCATGCCAAATGCATCAACAAGATTAAAGAATTCTTCATCTGCTTCGGCATAGAATTCCTCAAGCACATCTTCCAATACATCATTTTCAATAAGCTTCTTCTCACCCTCGTCCATTATCCTGAACCCCGGGTCCAGATTAACCTCTGGAAAATGATTTCTGATTATCCATAGACAGAAACTGTCTATCGTTGTTATCTGTGCGTTGTTAAGCAGTGTTATCTGTCTTAAAAGGTTCACATCCCCCGGATTCTCGTCAAGCATTGAATCAAGTGCTTTTCTTATCTTGTCTTTCATCTGGGCTGCTGCCGCCTTTGTAAATGTAACAACAACCAGCCTGTCTATATCTATATTCTTGTCAGGGTCTGTAATCATGGAAATGATTCTCTCAACCAGAACAGCAGTCTTACCTGAACCGGCAGCCGCCGAAACCAGCACATTACAGCCTCTTGTATCAATCGCGCTCTTCTGCGCCGGTGTCCATTTTCTTTCCATTCTCATCAACCCCTTCCTTTATATTATTCCATAATACTTCATCATCGAATTTCTTTAATTTTCTGTAATTGCAGCCCGGCAAATCCACTGAAAATCCACACACTGCCCCATAAGGACATCTGTCACAGCTTGAAAACTGTCCATCTTTATAAGGACTTCTCCTGATATCACCACCTGCAATTCTGTCCGCGGTATCAACCGCCCTTACATCAACGAATCTTCCAAGCATATTAAACTGCTCTGTATTCATCACCTTGCTTCTTCGTGAGTCAAATCCGCCGTCAGCCTTTCTGCTAACTGGAATATTAAGTGATGTACCCTCGTTATTGTCCATCTTCTCGGCAATATCCTTATCAGAATTAACCATTCCTTTAAGACGCAGTTCACCCTTAATCTTATCCTCTATCTCTTCTGCACTCTCTGTTGTCGCAGATACAATCGGGTCACTTATGTTGTAGTAGAACACTCCGGCAGGAATCACATTTTTCCCCGGACGCATCTTCGCTACAAGCTTCATTGCCGCTTCCATGTAAACCATAAGCTGGATATCAATTCCGTAGTAGGTCTTTACTATGTTGAAATCCTTCTTTCCTGTCTTGTAATCGATAATTCTTACATATACATCTGTGCCGTTTTCGCATATGTCAACGCGGTCAATTGTTCCGCTCATAAGCTGCTTTCTGTCTCCGTCTCCGACTTCCATATTAAACTTATGCTCAAATACAAATGGCACGAAATCACCACATTTTAACTGTTCACCCATCGCCCATACAGTGCGGTCTGCAAGGTCTTCCATCCGCTTAATCATGAATGAATTACGGGCTCCCACCATAAGGATACTGTTCTGGTATATGTCAGTAATTGCAGCGACACTTCTTTTTACCATCTCGCGGCGTTTCTCCTCTGATATCAGATAGTACGACTCACCGTTTTTCTTGATTTCGTCGCACACCTCACGGATAACCGCATGCAGTACGACGCCGAAGTTTACCGGTGAAAATGTGAATTCTTCCCTTTCCTTCAAATCAACTCCATACCTTAAGTAATATCTCAATGGACACTCTGCAAAGTTCTCAAAAGATGTGACGCTTCCGACAAGCCTGCCGCCAGTAAGTGAAT
>ENA-ORUA01001925-ORUA01001925.1-human-gut-metagenome-genome-assembly--contig:-NODE-1925-length-17405-cov-4.058386_pt1 | contig 17405 bp, 8 predicted proteins | sample MGYA00242076_ERZ509201 | MGnify/ENA primary metagenome ERZ509201 (study PRJEB26280, sample SAMEA2338863) | human gut metagenome | biome: human gut; feature: human-associated habitat; material: faeces...
CTGTACAGCCTGCGCTCTTTCCGTTTGTGCTTGTCGCTGTGATCACTGCTGTTCCGGCGCTCTTGGCTGTTACTGTTCCATTAGCATCTACTGTTGCTACTGCTTCATTGTTGCTGCTCCATATAATGCTCTTATTCTCTGCATTGTCAGGTGTAACAGTTGCAGCTAATGTTTCACTTTCGCCCTCTGTTAATGTCATTTCTGACTTATTAAGGCTTACACTCTCAACCTCAACCACTGGTGTCTGTGTTTCATTGTCTGTAAATGCTTTAATAATAAAATTGCATGACCGTGCCTTACCAAAGTCGTCCCAATATCCATATGGGGTAGCTATAAAACTCTGATTTTCCTTAGCAGAAGCTGTACACCAATATCCTGCCTTGCCTGACTGCATACTGCGTTCATATGCCAAATATGGTGTTTTACCTGAATCATTCCTAACTTCTACAACAACTGAGAACTTATTACCTTCATTAATTTCTACCGGACTGTCAAGATTAACCGTGTATGTTCCGTCATATGTTGTTATTCCGCTTTTCTGTGCTGCTAATGTTCCACTTTCAGGATTAGTTTCATCTGTAAGATTAGTATATATACTTACTGTATAATTAAGATTAGTAGAACGTCCTGTCATAAATGAAACTGCCTTTATATTCTCACTGCCATCCTGATTAGCTTTAGCTTCAAATATGTTGGCATATTTATTATTAGAACCACCATATCCCATATATCCATAAAGCATCGCACCATCATATTGATAATTATTGTCATAATTATTTGAAAGCTCTGCTTCAAGTGCATAACCTACTGTATATATAGACTTGTCATAATAAGAAAGATAGAAATATCCTTCCTTACCATAATAACTGCCCCAACTGTTTCTTACTATCCATGCACCATTACCATCTGGTGTTGTTGCAAAATTATCTGCTGAATAATCATCATCCCAGCCTACAATAGTAACGGCATGATTAGATGTGTAAGCATTTGGACAATAGTACGCTGCAGTAGAACTATTGTAATTATCTGTACTCCAGTCACTGCTCTGGTCAGACCAGTATGATATTGAAACAGCACCATAATCCATAACTGCTTTCTTGACATCATCCCTGCTGGTTATGTTGACTCTGTAGAAATTCTGTACATGTGCAACATCTTTTCCATATGCAAGTGAATCATTTAACTGCTCATTTTCAACCTGTCTTATATAATCTATAGTATAAGGAACAACATCCTCATTAACAGCACCTTCCCAGTCAAGAAGTGAGTTAGCTGCCATCTCGACATTGCCACCATACTGCATTACAGAACCATATGATGTATCAAACTTGTTAACATCGCCTTCAAGTCCGCCCAAAGGGTCATTAACACAGTTATATGTGTAATTCACAAGATGTAATTCTGATAAATCAATATCACTAGAAGCAAGATTTTTCTTTATAAGATTAGTTTCTATTAATGATATTGTTGAAAATGACCAGCATACACCATATATTCCCTGGTCTCTTACAGCAGGAAGATTTTCTGTTCTATAGGCAGCCGGATATGTAGCTGCCTTTGCAATCTCCATTCCATCTATACTAGAATTATCATTACTGAGAACATCTGGAATTATCTGATATTCTTCATCTAATTGCCTATAACCTGTTGCAACATAACGTGAACCTGTATCGGTTGTTTCATTCTCATAATTCACATCTGCACTATTATTATCATTATTCCCGGCAAATGCCATTGATGAAGATGTAACTATAAGATTAACTGCAAGAAATGCAGCCAATGCTTTTTTTAACAATTTTCTTCTGTGCATATCATACCTCTTTTCTTAACAGATTATACTTTAAACTACCATTCCGCCAACAATGTGGTATGTATAACCTTTATAATCGATTGTTCCTGAGAAGTTCCAGTCTACCATGCCATCCTGTATGTAGAATTTATTTCCATTATACTCTATAACTGCTGTTGTCCAGTCGACACAGCCACCAGATACATAGAACCATGTATCCCTGTAGTATATAAGACCTTCATAATCCCAGTTAATTGTACCTCCTGATACATAGAACCATATATCATTATAATATACAAGTCCCATATAACTCCAGTTAATCGTTCCTCCTGAAATAACAAACCACATATCATTGTAATATGTAAGTCCAAGATAATTCCAGTCTAACATTCCGTTTGAGATATAGAACCATGTATCGGCAAAATATGCAAGACCTGTGTAATCCCAGCCAATCATTCCGCCTGATACATAAAACCATACATCGTTGTAATATACAAGTCCTGCATAATTCCAGTCTATCATTCCGCCTGATACATAGAACCATATATCATTGTAATATACAAGTCCTGTATATCCCCAGTTTATCTTTCCATTTGTTATATAGAACCACACATCATTGTAATAAGTAAGTCCTGTATAATCGGAATTAACCTTGCCATTTTCAACATATAACCAGTCATCGCCATCCTGAACAAGACCTGTATATTCTGTATCTACAACACCTTCACTTATATAATATCTGTCATCCTCATAATCTGCAAAACCTGTGTATGTTATGTCTACAACACCATTTCTTACATAATATGTACTATCTTCATAATCCACAAGACCTGTGTATGTTGTATCTACATTGCCGTTGTTAAAATATGTCAACTTACCATTAACATCTCTTAAACCTGTATATGTATCTCTCTTGTTGACTGTTATTGTACAGCTTGCGCTGACACCATTTTCACTTGTTGCCGTAATTATGGCTGTTCCTGCTTTTTTGGCTGTTACATTTCCCATAAGGTCAACTGTGACTACAGTGTTATTATTGCTGCTCCATTTAATACTCTTTCCATTAGTTGTATTTTCCGGATATACAGTAGCAATTAATTTTATTGTTTCACCCTCATCAACAGCTACACTTGTCTTATTAAGAACAACTTCTGTGATAGGTATTTCCTTCTTTTCTACTGTTATTGTACAGCTTGCGGTCTTTCCGTTTGAACTTGTTGCTGTTATTACAACTGTTCCAGCCTGCTTTGCTGTTACTTTTCCTGTTGAGTCAACCGTAGCTATATCGTTGTTGCTGCTACTCCAGCCTATGTTTTTAGACTCTGTTGTATTCTCTGGAAGTACTGTTGCTGTTAAGTTTAATATATCTCCTTCTGTAATTGTCGCGCTTGTCCTGTTAAGTGCAACATCTACAATAGGTATCTCTTTCTTGCTTACTGTTACTGTACAGCCTGCGGTCTTTCCGTTTGTGCTTGTTGCTGTGATTACGGCTGTTCCGGCACTCTTGGCTGTTATTGTTCCATCCTCAGATACTGTTGCAACTGCTTCATTGTTACTGCTCCAGCTTACACTCTTACTGTCTGTTGTGTTCTCTGGAAGGACTGTTGCTGTAAGCTTATGTGTGTTTCCTTCTATTATTCCTACCGCGCTCTCACTAAGACTTACCTCTGTGATTGGTATAAGCTTCTTTTCCACTGTTACTGTACATTCTGCGGTCTTTCCATTCTCACTTGTTGCTGTGATTACTGCTGTTCCGGCACTCTTAGCTGTTATTGTTCCATCCTCAGATACTGTTGCAACTGCTTCATTATTGCTGCTCCAACTTATGCTCTTACTATCTGTTGTATTCTCTGGAAGGACTGTTGCTGTAAGCTTATGTGTATTTCCTTCTATTATTCCTACTGCGCTCTCACTAAGACTTACCTCTGTGATTGGTATAAGCTTCTTTTCTACTGTCACTGTACAGCTTGCTGTCTTTCCATTTGTGCTTGTCGCTGTAATTACAGCTGTTCCTACGCTCTTTGCTGTTACTGTTCCATCCTCAGATACTGTTGCAACTGCTTCATTGTTGCTGCTCCAGCTTATGTCCTTGCTGTCTGTTGTATTAACTGGAAGAACTGTTGCTGTAAGCTTGAAAGTATCTCCTTCATACATATCAAGCGCTTCTCTGCCAAGCTGTACCTCTGTTATAGGAACCTCTACCGGCTGCTCCGGCTTATCAGCAGATTTTACTTCATAAGAACGAACAACTGCTTTACCAGTGTCACTGTCAAGATATGTCGCATATATCTTAGAATTACCGTAGCTTATATTAAGACCACTAATATCCTGAATAGATACATTAGTTCCAAGCTGCTGCCACTCGCCATCGACAAGTCCACTTACAAATGTAATGTTATCACTTGCAGTAGTTCCTACATATACATTATCACCATCAAAGCACAGACTTGCGTTATTAACACCCTTGTCTGTTATACTATTAGTCCCTACCTGAGTCCACTCTTTAGCAGAGTTGGCATAGTCAAGGCTGTATAGATAACTGTCTTTTACTGTATCGAAAGCAGTTCCTTTCTTAAACAAATAAAGCTTTCCATTATTATTACTTAATACAACCTCATTAGCCTGTATTGAACCATTTAATACAGCATTCCAACTGTTATCAATTTGATTATATTTTTTAATATATATCTTACTATTATTAGCTGTATCTCTGTATTCAACAAATATATTTTCATCAGCATCTACAGATATAGCAGCATTAGCCGGCATACTACTTACTGCTCCTGCTAATATATTATCAGATAAATTCTTTAATGTATTTCCATCATACTTATATGCATAAATATTGCTGTTATCCTGACTTGTATATGAAAAATATATGCCTTCAGAACCTGCAACAAGTGATACATTATCAGAATAACCTGAGGCTTTATATATATTCTGCCAACTACTTCCATTCCACTTATCTACATGTGCATAAAAATTAGTATCAAGATATGAAATATACACGTCACCATTGTAAGTAACTATAGACTTTCCATCATTAACAGCCTTAGGTCCGTCTGTAATCTTACTCCATGCTCCATCACTATACTTAAATAATACTGTATCATTTGTCGCATAACCATAGCCATCACCTATATTGGCTATAAAATATTTATTCTGTTCACTATCTGTATATGTTTCTATATCACTAAGCGAAAGTCCAAGTGTATCCGTACTTTCTGTTATCCAGCGACCTTCCTGTCCGTCATCTGCAAATGATATATCAAATGTTATTGTGTCGCCAGAAGCACTGCCTACATTTTCTATAACAATTCCGCTGTTAGTTCCATCTGAATATGTAATAGCATTGTCAGCTATACCTGCATTCTTATCATGTGTTCCATAAGATGTACGGTTGCTTTCCGCTGATAAGAATGATTTATCTAAGTTAGTATAATCTGCCTTTTCATAGCCATTAAGTATAGAATCACCTGGCCTGAATACATATGCCTTATATGGAGGACCATACATATTACCACCGATAAGAGAGGCGTTTATTCTATATATGATAAGTCCTGAACCATATATCTTGCTCTCGTATGACTTATCATCATAAGAAGCAACATCATATTTAACCTTCTGTTTTCTGTATTCAACAACAAAGAATTCATTAGATGAATAATCTGTTCTTAATATAACCGCCTGATTATTTCTTGTATCAAATGTTGTAGAAGAAGCTGCATATATTGAACAATTCTTCTTTGACTCTGTTACTGTCGGTATATCAAACCAGCCTGAATAAGCTGACCTGAAATATGCCAGAGGATACTGGATGAACTTGCATTCCATCGCCATAATATCCCACTGGCCTACCGGTACAACACCAGAAACATTAGTATTAACATAAAGGTCTGGATATCCAAGCGTATGCATAAATTCATGTATGACAACGCCGGTTTCACTTAATCCGAAGTATGCTAAACCCTCTGGAATAACCGTATAACTGCCTATTTTCTTGGAATTAATCTCATCTGTTCCTGCATATGTTGACTTATGTCCATACATCTGTGAATTAGAATTACCCTTTTCACAGGCTGTTACAATCATAAGATTATCAACACATCCATCACCATCATAATCTACTATTGCATCCTTAGGAAATCTGCTGTCTTTAGCAAGTAATTCAGAAATCTCCTTAACCATTCTTGTATCTCCGAGGGCTGGTCCTGAAGTTCCAACAGTCCTGTCCCCATAATATGATACGTCATTGCTTAACACATATGGTTCTATCTTATTATTCTCACTGTCATACTGTGGAATAATATTCTGGACATTAAGCTGCCCATAAGAAATGTTAGAAACATACTGCTTAAGCGCTCTTGGGTGCTCCTCATCCCCCTCGAAATATTCTGTGATTTTAGGGTCTTCCTTATAACACTTCCCTAGTTCAGTTTTTTCGTGTTCATGTGTTGTATCCTTAAAATCTACAAATACAACTATGTTAGCGTATTTGCGGGTTGATACACTCTGTGTCTGCACTGTATCAGACACCTGTGCAGCCGGTGCTATACTTACTGATGTAAGCACAAGCATTACACTTAAAAATGCCGAAGCTATTCTTTTGAAATAGTTTCTTTCCATATACTTCCTCCTTTTCGTATTATGATTAATATATACTTGTCTTTTTGTATCCCAATATATGATACCAGGGTCACAAGGTCATTCACCCACATACACCTGCTCATAGTTGTGGCTTTCACCCCAACATCATAATATTATGCGGTTCACAAATTTAAAGCCCTATCATATATTATATCGGCAAATATTACACATAATCTTACCTGATTGTAATATTGCGTGTATTACTTTATCATATTTTGTTCAAATATAATTATATATACTGTTCACGGTTACAAGTAAATCTAATTTTAGATATAGTATATTATATATAAACAATTAAGTAAACAAAAAATACGCCAGAAATCAGCTTTTATACCATTCTGACGTATTTTTAATATTTGTATTATATATCTTTATACTATATTATATTTTCACGCAGATTATGAATATCATACGTTCTTAACTTGAGCTGTAACTTCTTATATTGTAATAAACCACTTAATATAATTAGTTGCTTCTTACTGATAACTTTCCTGTTACACTAGCCATTTCCAGGATATAGGTATTTACTGTGTTCATAGTAATATCACCTGACATAGCCTTATCATCTACATCCTTGTATGTATGATATATATAGCTATAATCAGAGTTAGAACCGCCAATATTGATTTTTCCTGTTTCATTTTCTATTGAACCCAATAAATTTCTCTTCTTAGTCCAGCCTTCATCTACAATATACTCTTCCTCACCTGATGAAAAATCATATGATATAGTTGAATTCCTATTAACAAAGCAATTAATGTCATATGTTATTGTAGTATATTCCCCTGGGTTAAGTTTTTCCATTATCTCTGGCTTTACAGCTAATCTGCAGTAATATGTAAGATTAGCTATACCATCAGCATCATATTCAGGTACTATACATTCATATACATATAAGTAATCCTTCCAGTTATCCTCTGTAATATCTACGTCTTCATATTCCGGAACTATTACATCAGTGTAATTATCCCTGTATGTATCTCCACATACTGAGCATGTGTGCTCTGTATAACCTTTTTCTGTATCTGTTGGCTCAACTACTGTATCTACATACTTATGACCTGTCTTTTCTATAGATTCTGTGTAAGTATCATTACATATTGAGCATGTATATGTCTTTTCACCATCCTCAGTACATGTTGCCTTTTTAGTTACTTCAGATGTATATAAATGATTATGCTTAACTGCAATACCATTTATTACTTTATATGTAACATCATCACTCTTTACATAACCATTATATTCTTTATTAACCATACCATTTTCAACATACCAGAGAACACCTGCACTATCCTCTACTACACCTGTATAGTCCTTATCAAGAATGCCGTTCACTATATAAGCTGTGCCATCTTTACTATATACAAGTCCTGTATAACTCCAATCGAGTACACCTTTCTTTATATAAAATGTACCGTATTCATTACTTGCAGTTCCTGTATAACTCCAGTCAACTATACCACCTGAAACATAGAACCAGTTTCCTGCATACTCTACAAGTCCTGTATAGTTCCAGTTAACTATGCCACCTGAAACATAGAACCAGTTTCCTGCATATTCTGCAAGCCCTGTATAACCCCAGTCTAATATGCCACCTGAAACATAAAACCAGTTTCCTGCATATTCTGCAAGTCCTGTATAACTCCAATCTAATACACCATTGTTAACATAGAACCAGCCATATTCGTTCTGGGCAAGTCCTGTATAGCTCCAGTCTAACACACCATTGTTAACGTAAAACCAGCCATACTCATTCTGGGCAAGTCCTGTGTAGCTCCAATCTAATACGCCATTTTTAACGTAAAACCAGCCATATTCATTGTTGGCAAGTCCTGTATAATCATAATCAACTTCATCATTAACATAGTACTTCCATGTTCCATCAGCTTCCTGCAGCAGACCTCTTTCTGTTCCATAAGCTGAACCATCCTTGAATATACCATGAAAACTTACACTATCCTCATCGCTTGTATACCATATAGCCATATCACCATACATAACTGGCTCGCACTGTGACAGCTTACCCGTCATAGTTCTTATCTTATCAGTCTGATTACCATTATTATCTACAAATGTATAATATACAGTACCCTCTCTATCGCTTCTCTTGCACCAGAGAACTAAGTATCTGTTATCAGCCATCTTAACAAGATGTGGTGTTGTTGCTGAATAATCATCACCTGTATAATCTGTAATCCAGTTTATCTTAGTATTTCCATCGGCTTTAGACTTTGAAAGTATACATATATTTCTGAGTTTACCATTATTATCCTGGTCTATAGAAGAAGCTGCAACTATATATGCGCTGTCTGTCACTTCAAAACCACCAACTGATGCATTAGTTGTATTATCACCTGTAGTACCAGCTATATTAAGTAAAGATGTACACTTGCAATTATCTCCCCAATAGTCCATATTGGAAATAAACTGACCAGTAGTAAAATCTGTTGGATACTCTATAAGTGCTATACTTCTTGGATAAGCATCGCCATGGTCTACAGCAACAAGATGATTACCATCTGTTTTAATAAACTGATTAAATGAATGGCTTACATAACCATACGCAGAATTCATAACCTTAGTAAATGAATCCGTAATATTCATATTCTTCTCATCAACCTGTATCGTTACATTTGCCTGATGATTATAACCATCTGATGACTTATACATAGTATGGCTTGTTCTTATGAACAGATATCCATCTGATTCTGTCATTCTTAGGCTTCCAGCATGAAATGGTCCAACTGTGTTGCAATTATATAAACCAGTAGATGTAATTCTGTTCCATGACTTATCGTACTTAGTTATTCTGAAACATTCTACATCTGCTGACTCTGATGGATTACTCTGTCCGCTTACTATATAATAAGCATCTGCACCATCATAAAATCCACCAAACTCAGAAAGTTCTGTAGGAATCTGCTTATAATCCGTAACTTGTAATTCTGAATTATAATATTCTACATAAACATTAGAACCATCAGACTGTACTCTCATAAGATTTCCATCACCAATATTGACAAGATATGCCTTAACAGGTGTTGCCCATCTTATATAATTATTGTCTGATGTCTTTACTGAAATGTTAGTACCAATAGTTGCCTCTGCATAAACCTGTGTGGTAAAACCAGACACTGCTGTACTTACACACACCGCACTGACAAATACAGCCATTGATGCAAGCAATTTCTTAATTCTTTTGTTCTTTAAGAACTTATCCCTTATCATATTTCCTCCTTTTTTTCTCACAATGCACATAATTATATCAGGGTTAAAAGGAATTATATTCCTAACTGATATACCCATATTGATACATTGCTATGCAATTCTTACAATTTCCTAAATCATAATATGCCTTGCTGCTTTATCTTCAAAGCGTTTAACCACTAAGAATACCGCTATAAGTATAATACTTTAAATGTTATATATCCAGTACTTTTAATTAATAAAGCAAAAAACACAAACCTGCATTTACATAACCATTTTCTTTAATAATGGAATTCTTCTTACTATACAAGTTATCACCATACACACAGCAGTCATTACAACAGTTTTTATAAGATTAGCTGCCAGTGAATAATTTTCTATATTAATATATGGATATATATATTTCACACACAATATCAGTAGAATATAATGTATATAATATACTCCCATTGTACACTGGCCTACATATTTTCCAAACACATTTTCCTTATTAGAACTGTAATAATCAAAACACATAAACAGCCCTATTGATGCAAGCATAACCGATATTCTTTTATATCCATTATTAAGATATATGTTATTCCAGCTCATTGTTTTCGTTTCTATATACTTTTCAAGAACAATAAGCAGCACTCCCACAACAAATAAAATAACCGGAATATATCTGTTAATCTTGTTTTTAATATCGTCCCTGTATTCATGCATAAATGCACCTATAAGAAAATATGTAAGCATAAAAGCATAATTCGTATATGGAACAAGTGTACTCACCGAACTTATATCAAAGCTGCCAAAATATGATAACAATATATTAACTGCACCAACGCCTATATCTCCTATGAAGCTTACTATAAGCATACCAAGTACAAACTTCCTGCCATCGTGTCTGAACAGAAACCATGTAACCGGATATATAAGATAAATTACAATATATGCTTTCATATACCACAGCGCCCCGAAGTCTACACCATTTATATCCGCCGCAAATAATGTTGCTCTTATATATTCGCTTACAGTATGTGTTTCGTCATATATGTTACTTTGAACGCACATATATATTAATCTCCATACTACGAACACTATGTATGTAGTTACAAGCCTTGTGAAATATCTTTTCCAGTCAAATGTTTCTTTCTTATGTAAAAGATATCCTGTTGTCATAATAAAGCATGGCACCGCAACCCAGCATATGCTCATAATTATATTGCCTGCCACCGAATCTGCCGGCAGCAGAACAAAATGACAGAAAACGACTAATAATATACACAATCCTTTTAAGTCATCAAGAAATACTAATCTGTTACTCATCCGTTGTTTCTCCAATGCTGCATTTTTAACCTGTAAATCACTTAGCTTATTCTCCATGTAATCCTCATTACATAAGAACCATAGCTGCTGCTTGTTCCCAATGAATGATGCTTGACTGTTACCTTACTATAATCCGTATAAGCACTTCTGAATTCATTATCTATTGGTGCATCCAGACTTTCTACATACATTACAACAGTTGCATTTTCCACGCCTGACTCTAATGCCTCCGACAGCTTTTTATTAAGGTATTCATAATAATCTGTTGTATTAGTGAAATAATTTTCCTGCTGTGCGTAATAATTATACTTTGTTCCATTAGCATTTATATCACTTGTATATGAATGGTCTCTTCTCATCTTTTCATCAGTGATATTAAAGTAATCATAATTTACAACGCCCGGATTATCTGGTACAGGGTCATCCCATGTAACATCAACCATATACCATTCTCCATCAAGCATAACTGCATTCCATGCATGTGCTACGCCATCGCCTTCACCCGTGATAATCTCGCAAGGAATTCCTAATATATCCATACATAACTTAAATGCACTTGAATATCCATCACACACTGCTGTCCTGTTCACAAATATTCCTTCTGCCGTATGTGATACGTATGGGATTGTACCATTTATATAATTATAATAATCATACTCTGAATTAAGAACCATATAATTATGTACAGCTAACTCCTGCTCATAAGGTGTTGCGTATGCATATGCTGCATCCAGATATGATGATAAACCATCATAAAATGCCTTTTCACTATCTGTTTCCAATACTGAAGTATCACCTGTTTTATATGCATATTCATACTTATAATACTCACTATCAGTACTAAGATTTAATTGCATTTCTATTGTCTGTGTAACACGGCCTGCTTCTATTACATATATAGTTGTTCCTCTTCTTGCATTACCAGTATAGTCAAATCTGATACGTCCATCACAATACAGCCATGAACCATATTCATTAACTCCAAAGCCTGTATATGTATAGTCAAGTGTACCATCAACCACATACCACCAGCCATAATCATTATAAGCCATTCCTGTGTAGCCCCAGTCAAGCATACCTCCGCTTACATAGAACCAGCCATAATCATTGCTTGCAAGTCCTGTATAACTCCAGTCAAGTATTCCTCCGTTTATATAGAACCAGCCGTTTTCATTACTTGCAAGTCCCGTATAACTCCAGTCTAATATTCCTCCGTTTACATAAAACCAGCCATTTTCATTATATGCAAGTCCTGTATAACTCCAGTCTAATATTCCTCCGTTTACATAAAACCAGCCGTTTTCATTATATGCAAGTCCTGTATAGCCCCAGTCTATTGTTCCATCTTTTACATAGAACCAGCCATAATCATTGTATGCAAGTCCTGTATAGCCCGTATCTACAACTCCATTCTTATAATAATACCACTTATTATCTTCAGCCATACTTAATGAATAAGTATCCTGCGCCGCCTGCACATAATTCTGCTGTCCTATACCCAGTCCCAAGCCGATACCAAGTATAACAGCCACAGCCGCAATCGTATTTTTCAACAATTTTTTCATATGAAACGTACTCCTTTCGCATAATCCATATAATAATAGATTAGCACATACAAGAAAAGAAAGCAAAACAAACTCTATGTTATTGTTTATAACAAAACTGACATATGTATGCGTAATTATCACATACATATGCCAGTTATATTTTCATTATATATATGATGCTGTGGGTCCAAGGTCTTTCAGACACTTATGAGCAGACTCATGTGGGATTAGACCTTTTAACTCCGGTATCATATTATCATAATATCAATACGCTCTGGTAATCATAGCTAAAATGCTGCGATTATAGAATACATCAATTCGCAACTACCACACTACAACACCGCCAACGATATTAAATGTATTACCATAGAACACATATGTTCCTGTGTAATCCCAGTCTACCATACCGCCTGATACATAGAACCACATTCCGTTATATTCTACGAGTGTTGTTGACCAGTTGATTGTTCCTCCTGATACAGCAAACCATGCTCCGTTGTAATATACAAGACCTGAATAGCTCCAGTCTACCATGCCATCTGATACATAGAACCATATATCATTGTAATATGTAAGTCCTACATAATTCCAGTCTACAACACCGCCTGATACATAGAACCATACATCAGCATAATATGTAAGTCCTGTATAATTCCAGTCTATCATACCACCTGATACATAGAACCATATTCCGTTATATTCCACAAGTCCTGCATAACCCCAGTCTATTTCACCTGCTGCAACATAGAACCATATTCCATTATATTCTACAAGTCCTGTATATTCTGTATCAACCTTGCCATTCTTATAATTCTTCCATACACCATTTTCATCCTGGGCAAGTCCATTGAGCGAACTATCTGTTTCGCTTGGTACTTCCCATGTGTCATAATCTGTGTAGTTGTATGTAAGAGTTGCTTTCTCATAAACTGAATTTTCATATTCATTCACAGAAACATAATTACTATAATCTTTTTCTGAACCTGAGTAATATACATTCTTTAAACCTGTACAGCCTTTAAACGTACTAGATTTTATTGTTGTTCTCTTTGGAATAGATATCTTTTCTAATGATTTTGCATTTTGGAACGCATATGTGTCTATAGATAAATCATAATTATCTTTCTTAATCTTAACCCACTGTAATGATGTATCATCCTTAAAAGCTTTTTTTGCTATATTAGTTACTCTGTTTGAAAGGTCTGCATATGCAAGTTTCTTACAATTAGCAAATGCTCCCCATCCAATAGATATTCCAGAATTACCATCTGCTATAACAACTCCAAATATATCTGTACCTGAAAATGCACTTTCTTCAATTGAAGTAACTGTTTATGGAATACTTAATACTCCACCTAATGAAGTATCATTTCCAAAAGCTTCGTTCCCTATGCTGGTAAGACCTTCATTAAATTCTATCTTTTCAAGTTTCGCACAATCTTTAAAAGCATATCTACCTATTGTTTTTGTTTTTGATGGTAACTTTACTTCTTTAATAGCTGTATTATGAAATGCAGAGTCACCTATAGTTAAGTTGCTCTGTACCTCTTTGAATTCAACACTTGATAAATTAGAGTCATTCTCAAATGCATAATAACTTATACTTACAATTCTGTCAGATAATGATACACTCTCAAGCATCTTACAATTTTTAAATGTGCTACCATTAATAGTAAGACCTTCACTTCCATCCTTAATCTCAACAGAAGTTATAGCTGTATCAGCAAATGCTCCTGAACTATACATATCATACCCTATTTTAGTTACAGTCGATGGAATAACAAGCTTACCACTAAGATTATTGCATCCATTAAATGCACTTTTACCTATAGTTTTTAAACCTTCATTAAGCGTTATGCTTGTTAATTGCACATCACCATTGAACGCATCAGCGCCAATAGTTAATGTATTTTCAGGAAATACAACATTTTTTATCGATGTATTCATAAATGCTTTATCATATATATTAAGAGTATATGCACCATCTTTTAATGTTATATTTTCAAGACTGCTATCATTGTTAAAAGCACCATCATAAATATCAGAAACATTTGATGATAAGTTAACTTCTGTTAAGGATTTACAATTAGAAAATGCATATTGACCAATTATAAGTTTATCCGTACCTTCTTTAAACACAACCTTTGATATTGATGTATTGTTAAAAACACCTGCTCTCGCTGTATTTGTCTCACCAACTTTTATTACAGTTGACGGAATAGTTATTGTACCTGTAAGATTAACACAACCACTAAAAGCATTATAACCTATAGTTTTTAAACCTTCACTGAATACAACACTCTTAATATTAACATTATTTTGGAATGCTAACTCTTCTATTCTTGTTACATTATACCCATTAATCTGAGCTGGAATAATAAGATGAATATCAGTATCAGATGCTGCTTCATCAGTAAGTCCATTTATTACTGCTTCATTATTAGAATTAACAGAATACTTAAACTGACCATATGTAGCATAATTTGATGCCCCAACCATCTCATAGTCTGACACAACCCCATACTGAGGCTGAACTGCTGGTTCCTGTGCTGCCGATACTGCTGTTACTGATGCCAATGTCATAGCAGCAATCGACAGTGGAATAATAAGTCTCTTCTTCATACGCATTTCTCCATAAACTATAATATTATATAATATACCCTTTATATACCTATATATATATATATATATTATACATATATAAGTTTATTCTTTATTTATGGAATTGTCAATCTATTTATAAAATTTAATTGAATTTTTTAACATTTCCTTATACTTCTGTATCTGAGTTGTTTCTGGCACTTCAATATCTAGTTTTTTATAACAAAAAAGGCATATGTATGTGTATTGCAATCACATACATATGCCTAAGTATTTATTATACTATATTTTTTCTTTGTTTGATATTCTACAGGTCTTAAGTTCTTCATTAGCTGTATACTTCTGACCTTTCATACTCCGTTACTATCTATTTTTTAGTAAATATGTTGCAATTTAATTAAGAATTAATCAACTCACGATACTTTGCCCTGTCTTTTTCTTCTATATCAAGTGTATCCATAGCTTCATCAACAGTCTGGTTTAGCTTTCTCATAATGGTTTTTATGCTGTCTAATCGCGCCTCTGTCTGACCTTCAAGTTTTCCTTCAATTATGCCCTCGCGTCTGCCCTCCTGTACGCCACTATCTCTGAATTCTTTCATTGCACTCCACATATGCACATCATCCTCCTTGTCTTCCTTTTCTTCATTCACCAGCCTTGCCAGTTCTTTGGTTCCTGTCATCTCACTTATCATGTCGATAAGCTCTACGGATAATGACTTTTCTGAATAATTTCTTGAGATAGCGTTAAAATCTTTGTTGTATATACTATTCGTAATATCAAACAACGCTTTCACTTCGTCATTGCTAAAGTCATAATCTGCTGTATCGCCTATCTGTACAAGATTAATGCAGTAATCATTAAACATCTCCTTTACTTCATCCGGCATATCTACCATCATATCACTTAAAGACATCGGACCGTTCCACCTCTGTTCTCCATAATAAAACACTATTGTTATTATCGGGTGAAACCTATCAGAATAATTTAATCCTGATAAAAACTCCTCACTAGTTCTATAACTTGCTGCTTTATTATCACTCTTATATTCAGTATTTGTTTTATTATCCGCCTTATCTTTATCATCAGTGTAAGCTTTACGCTTTTTCTTAATACTATTCTTAGTGTTATTGCTCTTGAATTCATTATATTCCTTGATATATCCAAGCGCATCATATACCATTGTTCTTAAGGGCATAGCCAGATGAACTTTTTCCTGCATCTCTAATCCTAATATATTAAATTCTACACCATTATAGTATTTCTTGACAACATCTCTGGCTCTCTTTAATGTTTCCTTATATTCCTGAACTCTGATTGTTCCCGATACATCTGTATCTATCTCCTGCAGATTTTCTGCCTTAATCACACATTTACCCTTGAATAATACCGCATTAAAAAGGTCAGCAAATCTTTCATTATTTCTCCAGAATTCTTTGACGATAATATCATCAGAAGTCCTTTTTCTTGTACTATAACTCATATAACGCCTTTCTGCAAATATGCTTTTGTAAACAAACCACATATTGAATTACTTTTTGTCTTGGGAAATCTTTTTTGAAACTGAATTCAGTTGAGATTATAGATAATTAAATATAATTCTATAAATGAGCAAATTTAAAATATTGCACAATTATGTCCGTGTCAGAAAAACAGATTTTTCATAATCTATTAAAATATATCTGGGGTACAAACAAAAGCAAAGTATTTTTGTGCATTTTTCTGTATTTGCTTATTTATAGTATAATTAATAAAATATGCTAAACACCTAATTAATATATATTTCTTATAAAAAATATATTTCAATCACTGCACACTTATATAATTATCTATATATTATTGTCAACTATTACTTATATAATTTGTGTATTGTTTTATCATATATATAATATTACAATTAGTCATAGAAAATTTATTAAGTAGTGGAGAAAATATGGCAAAGAAAAGTTTTTATAAAATTGAAATGCTGTTTTTAAAAATTCTAGAAAAAGAAGACTGTTACGGATACCAACTAACACAATCCATACAAGATATCACAAACGGACAAATCAAAATTGCAGAAGGTACCATGTATCCAATTCTTTATAAATTACAAGATCAAGGATATATCTCTGATCGGCAGGTTAAAGTTGGGAAACGCCAAACCAGAGTTTACTATCATTTAGAACCCGCTGGAAAAGAATATCTTTCTCAATTGACACATGATTATTATCAAATGGTGAATTACCCCTCCCATGCGGTACAGTAGTTTCTATGGAAGTGGCTTCTAACAGTCGTGACAGTTACCCATTTCTGACCAAAAGATT